>Ga0209043_1000076_pt1 | contig 60624 bp, 57 predicted proteins | sample SaaInlV_100m_DNA_3_FD_184654 | JGI IMG/M metagenome (GOLD analysis project Ga0209043, IMG submission 184654) | Marine microbial communities from expanding oxygen minimum zones in the Saanich Inlet - SI037_S4LV_100m_DNA (SPAdes) (version 2) | ecosystem: Environmental > Aquatic > Marine >... | reverse complement strand
AATGGTCGATTCATCCATTTGGATATGGATGAAATGGCATTGAGACGATATTTAAATGATCGCTTATTTATTTCTTCTGGAGAATAGTTTTTTTGGGTATTAATTTGGCGGACAATAGTCTCGTCCTTCAAGCTGTCTGTTTAAGTTATAGAGTTCACTCCTTAATGAATGTGGTTATAGGGAAAAATAAATTATGAAAAGTATTTTAATAGTTGAATTCAAGGCTTTACAAATAAAAGGAAATAAATAAAGTGAATAATTATCCTGCAACATTAACAATCGAGTACCCGGAAAATGCAAATAGACTTACTGTATTTTTTCGGTTATTTATGGCGATCCCAATTATGGTAATTTTGGGATTATTATCGTACCATGGCTATAATAGCGAACAAGTTCCTGAGGAATCTTATTGGGTAGGAATTCTGGTTGTACCGACTCTTTTAATGATTGTTTTTCGAAGAAAATATCCCAGATGGTGGTTTGATTGGAATGTGCAACTCACAAAATTTTCTATCCGAGTTGCATCTTATATATTATTATTGCGCCATGAGTATCCTTCTACAGATGAAGAACAAGCTGTCCATGTGCAAATTGATTATCCGGATGTAGAGAAAGATTTAAATCGTTGGCTACCTCTTATTAAATGGTTATTTATTCTTCCTCATATTTTTGTACTTTGTTTTATTATGATTGGGGTTTTGTTATGTACCATTCTTGCTTGGTTTATTGTTTTGGTTTCCGGGAAATACCCCAAAAGCATGTTTGATTTTGTAGTAGGAAGTTTGAGGTGGACTTTGAGGGTACAAGCGTATGCATTATTATTAATTACCGATCAATATCCACCATTCAGTCTAAGCGAATGAAGCGTCAATTCATTGGAGTTGGTGTGGGCATTGGCACCAGTATTGGTATCACAATTGGATCGGTCGTTGGTTCAATCAAGGGAGATGTGGGTTTTTGGATTTTGATGGGTGTAGCATTTGGGCCATCATTTGGAGTTATAGCTGCAATTATTTATGGTAATTTGAAAAATGAAGATTAAAAATTGGAATTAAGATGGTAGTTAATAGGTGGCTGATATTATTTATCCTGGTAAATATGGCAAATGGTAATACAATACCAAATGGATTTGGACTCCACCGCAGTGGCAAATATGGTTGCGATAGAATACGATGCGGGGATGTACCTTTATCGAATTACTGCCCTCCAACAAAACGGCGGACAAGCTGGAGATTATACTTCGGTTAAAAAGATGGTTTTGTTGAAATAAACCTAATAGCAATCAATCTAAAAAAGGGATGGCTTTGCTGTCCCTTTTTATAGGGTAAAACATAATGTATATGCCTAAAGCTTTCGCAAGGTAGAAGATATAATTGTGAATTGTTTTTATTCCTCATTTTTCAATTATCAATTATCCAATATCCATTCTAAATTAGAGGATGAATATCAGTGATTTAAAAGAGCAATTTCAAGCCTCCGAAACAAAATATAAAGAACTTCGGGGGTATCTTTGACTTAGATGTAAATCGTCAGAAAATAGCATCGCTAAAGAAAAAATCTGTGGCACCAGATTTTTGGAATAATAATCAAAAAGCATCACTTATATTAAAACAGATAGCCCGTTTGGAAAAAGAAATTAATCTTTGGACAGATATGGAACGCCGTCATGGTGATGTTGAGATTTTGTTTGAATTTGCCGAAGAGGGAGAAGCAAGTTTAGATGAAATAAAAACAGATTTATCTTCCTATCAAAAAATCGTAGATGATATCGAATTAAAAATGATTCTCGGTAAAAAGGAAGATGCGCAAAATGCGATTATAACGATTCACCCCGGAGCAGGCGGGACAGAAAGTCAAGATTGGGCAGAAATGCTTTATCGAATGTATTCTCGATGGGTTGAACAAAAAGAGTTTAAAATGGAAGTTTTAGATTTACAGCCTGGGGACGAAGCAGGGTTGAAAGATGTGACGTTTGAAGTCAAGGGTGATTTTGCATACGGCATGGCAAAAGCAGAGGCGGGTGTGCATCGCATGGTTCGAATTTCCCCCTTTGATTCCAACAGTAGGCGGCACACGTCTTTTGCGTCTGTATTTGTGTATCCAGCCGTTGATGATACCATCGAAATTGAGATTAATGCTCAAGATATTCGCATCGATACGTACCGCGCCAGTGGAGCAGGTGGCCAACATGTAAATAGAACAGATTCTGCGGTTCGGATTACGCACAATCCAACAGGCATTGTGGCAACATGCCAAAATCAACGATCTCAGCACAAGAATAAAAGTCAAGCGATGAAAGTTTTGAAAGCAAGATTGTATCAACATGAGCTTGAAAAAGAACGAGAAAAAAATAAAGAATTAGAAGACCAAAAAATGGAAATTGGTTTTGGAAGCCAAATCCGGTCTTATGTTTTTCATCCTTATAATATGGTGAAAGACCATCGAACAAAAGAAGAAACAGGAAATGTGCAAGCGGTAATGGATGGCGATATTGATCCATTTATTCGCGCCTATTTATTAAGTAATATGAAACCCAATACAATAAAGGTTGATTAATTAAAATGTCAGAACAACAAAAAAGTCTTCAGCAAATCATGGATTTTCGTTTAGAGAAACTCCAAAAACTCAAAGATGCTGGTGTAAATCCTTACCCACATCAATTTAAACCCACTCATTCGAGCCAAGAAATTTTAGGGAATTATGAAACCTTAGAGAATAAAACGGTTGTAGTGGCGGGAAGAATCATGGCTTTGCGTAAAATGGGAAAAGCGTCCTTTACTCATATCATGGATGGAGCAGGGCGGATTCAAGCTTATATTCGCAGAGATGATATCGGTGAAGATCAATACAATCATTTTAAATTATTAGATATTGGAGATTTTATTGGTATTGAAGGATATGTATTTACCACAAAAATGGGCGAGATATCTATTCATGCAGATAAAATAACCGTATTGGCAAAAAGCATTCGTCCCTTGCCTGTCGTCAAAGAGAAAGACGGAGAAACTTTTGACGCCTTTTCGGATAAAGAACAACGGTATCGAAATCGTCATTTAGATTTGATCGTAAATCCAGAAGTGAGAGAAACGTTTATCAAACGAACAAAAATTATCAATGCCATCCGCTCTTATTTGGATGGACGCGATTTTCTTGAAGTAGAAACGCCGGTCTTACAGCCTCTGTATGGTGGAGCAAATGCACGACCATTTGTTACTCACCACAATTCGCTTGATCAAACATTTTATCTTCGGATTGCGGATGAACTCTATCTAAAACGACTCATTATTGGTGGATTCGAAAAAGTCTATGAAATTGGAAAAGATTTTAGAAACGAGGGAATGGATCGAAGTCATAACCCAGAGTTCACCATGTTGGAATATTATGAAGCGTATGCCGACTATACCGACACTATGGCTTTGATTGAAGATATGATTCAGACCGTAGCAAAAGGTGTGGATGCGACGCAAATCACTTGGGGAGATATGGAGATTGATTTATCAAAACCCTTTGCCAAAAAGCCATACTTTGAATTGTTAAAAGAATCGACAGGTCGTGATTTATCCAAAGCCAGTTTGGAGGAGCTTAAAACGATATTTGATGAATTAAAAATCGAAATTCCTGCGAATGTAAATGTTCCACAAATGTTAGGAACATTGATGGATGATTTGGTTGAACCAAGCTTGATTCAGCCCACATTTGTCATTGATTACCCAAAGGAAGTTTCACCTTTAGCCAAACTTCACCGCAATGGGGATGAATCCCTTGTGGAACGATTTGAGCTCATTATTGGGGGATCCGAATTTGCCAATTCTTTTTCTGAACTAAATGATCCCATTGATCAGCGTCAGCGATTGGAAGCCCAAGCGGCCTTGCGAGAGGCAGGTGATGAAGAAGCTCAGCCTGTGGATGAAAATTTTCTTCAAGCCATGGAATGCGGTATGCCACCCACAGGTGGCGTTGGCTTAGGCGTGGATCGGCTTGTCATGTTGTTAACGGGGAATCGCTGGATTCGGGACGTTCTCTTATTCCCCGCACTTCGTTCAGAATAAAAAAGCGTGGCGTAAATGAAACTCAGTACGCGCATTGCCCTTCGCTATCTGAAGTCTTCTCACCAGGGCAGTTTTTCGTCATACGCGAGTCGATTGGCTGTTATCGGTTTAGGAATCGGGATTGCTTCTCTGCTAATCACCATTAGCATCATGGATGGCTTTGAGCAAACCGTATCTGAAAAAATTGCCACCTTTGATTCTCATGTTCGTATTACTCAGTTTATGGATCGAACAATTCGGATGCCTGATGCGAAGATGGATTCTATATTTCAAAATGCGCCCGTTGAATTTGAGCATAGTGCATTCATTCAAAAACCGGCTTTGATTCGAAAAAAACAGGCCGCAGAAGGTGTGATTGTTGAGGGCGTCAATTGGATTTCAAGTGATTTTGCCATTGAAGGTGAAATGCCGTTCCCAGATAAAATTGATTTACACGGGCAAGAGATTTGGATGGGGACATCCTTAGCCGATATCTTGGGAATAAAACTTGGTGACAAAATTATTTTAGCAGATTTGCAATCATTCAGCGATCCAAGTGCCAAAAGGACCATGAAATCTTTTGAGCTTGTTGGATTATTTCATTCAGGCTTACAAGAATATGACAAGACCTTGGTTTTTATTTCGATTCCAGATGCTCAAAAATTATTTAATATGAGAGACCAAATTTCAGGTTACAAAATATCTTTAAATGATAGGAAGGCCTTTGCTTTGATTCCCTATTTGCGCGAAAAAGTTTCTTATCCGTATTATTTTGTAACGTGGCGAGAAAAGCATCAAGTTTTATTTGATTGGATTGACATTCAAAAATGGCCGATACTCATTAATTTTGGTCTAATTGCTCTCGTGGGCATCGTGAACATCATTTCTGCTTTGGCCATGATTATTGTTGAGAAATCAGGGCAAGTTGGCATCCTGATGTCCCAAGGCATGACGATTAAACATATCCGAAAAATATTCAGAATTCAAGGTGCGGTGATTGGTTTTGCTGGCGTTATTTTGGGTCTATTTATTGCAGGAATAGTTATATTAATACAAGTTAAAACCCAATTGATTTCTTTGCCTGAAAATATTTATTTCATGGATCATATTCCTATTTCCATCAGATTAATGCCCATATTGATCTTGAGCATTTCTGTGGTCATTATTTCACTATTGGCATCTTTTTGGCCCGCAGGTAAAGTGAGCCAAATCCAACCCGCAAAAGTCTTGTCATACGAATGAATTATATTACGCTCATCGCACAAAAATTTCTTTCAGGAAGGAAAGGACCCGGCAAATTCACTGGGATTATTTCTATGATTGGCATGGCGGTTGGCAGTTTTGCGATGATCGTTTCGTTAGCTGTGATGAATGGATTTGAGTCCCGTGTTTCAGATCGATTACGAGGATTTGATGGTGATATTCGCATCCTTGGAAAAATTGATTCAAAGATTGTGGAGCAAATCCAAAGCCTAAATAACGTGCAATCTGTCATGCCATTTATTGAAAGAAAAGGCATTATTTCGTCCCAGGATGGGCAAGAAGTGATTGTCTATAAAGCCATGGATTTGGAAAAAATGCATGATGTTTATGACATTTATTTTGAGAAAGAATTGGAAGCTGGCTCAGGTATATTCGTGGGAAAAGCTTTAGCCTATCGTATGGGCTTTTCTCTAGGCGATCCTGTGGAATTGATGAGTCCATTGGATATGTCCTTTACATTAGGACTTCCGCCTAAAATAAAAAAAGAAATTACAGGTACATTTCAATCACAAGTTTTAGATTATGATGAGCAGATTGTATTTATTCCTATTGAAATTGGGCAGAAATTATTTAAACGAATAAAAGGTTATACTGGTATCGATATTCGAGCTAAATCGGGACAAGACATTGAGAGGCTCTCGAAAAGTATTTCAAATGTTATTGGAGAAAATTTTAGAGTACTGACATGGAAAGAACAGCATAGCACGCTTGTTCAGGCAATGGCGTTGGAGCGATTTTTAGCCATAATAATCTTAAGCCTTATTATTGTGGTTGCTGGGTTTAATTTAGCCTCGACACTGAGTTTGGTCACTATTCAAAAAATTCATGAAATTGGCATCCTGCAAGCGATTGGCACACCCAAAAAAGCCTTAAGAGATATCTTGATAAGACAAGGCTTTATCTTGGGTGGGAAAGGGACATTATTCGGGATTTTAGCTGGAATTATCTTAGTTGGCATTCAAAGAAAAATGGGAATAATTCCTCTTCCTTCTGATATCTATTTTATTGATAAATTACCCATGGAGTTAAGCCTATGGAATTTGCTGGTGATTCCCATTATTTCATTCGGCATTATATACATTGCCTCTTTCATCGCGAGTCGAAAGGCAAGTGAAATTGACCCAAAAACAGCCTTAACGTGGAACAAATGATTTTAGAAGCAAAAAATATTAATAAAACCTATGAAAATGGAGAGAATACGCTCTGCGTTTTGGATGAGCTTAATCTTACCGTAGATAAAAGTGAGATCATTACGATTATGGGAGAATCAGGTTCAGGGAAATCTACACTTTTAAATATTCTGGGCACTTTGGATCATCCTGACAAAGGAGAGGTTTATATTCAGGGAAAAAATGTGACAACTCTTCCAGAAATAGAATTAGCAGAATTGCGAAATTGTCATATTGGATTTGTATTCCAGTTTCATCATTTATTACCGGAATTCACTGCGTATGAGAATATATTAATGCCTGCCATGATTTCAGGAAATGAAGCAGAAAAAAGAAAAGAAGTGGATGACTTATTAGCTTTTGTAGATTTGGGCAATCGAAAAAATCATTTACCATCTGAACTTTCTGGCGGAGAACGATTGCGAATCGCTGTATTACGATCCATGATTAATCGTCCTGAAGTGATATTGGCTGATGAGCCTACGGGAAATTTAGATGCAAAAAATGCGAAGAAAATGATAGATCTATTTCATAAAATCAATCAAGAATATGAACAATCAATTGTGATTACGACTCACAGTCAAGAGGTAGGCGCCATTGGTCATCGACAATTTGATTTAATGAATGGAAAATTGCAGGGCAAAGGATAAAAATTTATGAAAGATAAATATTCAAAACGCGTTCAGTCAATCATGAAACTTGCAAAAGAAGAGGCGATTCGTTTGGGGCATTCTTATGTAGGAAGTGAACATTTATTATTGGGATTATTAAATGAGACTGAAGGTTTTTCTGCCCATATATTTGATATATATGATTGTGATCCAGATGAAATGATTGCCATGATTGAGGATATGATAAAATCTTCAGGCGGCACCATGACTTTAGGGCATTTGCCTCTCACGCGACGATCTGAGCGTATTTTAAGAAATGCTTTTAACGAGGCGGCTGGAGACGGAAAGTCTTGTGCGGATGATGAACATCTATTGATAGCGATCTTGATGGAAAAAGAAGGCATCGCATATCATGTTTTGGATACCTTCGGTTTAGATACAAAAACAGTAAAAGAATTATTAGCTTCAACAGATTTTGGAACGCCTATAAATACGAAATCACAGCAAGAAAAAGGTGAAAAAAGTCAAACGCCGACTTTAGATCATTTTTCAAGAGACATTACGGAATTAGCCAGAAAAGGTAAGTTGGATTCTGTAATTGGGCGAGAAACCGAGATTGAACGTGTTGCTCAGATTCTTACACGTCGCAAAAAAAACAATCCAGTATTAATTGGTGAGCCAGGCGTGGGGAAGACAGCCATCATCGAAGGTTTAGCACAAAGAATTATACGCAAGACAGTTCCCCGCGTGCTTCATAATCAACGAATTCTATCGCTAGATTTAGCTTCAATTGTAGCTGGCACAAAATACCGAGGTCAATTTGAAGAACGGATGAAGGCCATTATGCAGGAAATGGAATCAAGCGCTAATTTGATTGTCTTTATAGATGAGCTTCATACAATTGTTGGCGCTGGTGGTGCATCTGGCACTTTGGATGCATCCAATATGTTTAAGCCTGCCTTAGCTCGAGGTGATATCCATTGTATTGGAGCAACTACTTTAGATGAATATCGTAAACATATCGAAAAAGATGGTGCTTTAGATCGCAGGTTCCAAAAAATTATTATTGCCCCACCTTCGATCGAAGAATCCATCAATATTTTGCATGGCTTAAAATCGTCTTATGAAGAACACCATCACGTAAAATATTCTGATGAAGCCATTGAAGCTTGCGTGACTCTTTCTGACCGATATATATTGGATAAATTCCTACCAGATAAAGCCATTGACGTCATGGATGAGTCCGGTTCCAGGACGAATATGTTTAATTTGAAAGTGCCAGATTCTATCATAGAAATTGAAAAGTCTCTGGAAAGTGTTAGAACAAAAAAAGAAGAAAAAGTTGCTTCACAACTATTTGAAGAAGCAGCCCTTTTGAGAGACCAAGAAAGACAATATATTCAAAAATTGCAAGAGACTCAAAAGGAATGGGATAAGAATATTGGGGATGAATCAATTCAAATTACCGATGAGCAAATCGCTGATGTTGTGGCGATGATTACGGGCATTCCAGTTCAAAAAGTGGCCCAATCTGAAAGTCATAAACTATTGAAAATGAGCGCCAAGCTCAAAAAGTCAATTGTGGGACAAAATGAAGCTGTATCATCTGTAACACGCTCCATTCAGAGGGCAAGGACAGGATTAAAAAGTCCCAATCGGCCCATTGGTGTGTTTTTATTTTTAGGCCCAACAGGTGTTGGGAAAACTGAGTTAGCTAAGATTTTAGCGAAGTATCTTTTCTCGCAAGACCATTCATTAATTAAAATTGATATGTCAGAGTATTCTGAGCGTTTTTCCTTATCGCGGTTGATTGGTGCACCCCCGGGATATGTGGGTTATGATGAAGGTGGTGAATTGACAGAAAGAGTCAGACGAAATCCCTATTCTGTTGTGCTATTTGATGAGATAGAAAAAGCACATATTGATTTATTTAATATTCTCTTACAGGTATTTGATGAGGGCGTTTTAACGGATAGTTTAGGACGAAAAATAGATTTCAAAAATACGATTATTATTATGACTTCAAATATGGGCTCAAGAGAATATAATGGCTCAGGTTTTGGCTTTGGCGAGCAAAATAGTAAGAAAAATTATGACAAAGTTAAAAAGCAAGTAATGGAAAAAGTAACAAATACATTTTCGCCTGAACTTATCAATCGAATTGATGAAACAATTGTGTTTAAATCCCTAGATGAGGAGAGTATCCTTAAAATTATTGATTTGCAGTTGAAAGACCTTGTTACAAATTTACATGCTCAGAATATTCAATTTTTCATGTCCGTGCCAGCCAAAAAATTATTGCTCAAAAAAGGATTTGATGAGCAATATGGCGTCCGTCCGCTCCGCAGGGAAATTCAACTCTCCCTTGAAGATAAAATCTCCGAGCTAATTTTAGAAAATAAAATTGCATCCGGCGATAAAATCAAAGTTTCAGTAAAATCAAAAGCATTCGTTTTTTCAGTGACGCAAAGCAAAAGTAAGAAAAAAACAATGTCCTAATATCTTGCAGTCTGTCGAATAGGTCGCAAAATATTGCAGACATGTCATAAAGGCAGATAAGTTATATTGGTATGTTCCTTGTCCTATGAGAGGTGAAACGATTATGTTTCGTTAAAAAACTTTATGATTAGGAGTTAAAAATGGGAAAAATTATTGGAATTGATTTGGGAACGACCAATTCATGCGTTGCTGTTTTGGAAGGTGGTGAGCCTACTGTTATTACAAATCCAGAGGGTGGAAGAACAACCCCATCCATTGTTGCGTTTACAAAAGATGATGAACGACTTGTAGGGCAATCCGCAAAACGCCAAGCTGTAACAAATCCTGAAAACACAATCTTTTCTATTAAAAGATTTATGGGACGTATGTTCAAGGAGGTTAATACTGAAATTGAGGAAGCACCTTTTAAGGTTAAGAAAAATGCAAAGGGAGCTGTGGCTGTAGAAGCTTTAGGGAAAGATTATACACCGCCTGAGATTTCTGCAATGGTTCTTCAAAAATTAAAACAAATGGCAGAAGAGCATTTGGGGACTAGCGTTTCTGATGCTGTGATTACCGTACCAGCTTATTTTAACGATTCTCAGAGACAAGCCACAAAGGATGCAGGAAAAATTGCAGGTCTAAATGTTCGACGGATTGTGAATGAGCCTACGGCAGCCGCATTAGCTTATGGATTGGATAAGAAAAAAGATGAAATGATTGCTGTCTTTGATTTAGGTGGCGGAACATTTGATATTTCTATCCTTGAGTTAGGTGATGGCGTTTTTGATGTAAAAGCATCTAATGGTGACGGGCATCTCGGTGGAGATGATTTTGATCAAAAAGTCATTGACTGGATTGCAAGTGAATTTAAAAGCAGTGATGGCATTGATTTGAAAAAAGATCCGATGGCGCTTCAAAGATTAAAGGAAGCAGCTGAAACGGCTAAAAAAGAACTATCAAGTTCAAAGCAAACAGAAATCAATTTACCTTTTGTTACAGCTGACGCTTCGGGTCCGAAGCATCTTAATATGACATTAACTAGAGCTAAATTTGAAGACTTAGTCAGTGATTTGGTTAAAAGGACAATCTCTCCATGCACAAAAGCACTGAAAGATGCAGGCTTATCTGCTAGTGATATTGATGAAGTTATTCTTGTTGGTGGGTCTACACGTATTCCAAAAATTCAGGACCAAGTAAAGGAAATTTTTGGCAAGGAGCCAAACAAAAGTGTAAATCCTGATGAAGTTGTGGCGGTTGGTGCATCGATTCAAGGTGGTGTTTTGGCAGGTGATGTCGATGATATTCTTTTATTAGATGTTACGCCATTATCACTTGGTATTGAGACACTTGGTTCTGTTTCCACGAAATTAATTGAAAGAAATACAACCATTCCGACTAAGAAATCTCAAGTGTTTAGTACGGCAGCTGATAATCAAACCACAGTGGAAATTCATATTCTTCAAGGTGAAAGAGAAATGGCAATGGACAATAAGACAATTGGCCGATTTCATTTAGCAGATATTCCGCCGTCTCCTCGTGGTGTCCCTCAAATTGAAGTGACGTTTGATATTGATGCAAATGGTATTTTGAATGTTGGTGCAAAAGATAAAGCCACAGGGAAAGAGCAGAATATCCGCATTGAAGCTTCAAGTGGATTGTCGGATACAGAAATCGAAAAAATGGTTTCTGATGCGAAATCTCATGAATCTGAAGATAAGGAAAAGCGTGAGAAAATTGATACGATGAATCAAGCTGAAAATCTTATCTATGAAACAGAGAAAAATATCAAAGAGCACGATGAAAAAATCGCTGAAGAAGATAGAACAGAATTAACGGAAAAAATGGAAGCCCTTAAAACGGCAAAAGAATCTGGTAATCTTGACGATATTAAAACAGCAATGGAAAGTCTAAATTCATCTTGGCATCAAATTGCGTCGAAGCTTTATGAGACATCAAAAGAACCTGAAGGGGCGGCTCAAGAAGCAGAAGCAAGCTCAAGAAAATCTGAGAAAAAAGATGATAGCGAAATTGAAGATGCTGATTTTGAAGTTGTAGAAGATTAGGTAAACTTTTCAAGGAAAAAAAGCGCCATTTATGGCGCTTTTTTTGTTTATGGAACAGCGACCAATTATTGTCGTTAATTTCTCATATAGAAATCAACGTATGAATTTAAAAAACAAAATTAATAGCCTAGCAATTGTAGTGACGATTTTGACAATTATGTCACTAGGGTTGCGCGCATCGTTGTTTCATAATATTATTGAAAATCAAGTGAATAAAAGATGGGCAAATTCAAATGAATTGACCATTTCAATTGAGAGTATGACTGGTCATTTGATGAAAACATTTACCATGAAGAATATTCAAATATTGCTTAATAATGGTAACAATATCGTTTTTGATTCAGTTGCTCTAAATTTGAATTATACATCTCTATTAACGGGGAAAATATCATTCGATAAAATTTCTATTATTGGGAGCGATGTTTCCCTTTTGAGTGAGAATGAAAAGGACACTTCATCACTCATTATTCAACCGATTCCACTCAATATATTGGATTTTTCATTTTCAGGTAGGCTTCCGATTAATTTGAATGAACAGCAGGAGGAGATAAATGTTGAACTCAAAGCAGAGGTGGGTTACATCGATAATATTACCCATATAATAATTTCTGATTTTAATATGGATGATACATCAAGTGTAGGCTTTCCATTGGCATTATCTGAAGCTATTGTGGAAATATCTCCTAATAAAATAGATTTGGTACATTTAGATGGAAATATAGGCTTTATTCCTTTTCGTGGAGCGGCGACATGGAATCCGAATATCCCTGCCTTTACAGGAAATTTAGCCATTGATTCTCTACTCATTCCAGAAAAGATATTTAAAAAGACTCCTTTAAACCCTGAGTTTTCAATCCTAAATGGTGAAATTTCAATCCAATCAAATATTATAAAAACCGTTGGAATATTGACTTTGAATAATGGGCAAGGTTTAAATATGGCTGGTGCTTTAGATATTAAAAATAACAATGGAAATTGGATAGTTGATTCCCTTAGTCTTTCTGATGGGATAACTAAAATTGCTATGCGTGGTGGTTTGGAAAAAAATGGTCGTATTTATTCTCAATTTATCCTTGACAAATTTGATATGAGTCAATGGCTAAGGAATGTTCCCCAAACCAATATCACAGGATTGGCGCTTTGGGATGGTGATTTAATAGATGGGGTGCTTAACAATGTATCTGTATCAGCTGAAATTTTAGAGACAGAAATCTTTATAGATAAAGATATTTCATTTAACGGCACCGTATCACTGAGAGATAGTTTATTGATAGCTGATGATCCTGTAAAGGTGACCATTGGAAAGGGAAGTTTAAATGTTTCAGGCCAAGCGAATATTCAGTCTAGAGAAATGGACATTGTTGTTGAATTAATGAATGCGGATGTATCATTAATTAATAATTTTTGGCCAAAAGCGTTTGAATCAGGATCGGCCACAGGATTAATGAAAATCCGAGGTACTTTTGAAGAGCCGGGTGTAATCGCAGATTTAGATTTCACTGAATTTAAATATCAAGATTTCACCTTAGATCAATTAAAAATGAGAGCAGAATACGATAATAAAAAAGAAAAGATGAATGGTGCCTTCTCCGCTACTTTTGGAAAAGGTGTGTGGCGTGATGAAAAATTCGAAAATGGTACCATCGATTTGAGTTTGAAAAATGGGAAAATAATATTGGAAAATTGTCACTTTCAAAATGGAGAAGATTTTATTCAAATTTCTGGTTCTAGCTCAAATAATTCATTTTACACCTTAGATCGCATTCAAATGTCACTTCATGACCATTATTTACTGAATTCTGAACCAATAAAGATTGCCATTAAAGATTCAAGTATAGACGTCCAACCTTTTGAGTTGCATATTGATGATGGTATTATGGAGGGCGTTATTTCCATTGGCGATAGAATAGAGGGTCATTTCAAAATGTCTAATTTTGATGCAAACCTTTTTTCATTATTCATTGAAAATCCTCGGTGGAATGCGAGTGGAATAATTTTTGGTGAACTTGGGTTCACATTGGGGGCTAATTCAAAGAATATAGATATTGATTTGTCTCTAAAGCGTGGAAGATATCTAGATGAGCCATTTGAACAAATGAATTTATCCTTTTTTATGAAAGATGGTTTTATTCATGCAGATGATATTACTTTCATTGGGAAAGATAATTTAGGATTTCATATTGAAGGAATTTTGCCTTTGCACTCAGGGATCAATTCCAAAGCTCCCATATTCCTAAATGCTAATTTTACTCAGTTGAAAATATCGATGGTAACGAAGTTCATTCCTGGCTTTTTTGATTTAGGCGGAAAAGCAACTGGAGAAATTAAACTAGCAGGCAATCCTCTAAAATCCCCTTTTAATTTTGATGTACAGATTGAAAATACTCGATTTGAAAAGATTGCTTTAGGTCAATTGATTGCAAAAGGAAAATTTGATGGAGATCGCGTTTCATTTGATGCCTTATCCTCGGATTACAATAATGACCATATTGTTGGCGCAGGATCATTGCCAATAGATTTAAATTATGCTTCCCCTCAGATTGGTGCGTTCTTTCCTGTAGAACAATTGGATTTTCATGCAAGTGGTGAGTTTAAGACCATGGATTTTCTGACCACCTACTTATCGGAAGTTGATTCAGTTCGCGGTGATATTGCTATCGATTTGTCATTGACTGGAACCAGCAATCATATATTAAGAAATGGAACGATTTCTATTGCGAACGGATCTATATCTACTCTGCTGGTGAAGGCGCCTATTGCGAATGTTTCAGCTTACGGAAAAATTTCAAATAATATTTTATCTTTGAGCAGATTTAAAGCAAAGTCAGTAAGAGGGAATGAGCAGAAAACGAAGGATAATTTAAGTGTTTCAGGTAGTATTGATTTAGCATCCTTTTTTGAGCCAAAATATACATTAAATGTTCAAGGTAGAGATGTATACTTTGAAACACTTCCTTATGATATCAAAGGATTAGGAAATGTGGATATCAACATTAGCGGTAAAGATACAGTTAGAGTTGCAGGGACAGTTGAGGTTTTAGACGGCGTTATCTTTCAAGAATTTTCATTTGCAGATATTGGTGCTGCTGAACCCGTGGCTCCTGATGAAATATTAATGGATTATAAACTCAACTTTCCTATCAAAGGAGACGTTGTTTTTAGAAATAGTCAAATCGAGGCAGAACTAAGTGGCGAAATTAGTTTGTCACAAATTGGAGAATATGATATTGATTATGGTGGTGAAGTCACAGTGAATAATGGCTCATTTTTTTATTACAGGGATGAATTTAAAGGCCTATCTGGACAAGTATTTTTTGACAACAAAGGATTTAATCCGTTTTTAGATCTCTCTGCATATCGTGACGTTGCGGATGAGCGAATTGATATACATCTGGGTGGACTAGTGGATGATATAGACTTAACACTTTCCTCATCTAGTGGATATTCTGAAAGTGATATTTTAGAATTATTGACTTGGGGAAAACGATTTGAAGATCAGGAATTCACATCGACAGGATTTGGGAACCAAGCCTTTTCACTTCTTGGGTCTATTTTAGAAGGACAATTGGAAAAGAATCTGACAGAATTGAGCGGACTATCTAAATTAGGTTTGGTTGATGATATTGATATTTCCGGCACCGCGGGACTTATTAATCCTGACATGAAAGAAGATTTTGAAATTACAGCAAAACGGAACCTGACGGACAAAACATCATTGAATGTATCCTATCGTAGATCTTTTTCTCTTGGGAATCCAAACCAATCAAAAGTAGGTGTAGAATATAAACTAAGCCGTTACTTTTCAGTGGTGGGAAATATGGATGAAGAGGGTAAATTACATTTAAAATATCGCTATCGTTACGCATATTAAATAAGACCCTATGATAAAAAACATATTTTTCCTTGGACTAATAGTCCTTCTGGGATTGGTTTATGCCAAGACAGAGGATTTTATTATTGCAAATATAGAGTTTTCTGGGAACACATCGGTAAAAGATAAAGATATATATTATTTAGTAAGGCAAAAACCACCTACCTTCCTAAATAAAACCCCGGAATTTGATCCGAGATTATTAAAGCTGGATGCCCTTTCCATAAAAAATTATTATCAATCACTTGGGTTTTTGGAAGTGGCTGTTATTGATAAATTTTCAATTAATGGCGATAGGGTATCAATTCACTATAAAATTGTTGAAGGAAAACAATACGGCCTAAAATCAGTAATTATACGTGGCTCTAAAGTGTTTTCAGATGAAAAAATTCACGAGTCGTTGGGCTTAATTATTGGAGAAGCATATAATCCCGTTTTTCTAAATGCGGGCTTACCTATTCTTCACGAATCTTATCAAGATAAAGGGAAGCTCTTTACTGAAATTAATATCGGAGAAGCAATCGAAGATTCTGTTACGGTTGTCGTTGATATAAAAGAAGGACTTGACATCTACATCAAACAAGCAATTGTAAAAGGCTTATCCCATTATGATTCCACAGTGGTATTAAGAGAGCTAATGTTTACATCCTTTTCACTTTATTCAAAATCCGAATTAGATCTTTCTCTAAAACGGATTCGAGAAGCTGGCGTATTCTCTCTTGTCAGTTTTGAACCGGAACGCATAAAATCGACAGATTCGTTAGTAAATATTTTGATTGATATTAAAGAATATAAACGGCGACAATGGATTTCAGAAGGAGGTTATGAACCCATTAAGTTTGCAGAAGGTGCGGAGCCAATTTCAGCTGTTGGAGCGCAAATAGAGTGGCGGAATCGCTCTATTTTAAAAAGCACAACACATTTCTCAACAAGATTAATGTTTGGCGTTCCTATGGAAGAAGAATTTATCCGTCCTCGTATTCGGGCAGATATAAAACTGGGGAATAATTGGTTTTTGACGAAAAGAATCCCTACGCAAGTAACTGCATATTATGAAACTTTTATTCTTTATCAAAAAGAAGGAAATGAATTCATCGATCGGTTTGGTTTAACGTTTTCAAATCTATATCGTTTTGAGCAACGGTCTCAATTCGAAAGCAAATTTGTCTGGGAGCAATTTTCAGATGATCGTGATGAGAATTTACAAGAAAGGTCGTGGAATGGAACATTGCTATTGGACAGAAAAAATAATCCGATTAATCCCAGTGCGGGTCACTTTTTGACAATTAGCGCAAAAGTAGCAGGGTTTTGGTTTGGTGGTGGACGAGATTATCTCAAGCTAGATGGCGGATTCCAACAATATTTTTCTTTGAACAAAAACAATGTGTTTGCATATCGACTGAAGTTTGGAAAAATGTGGGGTTGGGATTCAAGTTCGACGGATTACAGTTATGAACAATTTTATCTTGGCGGAACGACCAGTTTACGCGGGTGGGATATTCTCCGATTTGAATCAGATGACGAGGGGAACCCTGTAGGACATACAAATCGTTTAATGACAAATATTGAATGGCGTTTTCATCTATATAAATTATTTGGTGGTATGCTGTTTGTAGATGGGGGAATTCTTAATGACGATTTTGCCTTATTTAAGATGGAAAATATTCGTTGGGATTATGGGTTTGGCATTTCAGTTGAAACCCCATTAGGCCCCGCAAGGCTTGATTACGCCGTACAATTAGAAGATCCAGCAAAATCTAAAATTCAGTTGGGATTACAATATATTTTTTAATGGGAACCAATTATCTAAACTTATGTTTAAGGCTTGTTAAACCTTTGGACAAGAGTTAATTAATCCCTTAATTTCCGGGCTCAAAAACAAGAAAAAGGACTTATGAAAAACAAAATTACAATACTCATTTTAACATTACTATTCACGGTTTCCTGTGAGAAATCCGCAGAAACATATTTTGAATTGTCAGATAAAGCTTTGTCCGATAATAAAATTGAAGAATCAATATCATATTTAGATGATTTATTATCTAAGCATCAAAACGATTCTTTATCTGCAAAAGCTCAATATAAGTTGTCTGTTATTTATTTGAATTGGCAAAATGATCTCGAATCAGGACTAGGTGCTCTCAAAAAAACGCTAGAAAATTATCCAGATTCAAAGCAAGCAGCACAAGCCCAAATAGAAATTCAAAATTTCCCAGTCTGGGTTTTTAATCAGGCTGAATCCTTAAGGATGCAGAAGAAAACAAAGGAAGCGCTTGCGAATTGTTCATATCTAATATCACATTATCCTAGCCATCCCTTATCAGCGAAAGCTCAATATTTGATTGGTGATATTTATATGAATGATTTGAGAGATTTTGATACAGCCATTAATCAATATCGTAAAGTTATAGAGAATTTTGTTGGTTCGGGTCAAGAAGCACATGCCCAGTTTATGATTGGATATATTTATGCAAATATCTTGAAAGATACGGATTCGGCTCGTAAGGAATATCAATACTTTTTGGAGCAGTATCCAAAACATGATTTATCTCCTTCAGTTCGCTTTGAGTTAGATTTCTTAGGAAAAGATATCAACGACATTCCTGCTTTAAAACATATTACATCTTAATACAATCTTATGAGTGAATTTAGTCTTTCCGAGATCAATGAAAAGATTTCAAAATCATCCCAATTTGTCGATGAACTAAAAAAGGGATTAACCCAAGTTATTCTTGGCCAGGATGAATTATTAGATAAGATTCTCATCAGTCTTCTCTCCAATGGACATATTTTATTGGAAGGCGTTCCGGGTCTCGCAAAAACATTGACGGTAAAAACATTAGCCAGTCTCATTGATACGCAATTCCAACGCATCCAGTTTACGCCAGATATGCTCCCTGCTGATTTATTGGGTACGTTAATTTATAATCAAAAAACAGGAGAATTTGACACAAGAAAAGGACCTTTATTCTCTAATATCATATTGGCGGATGAGATTAATCGTTCACCGGCAAAAGTGCAATCTGCTTTATTAGAAGCAATGCAAGAACGGCAAGTGACCATTGGCGAGAATACATTCCAATTAGATGAGCCATTTTTGGTGATGGCTACACAAAATCCAATTGAACAAGAAGGAACCTATCCACTTCCGGAAGCGCAAGTGGATAGATTTATGTTAAAACTTCTCGTTGATTATCCATCCAAAGAAGCTGAAAAACGTATTTTGCAAACCCAAACCCAATCAACGAGTCCATCGGAAATAAAACCGGTGACAAGCTCAACAGAAATATTGAATGCCCAAAAAATAATCAATGAAATTTATGTTGACGAAAAAGTTGAGGAATATGTTTTAAATTTAGTTTTTGCAACTCGAAATCCCAAAGAAGCGGGCTTAGAAGATTTAGATGGTTTAATAGAGTTTGGTGCTTCACCCCGTGCGACCATTAATTTAGTGAAAGCAGGAAAAGCAAGAGCCTATATGAAACACCGAGGATATGTTACACCAGAGGATATTCGCTTCATTGGAGCGGATGTCTTACGGCATCGTGTGATATTAACTTACGAAGCAGAAGCAGAAGAAATCACGTCCGAAGATGTGATTAAACGGTTATTCGAGGCTGTTGAAGTTCCTTGATGCCGTTCTATGATTCCTCGCGAAATCCTTAAAAAAGTCAAACAAATTGAAATTCGCACCCGCGGATTGGTCAATGATTTATTTGGCGGTGAATATCATTCCGTATTCAAAGGGAGAGGTATGACTTTTTCCGAAGTGAGAGAATACCAAGCGGGTGACGATATCCGTTTAATTGATTGGAATGTAACAGCAAGAACGGGCAATCCCTTTATAAAAGTTTTTGAAGAGGAGCGAGAGCTCACTGTATATTTAATTGTAGATGTGAGTGCATCGGGATTATTTAGTTCTTCTCAAACGCTTAAAAAAGATATGAATGCAGAAATTGCAGCTGTCCTTGGATTTTCTGCCATCAAAAATAATGATAAGGTGGGGCTCATTCTTTTTAGTGAAGATGTCGAAAAATATATTGTTCCCAAAAAAGGAAAATCTCACGTATTACGTGTTGTAAGAGAGTTGCTTTATTTCAAACCCAAAAAACGGAAAACATCTTTAAAAAATGCTTTAGATTTTTTGCTGAAAGTTGCAAAGCGGAAAAGCGTTGTATTTATTCTGTCTGATTTTATGGATGAAGGATATTGGTCTTCGCTTCGTGTGGCGAATCGAAAACATGATATCATTGGGCTTCGGATTCATGATAAAGCGGAATCGGATTTCCCCAATTTGGGTCTCATGAAAGTGAATGATTCAGAAACTAAAGAAAGTTTTTGGATAGATAGTTCGTCAGATTTAGACCGAGAAGCATTCGGAAAAATGGCAAATGACCAATCGAAGGCACTGCATAAGCAAGCACGTAAAATTGGATTGGATTTGATTCCAATTCAAACAGATGTTGATTTTGTTGAACCATTAATGTCCTTCTTTAGACTCAGAGAGAAACGATACTAAGCATGAAAAATATCTTTATTCTATGTGTCATTTTCATAGGCTGTTTTGGCTGTGTTTCTGAAGAAAAGGTAAAGAATGAATCCCTTACAATAGTTGCCTCTGTAGATACAAGTGAAGCACGCATTGGAGAAAGAATCCATTTCGAAGTAAGCGTGAAAGGCACAGCAGGGAAAATAATTGATTTTCCGAGTTTAAGCATTTTGTCAGATTCAATGGCAATTAATCATTTTGCTCACATTCATGAGAAGGATAACATCAGCGGAATCCGTTGTGAAATTGTGTTTTGGGATACGGGGAAATTTTATACGCCCGAATATCAAATCCATATTTTAAATCAAGATAGCTCCGTTCAATATTCCCTTTCAGCGAATCCTATTCAAATCGAAATATTATCGAGCATTACCTCAGGCGATCAGCTGAATATTCGTCCAATTAAAGGACCCGTTTCAGTGAGAGCCTTATTCCCTTTGCGTCTCTTAATATTATTTGGATTGCTATTAATATTGCTGGGTTTTATGTTCTGGATCTGGAAAAAGCGGGTAGGGGAAGTCAAGCACGTTCCCCAAAAGATTATTCTGAAAAAAGACCCATTTGAGCGGGCAAATGAACGGTTAGAGCAATGTGAATCCCAAGCGGATATTAAATTATTTTATGTAGAATTATCGTATTTAATGCGAGAATTAATGGAATATGTTTTTTATATCAGAACTTTAGAAATGACAACAACAGAAATCGAAAATCATGCCAAATTATTTTCGCTTAAAAAGGAATTGTTTGAGGAGTGGATTCTATTACTCAAAAAAGCAGACTTGGTTAAATATGCAAAATTGCTTCCTGAACAGACAGATTGTAAAAATGATTTGAAATGGGTTAAAGGATTTATAGACGATATAAAGGTTTTATCTGAAATTTGATGTCATAATCTTATGATGTAACTTCAAAGCTCAATAAAAGGAAAAAATTATGGCAACGACAGCAGATATTAAGAATGGCGCCGTCATTCTATTTAAAAACAAAAGAATGAAAGTGATTGAGTTTCAACATGTGAAACCTGGAAAAGGGGGCGCATTTGTCCGTACAAAACTCAAAGATATTTTATCAGGAAAAATTATTGATCATACCTTTAATGCCGGCGCAAAAATGGAGTATATCCGCGTAGAAGCGAAAAAAATGCAATATCTATATCATGATGATATTTCATTCATTTTTATGGATGAAGAAACGTTTGAACAATTGAATGTTTCATTTGAAATTGTGGGGGATAATAAACATTTTTTAACGGGAGGACTTAATGTTGACCTTATCTTTGATGGTGATGAAATTTTAGATATTCGTATGCCAGCTCATGTTGTTCTTGAAGTCGAAGATACCGAACCTGGATTTAAGGGAAATACGGCTCAAGGTGCCACCAAGCCAGCAACGGTTGAAACTGGGTTTGAATTAAATGTGCCCTTGTTTATTGATATTGAAGATAAATTAAGAATTGACACCAGGACAGGTGCTTATGTTGAACGAGCAAAAAGTTAGGAGAGAATCTCATGTGGAAAGATAAATTAAAAGAAATTATATATATTCTTGAACATAGTGACGTTAATGAAATTGAAGTAAAATTTTGGGGTCGCTCATTTCGAGTCTCAAAATTGACAGGAATGGTGCAATCGATTGGAACAAGCCAAGCGCCACAAATCCAAGTGCCAACGCCACCTCCTGTTCCGCAGGCAATAATAACAGAAGAGTCTGCCCCTGAGCAAGCGGCAGGGGAATCGGTTTTGTCACCCATGCCAGGCACATTCTATTCTGCGCCTTCGCCAGATGATTCTCCTTTTGTAAAAGAGGGAGATTTGGTCAAAAAAGGACAAACGCTTTGCATCATTGAAGCCATGAAAATTATGAATGAAATTGAATCTGAAATGGATGGAACGATTACAAAAATATTAATAGAAGATGCAGGAGCTGTTGAGTTTAATCAGCCTTTATTTATCATTAATCCGACCTAAATAAAATGTTTAAAAAAGTCCTGATCGCCAATCGTGGTGAAATTGCGCTTCGGATTATTCGGGCGTGCCACGAATTAGAAATAAAAACGGTCGCAGTTTATTCTACGGCTGATGAGTTATCTCTTCATGTAAAATTTGCAGATGAAGCCGTTTGTATTGGTCCACCTGCGGGGAAAGATAGCTATCTTAATATCCCACGAATTATTGCGGCAGGCGAAATTACAAATGCTGATGCGATTCATCCTGGTTATGGATTTTTGGCTGAATCAGCTCAATTTTCTAGAATTTGCGCGGAAAATGATTTTACATTTATTGGTCCAACACCAGAGATTATCGATGCCATGGGCAATAAGAGTCAAGCCAAAAAGACCATGAAAAAAGCGGGCGTCCCAGTTGTGCCGGGTGGAGAAGGGATTTTAACCGGTCCGGAAGAAGCCAGAAAAATGGCGGATGAAATGGGTTATCCTGTTATGCTAAAAGCGTCTGCTGGTGGCGGTGGTCGTGGCATGCGATTTGTAGATTCATCGGATGGTGTTGAACATGCGTATAATACGGCTTATCAAGAAGCATTGATTGGCTTTGGAAATGGCGATATGTACATTGAAAAATTTATCGAAAATCCACGTCATATTGAGGTTCAGATATTAGGAGATTCTCATGGAAATGTGGTGCATCTCGGCGAACGAGAATGCTCCATTCAACGTCGCCATCAAAAATTAGTTGAAGAGTCTCCATCTCCCGTTGTAGATGAAGCTCTACGGAAAAAACTGGGCGAGGCAGCTATTGCTGGCGGAAAATCGGTCAATTACATTGGGGTTGGAACCATTGAATTTTTATTGGATAAAAATAAAGATTTTTATTTCATGGAAATGAACACACGGATTCAAGTGGAACATCCAATTACAGAAATGGTGACCGGCGTTGATTTGATTAAAAAACAAATTTTGATGCATACAGGAGATAAAATTCCCGAAGAACTTTTTGATCTCGAGCTTAAAGGTCATTCCATTGAATGTCGAATTAATGCTGAAGATCCAGCAAAAGGCTTTATGCCAAGTCCGCTACAAATCACCAGTTATCATATGCCCGGAGGGAAAGGCGTCCGAATTGATAGTCATGCGTATGCTGGGTATCAAATTCCCACTCACTATGATTCGCTAATTGGGAAATTAATCGTTCATGCAAAAAATAGAGATCGAGCTATTAATCGTATGCAACGCGCTTTAGAAGAGACCATTATTGAAGGTCCAAAAACAACCATTCCCTATCATCAAGCCATTATGGCAAATGAAAAATTCAAGTCTGGAGATTTTGATACGAGCTTTTTAGAATCATTTGAGTTCAATCCAAAAGAAGAGAAATAAAATGAAATTTCCAGAACAATTATTATATTCTACAGACCATGAATGGGTCGATTTTTCTAGTGAATCCGTCAAAATTGGTATCACAGATTTTGCCCAAGATCAGTTGGGCGATATTGTTTTTGTGGAATTTCCCGAAGTCGGTCAAGAGCTTACGCAAGGTGATCCTTTTGGTGAAATTGAAGCGGTAAAAACCGTATCTGATTTGATTGCACCCGTTAGCGGAATCGTATTGAGTGTGAATGAATTTTTAGAAGATGCACCCGATCAAATCAACCAAGATCCTTATGGGCAGGGTTGGCTTATTGAAATAAAAATTGATGATTCATCAGGGAAAGAAGAATTACTTTCTGCGGAAGCATATCAGGAAAATCTTTAAACATTCTAAAAAATAAATGAATATTTTTCAAACACTGACCCATATCCGAGATCAAAAAGGAGCAGGCTATATTGTTCTCATTGATCCAGATAAGAAAAATGAATCTTTGATTGAGCAACAGGTTTCAGTTGCAAATGAAGCGGGTGTGGATGCGTTATTTGTTGGTGGATCTTTGATGATGGATAGCAAATGTCATGAACGTGTGGCTCGCATTAAATCAGCCTCAGATATTCCTGTTATTTTTTTCCCTGGTGGATTGAGCCAATTAAATCCACATTATGACGCCATGCTTTTTATGTCCGTTATTTCTGGTAGAAATCCTCATTATTTGATTGGTGAACAAGTTTTATCTGCGCCAGTTGTAAAGGACTTAGGCATCGAAACTATCCCCACTGGATATATGCTTTTCGATGGTGGCGCTAATTCCACAGTTGAATTTATGAGTGGCACCAAACCGATTCCTATGAATCGTCCGGATATTGCGGTAGCACATGGATTGGCTGGTCAATATTTGGGGATGAAATTATTGTATTTAGAAGCAGGTTCCGGGGCTAAAATATCCATCCCAACGGAAGTTATTTCTGCCATGGCAAAATCGGTAGATTGCCCCTTAATTGTGGGCGGCGGAATTCGCGAACCGAAAGAAGCAGAAAAACGCGTTTTGGCTGGCGCTTCTTTTATTGTTACAGGGACCGTGATTGAAGACAATGGATCAGCCATGATGAAAGAATTTGCTGATGCTATTCACAGCTGAAGCTTGTGGAAAATTATCTTCACGAATATCTAACGATGCTTCAGGTTGAAAAAAATCTTTCCCTCAATACGATTCAAGCATATAAACAAGATTTGAACGTGTACCTTTCGTTTTTAGGTGAGCAAGAATCAATTTCTTCCTTATCCGAAATATCTCAAAAAAATATTCGACAGTTTATTCGCTCACTTTCAAAAATTGATTTAGCACCAGCGAGCATGGCGCGTATTTTTTCATCCATTCGATCCTATCATGCGTTTTTAACAGATGAAAAATATCTTGATGAAAACCCATCTCTTCAGTTAGTTGCACCCAAGATGCCAAAAAAACTTCCTGAAATATTATCCGTGGAAGAAATTGATTCTATTATACAAACTGTGGAAACCAAGACGGCGATTGGGAAACGAGATAAAGCCATTTTAGAAATCCTATATTCTTGCGGACTTCGAGTCTCAGAACTTTGCACTCTATCACTTGGAGAAGTATTTTTTGAAGAAGGTGTGATTCGCGTTACGGGGAAAGGCAATAAGCAAAGAATGGTTCCATTAGGGAAAAACATAAAACACATATTGAATGAATATTTGATTCATGCTCGTCCAGGTTTGGCAAAGAAATCTTCCATTGGTGCTGTATTTTTGAGTCGAAATGGTAAGGCTTTAACCCGAATGTCTATATTTAATATTGTTAAAAAATGGGTAAAGACAGCGGAAATTTATAAATCTGTGAGTCCCCATACGTTTCGTCATTCTTTTGCAACCCACATGTTAGAAGGCGGCGCGGATCTTCGTTTTGTCCAAATTATGCTAGGACACAGTGATATTTCCACCACGCAGATTTATACACATTTAGATAAAACAACTCTGTCCGAAATTCATCGACAGTATCACCCGCGGAGCTAAAATGTTATTTCGTATGCCAATGGAAGCCTTAGTGCTATTAATTCCTGCTTTATTGTTTGCACTTAGTTTTCATGAATTTGCACATGCCTGGATGGCTCATCGATTGGGAGATAATACAGCTGCGAGAATGGGGAGACTCACCTTAAATCCCCTTAATCATTTAGATCCAATGGGTTCCATGATGATTCTTTTTGTGGGATTTGGTTGGGCAAAGCCCGTACCTGTTGATTCCCGAAATTTATATCATCCCAGGACTGATATGATGAAAATTGCCTTTGCCGGCCCAGCTTCCAATCTATTATTAGCCTTGGTTTCAGGGTTGTTGATTCGTTTTTTAGATGGAACGCCCTTTATGACCCAAACCATTTTCACGTTGTTATTTTACTTTGCCCAAATTAATACGGCCTTAGCGGTCTTTAATATGTTGCCTATTCCACCTTTGGATGGATCGCAAATATTTTCAGGGATGATGGTTCGTCGAAATCCAGAACTGGTGATGAAAATGCAAATGTACGGTCCTCAAGTTTTATTTGGACTCATTTTGGTCGGTTACTTTACAAAGGTGTCTATTCTTTGGATGCTGATGGGGCCATTTGTTAGTTTTTTTATGTTGCTCTTTGCAGGGATTTCAATATGACGGAAAAGGAATCATATTTTCAACGAATCATCCCAAGATATACGGGGTCTCAACGTCCTTATTGGCGGACAATAAGCTTGACGATTCTTGTGATTTGGCTAATTTATTATTTGAAAAAAATGGCATTAATAGGATAAAAAATGAAACAACTTGTCGAATGTGTTCCCAATTTTTCTGAGGGAAGAGATAAAGATAAAATTAATGATATTGTGCAAAAGATGTCCAGTGTTTCCGGGATTACGGTTTTGGATGTGGACATGGGATCGGATACAAATCGAACGGTCGTTACCATTGTCGGTTCGCCGGAAGCGGTGGGCGAGGCCGCATTCCAAGGGATTAAACATGCATCAGAAATTTTGGATATGGCTCAACATTCTGGAACTCATCCCCGTATGGGCGCAACAGATGTGTGTCCATTTATTCCTGTAAGTGGTGTTTCCATAGATGAGTGTATCGCTCTTTCCAAAGAAGTGGGAAAGCGAGCCGGAGAAACATTGGATATTCCCATTTATTTATATGAAAAATCAGCACAAAAGTCCGATCGAAAAAAATTGCCCACTATCCGAAAAGGAGAATACGAAGGTTTAGGAGAAAAGCTCAAAGATCAAAATTGGAAGCCTGATTTTGGCCCAGCAATAATGCATGCAAAAGCGGGTGCAACTGTGATGGGGTGTCGAGAATTTTTGATTGCTTACAATATCAATCTCAATACAAAAGACCATCGCCTCGCTACGGATATTGCATTTGAACTTCGGGAAGCGGGAAGAAGCAAGCGGACTCCGAATCCTGATTCGAAGAATTTATTAGATGGGAAAATCGTGCGTCATGAAGATGGAAAACCGATCAAAACCCCAGGAATGTTCAAAGACGTAAAAGGCATCGGCTGGTATGTAGAGGAATTTAACCGAGCACAAATTTCGATTAATTTTAATAATTATAAAGTATCCACAATTCATGATGTTTTTGATGCAGCATGTAAGTTGGCAGAAGAAAGGGGCGTAAGAGTAACTGGCAGTGAATTGGTTGGACTCATCCCATTGGAAGCCATTTTGATGGCTGGGAAACACTATTTGAAAAAACAAAATCGATCTTTGGGTGTGCCTACAGATCAGATCATCGAATGCGCAATCCAATCACTGGGATTAGATGATGTAACCGAATTCAATCCAAACGAGAAAATAATTGATTATGCTGTCGGCGTTGAAGAGCGTCCGCTCATGGCTTTAACCGGATCTGCATTTATTGACGAATTATCGAGTAACAGTCCGGCGCCAGGCGGAGGTAGTGTTTCAGCATTGGCAGGTTCATTAGGCGCCGCCTTGTCATCTATGGTTGCAGCACTGACTCATGAAAAGAAAGAAATGCTGTCCAGTAAGCCAGAAATGGATTCAATCGGGAGTAAAGCTCAAAAGTTAAAGGAGCGTTTAAGCTTTTTAGTGGACAAAGATACAGAAGCATTTAATAAAGTCATGTCAGCCAATCGATTGTTAGCCACGACAGAAGAAGAAAAACGAGAGAAAACCATAGCGGTGGAGCTTGCCAATAAATATGCTATTGATATTCCATTGGAAACGGCAGAAAAATCATATCGCGTGATAGAACTTGCAGAAATGCTGGTGGAAAAAGGGAATCCGAATTCAGTTTCGGACGCAGGTGTTGCCGCTGAAGTTGCCTTAGCTGGCGTAAGAGGCGCCTGTATGAATGTATTGATAAATCTTCCTGGCATCAAAGATAAAACCTATATTTCAGCAAAAAAAGAAGTGGTCTCGAAGCTTGTTTCTGATGCAGAAAAGCTGCATAAAATTGTATATGAAAAAACCATAAATACGATAGAATCTAAGAGATAAACCAATGATTCAAGCCTTATCCGAAGACCTTAGAAATAAAATATCTGCAGGAGAAGTGGTAGAACGTCCAGCTTCTGTGGTTAAAGAATTAGTAGAAAATGCGCTTGATGCGAAAGCGACCGAAATATCTGTCATTATTGAAAAAGGCGGACACCATCTTGTGCAAGTGCGAGATAATGGCGTGGGTATGTCATCAAAAGATTTATCTTCATCTGTTTTACGATATCATACGAGTAAAATTGCCAGTTTGGATGATTTATTTTCCATTGGAACATTGGGATTTCGCGGAGAAGCTTTGGCCAGTATCGCATCTGTTTCTGAAATGAATATTATATCGAGTCAGAGTGGAAAAGGTGGATTTGAAATGCGCGTGGAAGAGGGGAGGGGCGGTAAACTTATTCCTGCTCCAGAAATAGCAGGAACAGAAATCACCATTCGGAATTTATTTTTTAATACGCCAGCTCGAAAAAAATTCTTAAAAACACCACGCACTGAAATGAGAAAAGTGGTAGAAGTGGTTCGTCGATTTGGATTGGCCTACCCTCATGTTGCTTTCAAAATTATTTCAGATGAACGGGAAATATTATCTATTTTTCCTGAATTACTGGAGGAGCGGATTGACTCACTTTTTGATCCGACCTATGGTAAAAATCTCCGTCCTTTAGCCTTTACGAAAGGAGATTTTGCTTTTACAGGATTTGTGGGAAACTTAAACGTCATTCGTTCGCGTCCTGGTGAACAATTTTTATTTTTAAACAATCGTTTTATCAAGGATCGCCTTTTGAATTCAGCCGTGTATTCTGCTTACGAAGCCTTGGTCAAACGAGGGGAATATCCTTTCTTTGTGATAAATTTGGCGATACCAACGGATCAAGTGGATGTGAACGTCCATCCTATGAAAACAGAAGTAAGATTCCAAGATGAGTGGCGGGTGTATCATGTGCTCAAATCTGGCGTAAAAGAAGCTCTCCAAGATTTATTAGATACTTTACCATCTTTCGATAAGCCCTTTGATTCATTCTTCCATAATGCCCCACCTTTTAGTGAAAATCAAGAGCAATCAGCCATTCGATTTTCAGGAGGGACTAGTAGCATGAATGAAATTGAATATCAAACGCTTCAACGTGCAAAATCCTATGCTTCTCAATTGGCGGAACCAAGAAATGATCAAAATTCAGAAATTCCAACAGAAAATATTTGGCAGATTCATAATAAATTTATTCTCTCAGAAATTAGCAGTGGATTGGTTATGATCGATCAGCATGTGGCGCATGAGCGAGTTTTATTTGAGGAAGCACTGATTGCGTTTGAATCAACAGCAATGGCTTCTCAAACCTTGCTTTTTCCTGAAAGGTTAGACTTTTCTCCTGATGAATTTGACGCTATGTTGGACGTCTTGCCCTATTTGGAAAAAATTGGATTCAAGGTAAAAAAAGAGGGCGAATCTTCGATCCGAGTAGAAGCGATCCCATCAGAAATGGGTTGGGGAATGGAAAAATCCGTCATTCGAGACATTATAGATCACTTCCTAAATCACCAAAAAGAATACAGTTCTTTTCAAGAAGGATTAGCCGCTTCTTTTGCATGTAAAGCTGCAATCAAAGCTGGAAATCCATTGAGTAAAGAAGAAATGCAAGAATTAGTTAATCGTCTTTTTGCTACAAAACATCCTTATTATTGCCCACATGGAAGACCGATTATTGTCCAAATGAGTTTAGAAGAATTAGATAAACGTTTTGAAAGGCATTAAGAATCCTATCGCTGATATAATGTGTAAAAATTCGAATGTTTCACAACTAAAATATTTGAAAGTTTGAGCTAAAATTATAATATATGGGTATATCATTGACTCGCGAAAACATCGATGCCTAACTTAAACGCTGTTATGAAAAAAATCCTAACAATTATCGGTCCCACATCCTGTGGGAAAACTGCTTTATCTGTAGATTTAGCCAAAAACTTGAATGGGGAAGTAGTGGGATTAGATTCAAGGCAGATTTATAAGGGGATGCCTATAGGTACGGCTCAACCCAGCATTGAAGAAATGGATGGCGTCCCTCATCATTTGTTTGGATTCCAAAATCCCTCTGAACCTATTTCTGCTGGACGTTATGCAGATAGGGTTAAAAAAACGTGTAAGGAGATTTTATCTAGAGAAAAAACGCCTATTCTTTGTGGAGGCGCTGGCCTTTATTTTCGTGCTTTAACAAAAGGCATTTTTGAGGGGAGCGTATCAAATATTCCTATGAGAGATCGCCTGGAACAAGCGTATGAGGATGACCCAGTTATCCTTTATGAACGACTTAAAGCAATTGATCCTGAATATGCGGAAATTGTGCATTTGAATAATAAAAAGCGTTTGGTTCGAGCCTTAGAAATTTTTGAAGCGACAGGTGTGGCGCCCAGTGAACACTTTCATCGCCAAAAAAATCAAGATTTAGATGCTTTGCCCGTTTTTTCAGTTTTCCTCAAACTTGGCCGTTCTATTTTAATTGAAAGAATCGAAAAACGAACAAAAGAAATGCTTGCCAATGCTTGGATAGAAGAAGTCAAAAACTTATTGTCCCAGCAAGCGGAATCTGGACTGAAATTCCCTGCATTAAATTCGATTGGTTACAGGCAAATTCAAGCTCACCTACTCGGTGAAATGACTTACAAGGAAATGGAAGAAGACATTGTGATTCGAACCCGTCAATTTGCAAGACGGCAAGTGCAGTGGTTCCGGAAAGAGCATATTGATCTTATCGTGGAATTAGATTATTTAGACCGAACAAAAATTTCAAAAATAATTACAGAACTCTACCAAAGTGTCTCGTAAGTTTAGTCCTAAGAAAACCCTTTAAAATAATCCAGTGAGATTAAAAAGGGCAGACACTAACCTTCGTGCAAGTTTTAGATGCTGCCCGAAGGTTTTTTTATATATCTATGGAGAAATAGCATGAGTCAAAAAGCCTTATTAGATGAAAAACAATTGGATCGGACGATCACACGAATCAGTCACGAAATTATTGAAAAAAATCCTCAACCAGAAGATCTGGTCTTGATCGGGATTCATCGTCGCGGTGTTCCTTTAGCAAAAAGAATTCAAACGCAAATCGAATCCATTGCAAAATTGAGAGCCCCCTTAGGAACGGTTGATATTACTTTTCACAGAGATGATTTTCGGGAGCGCTTACTTGTGCCACAAATTAAAGGGACAGAGATTCCATTTTCACTTGAGGGGAAAACGGTGGTTTTAGTAGATGATGTGCTTTTTACGGGACGGACGATTCGCGCAGCCATGGACACCTTAAATGCGTTTGGTCGAGCCAATGTGATTCAATTGGCCGTATTGGTGGATCGGGGGCATCGGGAGTTGCCCATTCGAGCTGACTTTGTGGGGAAAAACATCCCAACACATGAGGGAGAGCATGTGTCTGTCCTTATGAAAGAAATTGATAAAAAAGACGCCGTCATTTTGACGCAGGAACAGGTATAATATGTTAGAACAAAAACATTTATTGGGATTAGAGAATTATCCCGCGAAAGACATTCAAACGATTATTGATACGGCTTTTAATTTTAGGGAAGTCTTAGACCGTCCCATCAAAAAAGTCCCTTCCTTGCAAGGTGTGACCATTGTGAACCTCTTTTTTGAAAACTCCACTCGAACCCGTATTAGTTTTGAGTTGGCGCAAAAACGTTTGAGCGCGGATACGGTTAATTTTTCGGCATCAAGCAGTAGTTTAAAAAAAGGAGAGAGCTTCAAAGATACGGCTCAAAATATTGAAGCGATGAAAATTGATGCAGTGGTCATGCGTCATCCTTCGCCAGGCGCACCACTTCATTTAACAAAATTTATTGATGCTACGATTATCAATGCAGGCGATGGAGCCCATGAACATCCAACGCAAGCCATTTTAGATATGATGTCGATACAGGAAAAATTTGGAAAAATTGCTGGATTAAAAATTGCGATTGTGGGTGACATCCTTCATAGTCGCGTTGCTTTGAGTAATATCCATGGACTTCAATCTATGGGAGCGGAAGTCACCTTGTGTGGACCCGCGAATTTGATTCCACCTTATGCAGAATCATTGGGCGTTACGGTCAATTCAAATTTGGATGAGGTTATGGAATGGGCAGATGCTTTAAATATTTTACGCATTCAAAGAGAACGAATGGGATCGGCTTTATTACCATCTGTGAGAGAATATCGAAGTTTATTTGGTATTACTGAAGAACGGCTGGCTAGGCATAAAAAAGAAATTGTCATTATGCATCCAGGCCCCATGAACCGTGGTGTCGAAATTGATAGTCAGGTGGCTGATGGAGACCAAGCAATTATTTTGGATCAGGTTTTGAATGGGGTCGCCTCACGAATGGCTATTTTATATCTCCTATGTGGAGGAAAATCAGAGGAAACAGAATCATGATGGATTTACAATTATTACCCAAAAAACTTCTATTAAAAGGTGGAACCATTTATGATCCTCTTAAAGATACAATGGAGAAAAAAGACCTTTTGATTGTTAATGGCAAAATTGCTTCTATGAAAAAAGGGGAGAACTACGATGATGCTAAAGCGATAGATTGTGCAGGGAAAATTATCACCCACGGATTTTGCGACTTACATGTGCATTTTAGAGAACCAGGACGAGAAGACAAGGAAACTTTAGCGACAGGTTCTCTTGCTGCATTGGCGGGTGGTTTTACTCGCGTTTGTGTTATGCCAAATACAAATCCACCTTTGGATACGCCCGAGTCGATTCGATTTATTTTAGAAAAGGCTAAAGATGTGCCGGTTCATATTCACCCGATTGGCGCGATCACGCGCCAGCAAGGCGGAACTGATATCACAGAAATGGGATTAATGAGGGATGAAGGCGCTGTGGCGTTCAGTGATGACGGTTTGCCTGTGCAAGATGGATCAGTCATGCGCAGGGCTTTGGAATATGGTTCTATGTTTGACTTACCCATTATTAATCATGCGGAAGATATATGCATTCGAGAAGATGGTGTAATGAATGAAGGATTCATGTCAACAAAATTGGGACTTTCTGGGAATCCGAACTTAGCCGAATCGTCTATGGTGTATCGTGATTTGGCATTGGGTGAAATGACAGGAGGCCGGTTGCATGTTCCTCATGTTAGTACGACAGAATCTGCTGAGCATATCAAAGAAATGAAAAAGACAAACAAAAAAGTAACGGCAGAGGTGGCGCCCCATCATTTATATTTTAATGACGAAGTCATTGCTTCCTTTAATACAAATTTAAAAGTGGCGCCCCCAATTCGTTCTGAAGAAGATCGAACAGCCTTGGTTCAAGCTGTAATAGAGGGCGTGTTTGATTGCATTGCGACAGACCATGCGCCTCATACAATCGAAGAAAAAGAAGCTTCTTTCGATTTGGCCTCATTTGGCATGATTGGATTAGAGAGTTGTTTTGGGGTTGTTAATAAGGTGTTGGTTCATCAAAACAAGCTTCCCTTGTCGCGGTTGATTCAAATGTTGACAGTCAATCCTCGGCGTATCATGGGCTTTAAGTTCGATTTATTCCAAGAAGGCGTATCTGCAGAATTGACTGTTATTGACCCAAAATCAGAATGGGTATTTTCAAAGAATGATATTTATTCCCGGTCAAAAAATTCTCCCTATTTAGAAGAAAAATTACAAGGCAGACCTGTTTTAACGATTGCTAAAAATAAAATAGCCTTTATCGTATAAAAATTGATTTGAAAATAATGGTGATTTTTCATTGACATTATTCAATAGAAAATTTTAATTTCGTGGGCTATATACTGAGTGAAAAAAATGAAAACAAAAACATTAAAATTATCTGAAATCAATAAAGACTGGTGGATTGCCGATGCTGAAGGGCAGACGTTAGGCCGATTCTCTAGTAAAATCGCACAAGTTCTACGTGGGAAGCATAAGCCAGAATTCTCTCCCCATTTAGATATGGGCGATTGTGTCGTTGTTATTAACGCTGACAAAATTAAAGTTTCGGGAAAGAAGGAAACGGAAAAAACTTATTTCCGTCATAGTGGATATCCTGGTGGCGATAGGGAAACGAGCCTCCAAGAATTGCGCAAGAAGTTCCCAGAACGAATTATCGAAAACGCTGTCAAAGGTATGCTCCCTCATAACCGTTTAGGTCGGGCTATTTATGGTCACCTAAAAGTTTATGCCAGTGATAAGCATCCTCATGATGCACAGCAACCAAAAGAACTGGAAATATAAAATGTCAAAAGCTATGTATTACGGAACGGGGCGTAGAAAAAGTTCAGTCGCTCGTGTTTACCTATCTCCTGGAAAGGGAAATATAAGTATTAATGGAAAGCCTTATATGGACCATATTTGTCGTGATTCCTTGGGAATTGTGATTAAACAACCATTAGTAGCAGTAGAAGGCGAATCGGCCTATGATATTGATGTAAAAGTCCATGGTGGCGGATTGACAGGGCAAGCTGGTGCAATACGTTTGGGTATTTCTAGGGCGCTACTTGACGTAAGTGATGATTTTAGAGGTATTCTTAAAAGTAAAGGATATTTAACAAGAGATGCACGGAAAGTGGAACGTAAAAAGCCTGGGCAGCCAGGAGCGCGTAAAAAATTCCAATTCTCTAAACGATAAGATTTTATATATGAATGAATTAAAATTTGAAGATTTGTTAGGCACTGGCGCTCATTTTGGGCATGTGACTCGGAAATGGAATCCAAAATTCGCACCCTATATTTTAATGGAAAAAAATGGTGTGCATATCATTGATCTTGAGCAAACCCTTAAGGCGATCGAGAAAGCAAGCTCGTTTTTACAACAAGTACTAAGTAAAAATGGTGAAGTTCTTTTTGTTGGGACGAAGAAACAGGCAAAAGATATCGTTCAACAAGAAGCAGATCGCTGTGGTATGTTTTATATTGTGGAGCGTTGGTTAGGTGGAACACTTACCAATTTTTCCACGATTAAGAAAAGTATTAAACGTCTAAAATTATTAGAAAAAGAAGGGTCAAATCTTTATGATAATTTGACAAAAAAAGAAACCCAAATGTTAAACCGTGAACGAGTGAAATTGTCCGATCAGCATCGTGGAATCAAAGATATGAAACGCTTACCTGAAGCTGTGATTATCGTTGATGCACAATATGAAGATATTGCGATACAAGAAGCGAGACGTTTAGAAATTCCAATTATTGCAATGGTAGATTCAAATACGGATCCAACAAAAGTGGATTATCCAATCCCTGCAAATGATGACTCTATCCGTTCAATTCAAATTATTATGGGTTCGTTTGCTGATGTTATTCTCTCTGCTCAAGGAGGTGTTTCTGAAAAAGAAGCAGCGACTGAAGAAAGAATAGAGACAACTGAAAAAGTTGAGCCGAAGCCAGAAGCAGTTATTGAAGAAAAAACAGAAGTTATAGAAGAATCTGTAAAAGAAGTAAAAGCTGACACTGATGTCAAAGCTGAAAAAGTTGTTCCAAAAAAGAAGCCTATCACAAAAGCCAAAGCAAAGTTGAAAGCTAAACCGAAAGTAAAAACAGAGTCAAAGGTGAAGGTCGCAACAAAAGCTAAAGCCAAGCCGAAGCCTAAATCAAACGCCTCTAAAGAGGAAAAATAATTTTATGAGTATTGACGCCAAACAAGTTAAAAGTTTAAGAGATAAAACTGGTGCTGGAATGATGGATTGTAAAAAAGCGCTGTTAGAAACGAGCGGTGATTTAGAAAAAGCAGTCGATTATTTACGAAAATCCGGATCAGCAAAAGCTGAAAAAAAAGGAGCACGTGCCACAAAAGAAGGTATGGTCTACTCTTACATTCATGCTGGTGGTAGACTGGGTGTTCTTATCGAATTAAGTTGTGAAACTGATTTTGTGGCTAAAACTGATGGTTTTATAGATCTAGCCCACAATATTGCAATGCAAATTGCAGCGACCAATCCAATCGCTTTATCAAAAAAAGATGTCCCCAAAGATATCGTTGACAGAGAAAAAAATATCTATACAGAGCAAGCTAAAGAATCAGGCAAACCGGATAATATTGTTGAAAAAATGGTGGTGGGTAGAATGAATAAATATTACGCTGAAAATTGCCTATTAGAACAGGCTTTTGTCAAAGATCCAGATAAACATATCCACGATTTATTAACAGAAACTGTTGCGACATTAGGTGAAAATATAACGATTAACCGTTTCGTCCGTTTTGCCGTTGGCGAGTCAGGTGGAACAAATGGTCAAGCATAAATCCTCTCTAAAATGACCCCTCCCATTTACCGCCGTGTACTTCTCAAATTAAGCGGAGAAGTACTTGCTGGTGAAAAGGGATTTGGTATTGATCCAATTCAGGCAGATTATCTTGCCGAAGAAATAAAATCTATTTACGACCTTGGCATTGGTGTCATTATTATTATCGGTGCAGGGAATATATTTCGAGGACTTCAAGCTGCAAGTAAGGGGATGGATCGTGTGACAGGAGATTATCTTGGTATGATGGCGACCATTATGAATGCATTATCTGTTCAAGATGCGCTTGAAAAAAAAGGGTGTGATACTCGCACTTTATCAGCAATTCGAATTGATCAGATTGCAGAACCCTATATTAGAAGAAGAGCCATCCGTCATTTAGAAAAAGGAAGAGCCGTCATTGTGGCTGGCGGAACAGGAAACCCCTATTTTACAACGGATACAGCGGCCGCACTTCGTGCCACAGAATTAGGTGCTGAAATTGTTCTTAAAGGCACAAAAGTAGATGGTATTTATAACAAGGATCCGGAGTTTCATCCGGAAGCAGTTCGCTATGACAATTTATCATTTAGTAAAGTGTTAAGGGATAATCTTAGAGTAATGGATTTAACAGCAATTACTTTATGTAAAGAAAACAATCTTCCTATAAAAGTATTTAGTATTAAAGAACAAGGAACCTTGAAAAAAATTGTCCTAGGGAGTAAACTCGGAACGTTGGTAAGGGAGTAATATTATGTTAGATCAAATTCAAAAAGACTCAAAACATAGAATGGACCAAGCGGTGGTGCACACACAGGGAGAACTAAATAAAGTTCGTACTGGGCGGGCAAACCCAGAGATGTTTAATGCGCTTATGATTGATTATTATGGGGTAAAAACCCCCTTGAATCAAGTCGCAACTATCTCGGTCCCTGAGGCGAGATTAATTACTTTACAACCTTTTGAAAAAACACTTATTCCCGAAATTGAAAAAGCAATCATGAATGCAAATATGGGTTTTACCCCTGGAAATAATGGAACTGCCGTTTTAGTGCCAATTCCTGCATTATCTGAAGAGCGGAGACAGGATTTAGTTAAATTTGTTCATCAATTAATTGAAGAAGGTCGAATTGCGATTCGAAATGTTAGGCGAGATGCGCTACATCATTTACATGATTATGGAAAAGAAGAAAATATTTCCGAGGATGAGATTAAAAGGCAGGAAGATGATTTGCAAAAATCGACAGATGCGCATATTAGCCAATTAGGAGAAATGCAAGAATCAAAAGAAAATGAGATGATGAAAGTCTAAGCAATTTTTCTGTTCATAATATTTTAATAAAAAAGCCTCGATATTTTTATCGAGGCTTTTTTATTTGTATAAAAGTTAATTAAGCTTTACTCACACTTAGACCAACCACAACACCGGCATGTTCTGCATCCACCTTCTTCTATCACGTTAGGTGTATGGCATTCGCCACACATAGATATACCCTCTGGTATTCCGTTTTCTAATGTTTCTACCGTTATCTCCTCATTTTCAGCGCCTTTGGCAAGTGTAAATCGAACGGATTGATCTTTCAAGTCTTCCTTTGATATTTCAGAATTATTTTGTTCAATTAAGTAATCATCTAAAGCTTTTCCAATGGCATCAGGTGTTGATAAAATAAGACGTCCATCTTCCCAAGTTGGATTAGGTCCACTAATCCCTTTGAGTTGACGCACAATAGCATTGGGATCAATCCCAGAACGAAGGGAAAGAGAAATGAGTCGACTAATGGCTTCAGATTGTGCCGCAGCATGACCACCAGCTTTTCCAATCGTCGTAAAGACTTCACACAAGCCATTTTCATCTTGATTAATTGTAATATAAAGTGTGCCTTCACCCGTTCGAATTCTACGCGTAATACCCTGTGTTTGGATGGGGCGGGTTCTTGGGGCTTTTTCAATTTTTGACTCTACTTGAGGACTTGTTTCAACTTTTTTCTCTGATTTATTTGTGATTAAAATGCCTTCTCGACTTCCTTCTCTATAAACTGTAATTCCTTTTAGACCAGATTTATAGGCTTCCATATATATATCAGCAACCGCATCTTCGGTAATATCTTCTGGTAAATTCACGGTTGAAGATATAGATGAGTCAATATATTTTTGAATGGTGCCTTGCATTTTTACGCGGAATGACGCATCAATATTATGTGATGTTTTTACATAATCTGGAAGATCTTTATCGTCTCCAAATAATTTTTTGATGATGGGATGATATACGGTAAACACATCAAAGGTATTGCCATAAGCATCATTTTTCTTTACTTTGCGTTTATAAGATGTTGCGAAAATTGGTTCTATTCCAGATGTCACTCTCGCGACAATAGCACCACTTCCTGTTGGAGCAACTGTGGTAATAGTTGAATTACGAATTCCCTGTTCTTTAATTTTGTTTTGCAACGATTTTGGAAGATTTTTTACAAACTTACTTTTGCTATATCCTTTCCAGTCAAAATGTTTGAAAGCCCCTTTTTCTTTGCTTAGGCCAACACTTGCAGTATAAGCTGTATCGCGAAACATTTGCATAATTTGATCTACAGTTTGTAATGCATCTTCGCTGTCATATGGAATCCCCATTCTCACAAGCATGTCCCCTAAACCAAGAATTCCCAAGCCGATACGACGATCATTAATCGCATTTTGTTTTTGATCTTCAAGCGCATGACGATCAAGATTGTAGTCAATCACGTTATCTAAAAAACGAATTCCTGTAGAAACAGTATCTTTGAATTCTTCAATAAGGAAGCTGCCATCTTGATCTACAAAACGCTCAAGATTAACAGCAGCTAGATTGCAACAGCCACCATCGGGTAGGGGTTGTTCTGCACAGGGATTTGTTGAAACCAAGGGACTACAATATTCAGCATTATGATATTCTTTCATGGTATCCCAAAATAGAAGCCCAGGCTCAGCGCTTTGGTGAGCGTGATGTATAATGGTATTCCATAAATCTTTGGCGGGAAGCGTTTTATACACCTTGCCGCCCCAACGTAAATCGAAATCGCTATCATTTTGAACTGCTTCCATAAACTCGTGGGTAAGCAAAACAGAAATGTTAGAATATTTAACACGGTCAATATCACCGGTTTTAATCGAAATAAATTTTTCAACATCAGGATGATCGATGCTAATCGTTTGCATATTGGCGCCGCGACGTCCATGTTGAGCAATGGTGTTCGTATTTTCGCTAAATAGATTCATAAAGCCAGTAGGGCCACATGAGTTTCCACCCGTGCCGTTTATGGCGTCTCCAGAAGGCCTAAGAACCGATAAGTCATGCCCACAGCCACCACCATATTTATAGGTCATGGCTTCGTTGATAATGGTTTCATAAATAGAAGAAATTGAGTCATCTTTTACTGCAACCACATAACAGTTATTCAAAGTGGTGGTTATATCTTCTCGTCCAGCACCGTGCATAATGCGTCCGCCAGGTACAAGTTTAAAATCTTCGAGTACATCGTAAAAATTCTTTTGCCATTTTGTCCGATTTGATTTTGTTTTTTCCACGGAGGCGATGGCTTCTGCCTGCCGTTCCCAAAGCTGAAATGGGTGTTCTTCGTATGGAGCTAAATATTTATTATTTATAACCGTTGCGCCAAGCTCATCATTTTTATAATATTCTGATTGGGTATATGGATTCGTTTTTGAGGGTTTTTCTTCCGTTAATTTTAAGTCTAGAAGAGCTTGCTCTACAGATTTGGAGCTAGATTCCGGGATGTTTAAATCTAATTTCATTGCTTCAGCCATAAACAATATTCCTGTTTGAGTATGTGTTACTATTTAGTTATTTAAAAAAATAATTTGAAAAAGGGTCTAACAAATGAAATGATAATGAATCATCCGGTTGGCGAGTATGAATATAGAAACCTTGATTTGAATCATCCAATCAATAATCTTCAAAAAACAAGATTACCCTCGAAAGAAATCTTCAAAAACTTTCTATTTATTTTTGTTTTTTTACATTGGAAAAAAGTCATCCAGATAAATAATCTATGCAACTAAGGCAAAGAATGAATATAGGGCACTTGGTTTATATCCATAGTTTAAGATAAACGTTTTATAAGAAATTTTATGGGATGATGAGAAATCAATTAGTAAAATCTGTCCCTAAATGCGGGCGTCGTATAATGGCTATTACCCCAGCTTCCCAAGCTGGAGACGCGAGTTCGATTCTCGCCGTCCGCTCGAAGTCATTTTTTAATAAAGGGATGGGGTAGGCTCGTCATCTCCATTATAAAATTGAGCCATTAGAAAAAATTGTTACATCAATATTATGAATAAATCTCATCCTTTCCGAAAAAAATGGGGACAAAATTTTCTCGTTGACCAAAATCTTCTGGAGAAAATTGTCCGCACCATCAATCCAGAACAAGATGAATCCATTTTAGAAATTGGTCCAGGTGAAGGTGCGTTGACAGAAAAACTTCTCCCAAATGTAGGGGAAATGCTTGCGGTAGAAATTGATCCACTCCTGATAAAACACTTAAATAATCACATGATTTTAAGTCGATGCCATTTTGTGCAGGGTGACATACTAAAACAAGATATTGAAGATTTGCCCATTTCAAATCCAGTGAGAGTGATGGGGAATATTCCTTATAATATCACTTCGCCCATAATTTTTTGGTTGGTGGAACAGCAAGATTTTTGGAATGATGCTTTCTTGATGGTGCAAAAGGAATTAGCAGAAAGATTGGTGGCGACTTGTGGTTCTAAAACTTACAGTCGTATTACAGTTATGGTGGGAGTTTATTTGGATGTGAAACTGTGTTTTACCATTCCGCCAGAAGTCTTTATTCCTCGGCCTAAAATACATTCTGCGTTTATTCGTTTTACCAAGAAGAAAACACCTTTGGTTTCTGATGAAAAATATGAACGATTTTATAAAATTGTTAAAGCGGCCTTTTCTCAAAGAAGAAAAATGCTCCGAAACACCTTAAAAGGGTTTACTTTCCCTGAAGGAACAGAGGAAAGAATCGATTTTACACGCCGACCAGAAACGCTCACTTTAGAAGAATTTGCCAGCTTAGTATAAAGCTTGGAGAATCAAAATAAACAGGGTAAAATTATCGGCTATTTTATAGCAAAGAAAATCAGATTGATTAGAACCACAAAAATATCCTTAAGGAGGTGAAATAAGTGGTTGAAGTCCAAGTAAGAGACAAAGAATCTTTAGAGAGAGCATTAAGGCGTTTCAAGAAGAAATGGGAACGGGCTGGTGTCCTCAGAGAACTTAGGACAAATGCTTTTTATATAAAGCCAAGTGATGAAAAGCGTGAAGCTAAGAAGAAGGCAGTTCGCAGAATGGCGCGAAACACCCGAATTGAAGCATTACGTAATAATCCACGCGCTCAACGGCGCAGACGTAAAAGAAAGTAATTCTAAGCGTCTAAGAGAAATAAAAAGGTTCGAAGGGTGCTTCGAGCCTTTTTTATTTTAATGGAGAATAAAAATGTTGATTAGAAGTATTTCAGGAGTACGAGGTTTAACCGCAAGCCATTTAACTCCAGATGTCGTGCGCCAATATGCAAGTGCACTCCATCAATTCCTTTTGGATGGTGTTATCATGGCAGGAAGAGATAGCAGAGAGACAGGCGATGTGCTTTTGGACGTAATGATTTCCGAATTGTCGCGATTAGGTCGGAGTGTCATCCATCTTGGTATCGTGCCAACGCCCACCGTGCAATTTATGGTTCATACCACAGAAGCCGTTGGCGGTATTGTGCTGACAGCTAGCCACAATCCAAGTGAATGGAATGGCATCAAGTTTATCCGGGAAGACAGTGTTTTTTTTCATCCCAGTGATTGCGAATCCCTTTTTCGGATGGCTGATGAAAACAAAAAAATGGAATCGGCTCATGAGTCTGGTATGATTCTTCCTGATGTAAATGCGATTCAGAAACAGATCGTGAAAACGGTGGAATTATCGTGCATTGATTTAAACCGCATTCAAAAAAGAAAATTTAAAGTCGTCATTGATGCCGTTAACGGGGCTGGTTCTCATGCACTACCAGAAATGCTCGAATCCTTGGGATGTGAAGTTATTCGGATTCATTGTGAACCAAATGGTTTATTTCCCCGCGGAACGGAACCGTTGCCTCATAACGTATCTGATTTATCTGAAGCTGTTCTAAAGCATGAAGCCGATATTGGTTTTGCAATTGATCCTGATGCAGATCGCCTTGCCATCGTCTCGGAAAAAGGAGAGCCACTTGGAGAAGAATATACGTTGGTTTTGGCGGCGGATGGATTTTTAAGAGAGACGAAAAAAACTAATGTTTTTGTCATCAATTTATCTTCTTCAATGGCATTAGAAAAACTCGCTCAAAAATATGGAAGCACAGTAGAACGATCCGCTGTGGGCGAAGTAAATGTGGTCCAAAAAATGTTAACCCTAGATTCAAAAATGGGTGGAGAAGGAAATGGGGGTGTTATTTTAGAGGAAGCTCATCTTGGACGAGATGCCATGGTAGGCGTGACGCTCGTTCTAAATCGATTATCACAATCTTCCCAAACCGTCAGTGAGATTTTTCAAAGTTTACCTCAATTTGAAATGGTCAAAGATAAACTTGAACTAAAAAATATTGATGGGGATAAAGCTTTAATCATGGCAGAGAATATTTTCCAGAATGCAGCTATTGATAAAACAGATGGCGTTAAATTTTCATGGGAAAATCAATGGATTCATTTACGGAAATCAAACACAGAACCCATTTTAAGAATTTATGCAGAATCTTCAGATAGAGCAGGGGCGGAAGCCTTGGTCAGTCAAATAAAAGCGGAAATAAAATAACAATGCAAAAACATAAATACGTAATCTTCGTCACACTATTTTTTATTTTCTTCCTAATCGGATGTGAAAATAATGAACCCACGCCTGAAGAAAAAGCACAAGTGCGCGCCATTGGAGACCAAGCATCAGATGTTTTGTTAAGGAAATTAAAATCGCGCCTCATTAGCGCAGTTCAAAAATCAGGACCAGCTGGAGCAATCAATGAATGCAAATTAGATGCAATTAAATTGACCCATGAAGCTACAAACAATTCAAAAGTTCCTGTAGCGGTAAAACGCGTGACAAACAAATACCGAAATCCAATCAATGCACCAGATGAATGGGACAAAAAAGCATTGACATTTTTTGAAAATAAAGAAGGTGTTCGAGATTATTTTCCAGAATTTTATGTTCAAAAAATCCAACAAGATGAAGCAATTCATTTCAGATATTATAAACCACTCAAAATGTATCAAATGTGTTTAAAGTGTCATGGAAATAAAATTAAAGAAGATGTTCGAGTGAGGTTAAATGAGCTTTACCCAAATGATCTTGCCACAGGATATGCGAAGGGAGATTTTCGTGGGGCGATTCGCGTTGATATTGCAAAGGAATATTTACAATAATGTCATCAACATTTGCAACACCAATTGATCAAATTGGTGTAAAAGAAAGAGTCTCACGATTGTTTTCTAGAAGCATTAAAAAAGAATCAAAAGTTCAAGCCTTGCATCTGGCTTTAAGTATGATAGATTTAACCACGCTTGAAGGAAAAGATTCTCCTGGGAAAGTAACGCAACTCTGTTATAAAGCATCTCATTTACATGATTCATTTCCGGGATTGCCTAATGTGGCGGCTATTTGTGTCTATCCTACTATGGTTCCAGTCGCAAAGAAAGCATTAAAAGGAACGGGGATAAATCTGGCATCTGTTGCGACGGCATTTCCAAGCGGAATGGCTGATCTTCAAGCAAAGTTGGACGAAGTTACTTCTGTTGTTGATGCGGGAGCTGATGAAGTAGATATGGTTATTTCCCGTGGAAAATTTTTGCGTGGTGAATATCAATATGTTTCAGACGAAATTGCAAAAGTGAAAGAAGCGTGTGGTAATGCCCATTTGAAAGTAATTTTGGAAACGGGTGAGTTGGCGACTTTAGATAATGTGAGATTGGCCAGTGATATTGCCATGGAAGCAGGAGCTGATTTTATAAAAACATCTACCGGGAAAGTATCTCCTGCAGCGACGCCCCCTGTTGTATTAACAATGTTAGAAGCTATTCGAGATTTTCAAGCAAAGACCGGAAAGAAAATTGGCATGAAACCAGCTGGTGGCATTAGCACGGCCAAACAGGCCATTCAATATTTAGTTATGATAAAAGAAACACTTGGTGATGATTGGTTATCTCCAAATTTATTTCGTTTCGGCGCTAGTTCTTTAGCGAATGATATTTTAATGCAAATCTTAAAACAATCCACTGGAAATTATCAATCAAAAGATTATTTTTCGATCGATTAGGAAAACACTATGAGTAAAACTATAAAATGGGAATACAGTCCCGCACCAGAAGGCACAGGTCATATTGAACTAAAAAAACAATATGAATTGTTTATTGATGGAAAGTTCGTTCCACCCAAAAGTGGTAAATATTTTAAAACCATAAACCCATCCAATGAAAAAACGATTTCAAAAGTAGCAGAAGCAGATCAATCGGATGTAAACCATGCAGTCGCATCTGCAAAAAAGGCCTATGATAAAACATGGTCTAAAATGCTTCCAAAAGAACGTGGAAAATATATTTTTCGGATTGCTCGTTTGCTTCAAGAGAGAGCACGAGAATTTTCTGTCATTGAAACTATGGATGGGGGAAAGCCCATTCGTGAATCTCGTGATGTGGATATTCCTTTAGCGTCCGCTCATTTCTTTTATCATGCAGGTTGGGCGGATAAATTAGAATATGCTTTCCCTGGAAGGCAAGCAAAGCCAGTTGGCGTTGCAGGACAAATTATTCCATGGAATTTTCCATTACTTATGGCATCATGGAAGTTGGCACCTGCTTTAGCCACAGGAAATACGGTTGTTTTGAAGCCGGCTGAAACCACACCACTGACAGCCATGAAATTGGCGGAAATCATTCAAGAAGCCGATTTGCCCCCCGGTGTAGTCAATATTGTGACCGGTGCAGGAGAAACAGGAAAATCCCTTGTCAATCATCCGGACGTAAATAAAATCGCCTTTACGGGAAGCACAGAAGTTGGCAAATATATTATGAAAGCAGTGGCAGGGTCCGGGAAAAAATACACCTTAGAATTAGGTGGAAAAGCAGCTAACATTATTTTTGAAGATGCAGCCATTGACCAAGCCGTTGAAGGTATTATTGATGCTATATTCTTTAACCAAGGGCATGTATGTTGTGCTGGTTCTCGTTTGTATGTTCAAGAAGGGGTTGCGGATGAAGTGATTTCTAAATTGCGGAAACGGATGGAAACCTTAATCGTGGGCGATCCCTTAGATAAAAATACAGATATCGGCGCCATCAATTCCAAAATGCAATTGAAAAAAATCAAATCCTACGTGAAGCTAGGATCAGAAGAAGGAGGATCGATTTATCAGTCGTCCTGCCCTTTACCAAAAAAAGGATTTTGGCATGCACCGACAATTTTTACAGATGTGAGCCAATCCAATCGCATCGTTCAAGAAGAAATATTTGGTCCGGTTTTGGCCATTCAAACTTTCCGCACTGTGGATGAAGTTATCGCTAAAGCCAATAATTCTCCCTATGGATTATCCGGTGGCGTTTGGACTGACAAAGGATCAAAAATCTTTAAAGTCACTCGGGATATTCGTGCGGGTGTTATTTGGGCGAATACATTTAATAAATTTGATCCCGCTTCCCCATTTGGTGGATATAAAGAAAGTGGTGTAGGCAGTGAAGGTGGAATTGAAGGCCTTTCTGGTTACGTAAATTTGGTCTAGGAGAATATGATGAGTAAAAGAATAGATATTCAAAAAACATATAAATTATTTATTGACGGAAAATTCCCCAGAACGGAGTCCGGGCGATATATTAAATGGGTTGATTCAAAAGAATCAACTATTGTTAATATTTGCCGTGGATCTCGGAAAGATTTTCGGAATGCAATGGTAGCGGCAAGAAAAGCATCAGGGAGTTGGGAAAATCGGACCGCTTACAATCGAGCACAAATATTATATCGTATTGGCGAAATGCTTGAAGGCCGTCGAGATCAGTTTATGGCTGAATTGACACTTCAAGGATTATCTAAAAAACAAGCAGAAAATGAAATCGATCAATCCATAGATCGACTCATTTATTATGCAGGATGGGCTGATAAATATCAACAAGTATTTAGTCGTGTAAATCCAGTATCCCTCCCATATTTTAACTTTACAGTTCCAGAACCTACGGGTGTTGTGGCTGCCATTGCACCTGAAGATACATCTCTTTTGGGTTTAGTGTCTATAATTGCCCCCGTTATCGCAGGTGGAAATACCATTGTCATTTTAGCATCAGAATCCCATCCGCTTTGTTCTATTACATTTGCAGAAGTGCTTCACACATCAGATGTGCCTGCGGGTGTGGTTAATATTCTGACAGGTTATCGATCAGAATTAATTGAACATTTTTCATCCCATATGGATGTGAATGCCATTTTATATTGTGGCGATGATACCGAACATAAAACCTTAGTGGAAACGAATGCAGCATTAAATGTGAAACGAGTTATTCAATTTCCAAAACAAAATTGGTCTCAAAATCAACATCAGAGTCCATATCACATAATGAAATCTCAAGAAACAAAAACAACTTGGCACCCTATCGGTGTTTAATAGAAAGAAAAAATGGAACCAATAATCATTAAAAAAGGAGTCGAACTCGAACTCCAAATTGAATCTCTTGCCTACGGTGGTAAGGGGATTGCAAAGATCGATAATTTTGTCATATTTGTTAAAGGAGCCATTCCTGGGCAAACAGTTAAGGCACGCGTCTATAAAAAGAAAAAAGGGTTTGCCGAAGCCAATACTTTAGAAGTCATCAAAGAATCGCCCAAAGCAGTAGATGTAAAATGTGACCATTTCGGTGTTTGTGGTGGATGTAAAATTCAAAATCTTTCCTATGATGAACAGCTCAAAGAAAAAGCAGATCAAGTAGAAGGCGCCTTTCGTAGGCTAGGTGGCTTTAGTGATTTTTCTTTAGATGATTCTATTGGAGCTGATCCTATTTTCAATTATCGCAATAAAATGGAATTCACATTTTCCCCCAACCGTTGGGTGCTTGAATCTGAACCGGAAAATGTTGATAAATCGTTCGCGGTTGGGCTTCATATTCCTGGGAGATATGACAAAATTGTGGATATTTATGATTGTCATATTCAGCCTGAAGTAGGAAATAAAATATTAAAAATAGCCCGCGATGTTTGTTTAGAACATCCTGAACTCAAGCCATATGATCCGAAAACGCATGTGGGATTTTTACGATATCTTATGTTGCGATATGGAGTGAATACAAATCAACTCATGGTAAACCTTGTTACCGCCTATGATGATTTAAATAAATTATCTCCATTGATTGATGCATTGTTAGAGCAAGTTCCCGAAATCACATGTATGGTGAATAATGTAAATACACGAAGAGCAGATGTAGCATTTGGTGAATTTGAAACATTAGTCTTTGGTGACCAGTCTATTCAAGAAAAAATGAATGAATTAGAATTTGAAATATCTGCAAATTCTTTTTTCCAAACCAATACGATTCAGGGTGAAAATCTCTATGACGAAGCCATGAAAGCGGCTGGACTTACCGGAGAAGAAATTGTTTTTGATCTTTATTGTGGGACTGGAACAATTGGCCTTTATTTATCCAAACAAGCCAAAGAAGTATATGGGTTTGAAGTCATTCGGTCCGCATTGGAAGATGCAGATAAGAATGCCGAACGAAATGGCATTACCAATGCACAATTTTTAAAAGCAAATTTGGATACATTCTTTAAATCAGGTAATCTTCCCAGACGAATCCCAAAACCTGATGTGGTTATTGTGGATCCGCCACGGGCAGGAATGCATCCAGACATGACGCAATATTTACACAAATTTAACGCAAAGAAAATCGTTTATGTTTCGTGCAATCCAACAACGCAAGCGAGAGATGCGAAAGTGTTAGCCGAGAATGGATATGAAATTAAATCTGCTGTCATGGTTGATATGTTTCCACATACACCCCATATTGAAACAGTGGTTTTATTCGAGAAAAAAGAGAGTTAACTCTCTTCTCATTTTCTCAACATTACTTTCGAAAATCGAGATTCAGGAATTTCCACATCAAACTCCATTTCATCAATAATACACACTGTTTTTGTCTAGTCTCATTTTAGCATTTTCTTGCATCCGAAAACAATTGCGTGGGAGCCGATAAACGACAAGATGCTTAGTATAATAAATTTTACGAATACTGGCAAGGTGACGTGCAATAAACCAAGAGCAAATATGCCTATAACAATCACGTGGATTATATACACATAGTATGAGTTGCGATTCATTTCTGTCATGAGCCGATTGGTTTTGTTGAAATTGAATCGAAAAAAGTCAACTAAGACATATAAAAAAGACAGCATGCTCAAAATTAATGAACTATAAAAAGTAACGCGATCTACAAACTTTGAAACAATGTAAAATTCCCTTTCCGGGTCAATGATATTGAAAAATAAATTCAAAGCCGTCACAATGTAAATGGTCAGTGCAAACGACAACACCACATTTAAGATAATTACCTGTTTTTTATTACGATTTTCGAACGCAAATACATTTTGTTCATGCGCCAGTGCGCCCATTAAAAAAACAAAGAAATAAATTAGAAACCGTTCACGCTGGAAATGAAGTAAAAGTGAGTGGTGCCATCCTGTTAAATCCATTTCTGAAATTGTCATGCTGTAAACGAGGCTTAAGATAATGGTTAGAATCACTCCCATTTTAAAAGAGACATTCAGATTAATCTTTATTTTTGACAAGCCTAAATAGGCCAGTTGAAACAGAAACAAAACAGGGAGAAACCACAGCCAATTTTGAACGGGATTATCGGAAAAAAGCTCGGGGCTCACACCGGTTTTGTTAAACCAGTGAAAATACGAAAACCATTCTTCTTGCGGCATTTCCCGAGAAAAAAGAAAAATCATTTTGTAAATTGGGATGAGCGTCAATACGGCAATGAGCCAGGGGAGCAAAATTCGCTTGAATTTGGATATCACAAATTCCACAGGTGATTTTCGTTGGACGGAATTCGGCATGAAAAATCCGGAAATGAAAAAAATGGTAAACATGACGAAGACATCTAAAACTAAACGCACTAATCCAATAAAGTCATTTTTGGCCGGGTCACTCACAATCCAAAAGCCGTCTAGGACCAATTCATAAACAAGCCCAGCATGGATTACCACCACAAGAAAAACCATAAAAGTTCTTAAATTGTCTAAAAAATAAATTCGTTGATTCATAATTATTTCCTCAACATTACTTTCGAAAATCGAGACTCTGGAATTTCCGAATCAAACTCAATTTCATTAATAATCCATTCGGTCCCTTTGCTGGTTCGTTTCAATTCGTCTTTAAAAATATATCGGGATGGGAACCAGCGTCCTTGCACTTTTTTGATGCCGTCCATTGTTGAGGTTTTTAAAAGTTTTCCACTTTTGGCATAGAGTTCTTCTTTCGTGGGAAGAAGATATTTTTTATCAATCCATGCTCGGCGTTTTGGATACGATAATCCTTTTACTTTTGCATCCATGAAAATAATCCAATGATCTCGTCCATCTATAATGACCGAACCTTCAAGCGTTGTCGCATAGCGATCCATGAGCGGCTGATCTTCCATCATGTCGTTATATGACATATCCGAACCCATGACGGATTGCCGTAACATGTGTCCAGAGATTTGAATCACCCGATCAGTTTGAGGAGAATAGGTCCAGAGTTTATCGCCCACTTTTAACATTTTTGTTCCTGCTTCTCGTGGTGGTGATAAATATTCAGTAAAGGCTAAATCTGTTCCCACCACCCAATTTCGAGATTCAATGGTTCGGCTCGCTCTTCGTCCATGCACCACCATTTTGCTCGTCAAAATTCGGCTCTTTGCATTCAGATTCTCGTCCATTGCTTGAATGATTTCTTCAAGGGTCATATCCTTTTGCCCGAAAACAGAAGAAATTAAAAATATATAAATAATGAATCTCATTTTTTATTCCTTTTTAATTGTCACAGAGATCACAGGGGAAAATATTCATTTTATCTCTTAAAACTCTGTGTGTTCTATAGATTAAAATCAAGCTTCCAATTCCTTAAACAGTTGTGCCATTTCCCGTTTATAAATCGCTCGTCCTGCTAACATGGTTCCGAAAACCGTGGCTAATACACCGGGGATAAAGCCGATATAATATAGGTCCGGTGTTACTTGGGTATAAAACACGGTTGACATAATCAAAGACGATGAATTTAAATTTTCAAATGCTGCCGAATAATCAATGCCCACTTCCTGCACATAGTAGGTTAAAGGTAATCCAATAAGCGTTCCGATGATGGTGCCGATGGTTCCAATAATCACCGACTCTAAAATGAGCGACCGATACACTTGTCCTTTGGTTTCGCCCATGGCAAGACGAACACCGATTTCACCGTATCGTCGAAGTCCACTCATGATGCCCATATTCCATAAAACAATCATGGCGATGGAGAGAAATATTCCAAGAATGATAAAAACAGACCAATCTACAAGATCAATCATAGTTCCCATTTGATTTGCATCTCGAAGCGCAATCATGCTGGAACGAAAAATATCGGTGGTGTCCGAATGGAGTGAGTTGAATTGATTTCGAATCTCAATTGAAACATCATCGTTGTAATATAAATCGTGTGTAAATCCAAGAATCTCTGATGCGGCATTGTTCATATCTAACGCGTGGCGAGCGCCTTCAATATCCACCAACATCATTTGTTTATCCAAAGGTCCCATACCCAAATTGAATGTGCCAACCACCGTAAAATTGAATGTGGTAAATGCGTTATTCATGGTGGTGCCGATATAGGTTACGTGATCCCCAAGTGACAGTCCAAGTTTGTCTGCTAATTTGTGTCCCACCAAAGCATCGTTAGGCTTTTGAATCATATGCCCAGAAACAATTCGTTTATCCAATTCCCATAATTCGAATTGACGTGAATTTGGTGATAAAAAATCAACACCATATGCCATGACTGGTCCTTGAGATTTTGTTTCACCGTGTTCATCGGGAAGATCCAATAATCCTGCAAAAGATATTTTTGGTGACCAAAAAAAGTCGGGATATTTTAGGCCTAAATCTATCATGAGTTCATCCACATCCATGAGCGCTAGATCGTTGGGCATTAATTGACTTTCTTTTTGATACGCGTGTGTCATAACTTTTACATGGCCCGAAGAAATAACAGCCGTATCCATGAACATGCCATTCATACTTCCCACAAGGAATCCACGATTGAAAATCACAAGTGCAACTATGAGAGATACAACAATAATAGGGAGTAAACTGCGTGATCGATCTCGGAGAATACCTTTTAGAACGAATTTTAGCATGAATAGGAATTGTTTGTTTTTGATTCTCCCCTATGACAGGGGAGAAAAGTAAAGGAATTTTCAGTCCGATTAATTCGGCGGATAATAGTCTTGAGTAATTTTGATTTTCTTACCTTGCATATCCCACTTTTATAGGGGGATTTATGGGGGTTTATAAATAATGAAAGAAAATTAAAATTGCGATTACCCTTTGCCCATGTAATATATCGTCCAAACTCTTGGTATTTCTCATAGGATTTAACCATTATTTTTGACCCCTTTGTGTTTCCCCTGTTACAGGGGAAATTGAAAGTATTTCATAAATGATATCTTTACCATAAAATCTTGGAATTCTGAATATTATTATGTTGTTATCCTTACAAATTCCCCTGTCATAGGGGGATAATGGGGGTTTTAAAAATCGGAAAATCATCAGTTAGCGCTCCAATCCTTTGCATTTTGAAGAAATTAATTCCAATATTTCATTAAGGTTTGCGTCAATTTCATTATTATAAAATCGAATGATTGAATAACCCCATTTTTTTAAATCACTTTCTCGCATATTATCTTTTTTCTGTTGTTTTGGATGTAGATGTCCACTACCATCCAGTTCTATAACTAACTTCAAATCCAAACAGCAAAAATCCACAACATAATTATGAATACTTACTTGTCGCCTGAATTTATGACCGTCCATCTGTCTCTCATTTATAAACTGCCATAATTTCAATTCCCATGGTGTTGGCTGATTTCGATGTAAGCGGCGAATGGTTTTTAATTTTGGTTTGTTCACTTCCTTAATATTTTTCATAGGATTTAACCATTATTTTTGACCCCACTTTGATTCTCCCCTATGAAAGGGGAGAAGACAAAAGGATTTCAACTCAATTACAGTTCTACAGTCCTGACAAATCTTTCTGTGTTGCTGATACATTAATTTATTTTTCCTCGAAGTGCATCCGTGGGCTTCATTTTTGAAATGCGTCGTGATGGCATATAGCTTAAAATCAAAACAACGATTGAAATAAACAATGTGGTTGTAACAAAAAGTCCCAGAGTATAAACAGGGATGAGTCTTTTTGCTACTATGAGTCCCATTTCGGAATAATCAATGGGTAACGGAATACCATAAAGTGCGAAATAAATAAAAACGGGTCCACCCAAAATCAGAGTCATAATTAAAGCAAAAAAGGCATTCATTCCACCTTCTAATGTGAATAAAGTTACAACACGCGATCGGGTCATACCTAAAGCCATGAGAGTTCCAATTTCTTTCCGTCGTCGGAAAATAGATAATATTTGTGAATTGAATATTCCCATTCCTGCCAACGCTAATAGAATAATATACATAATTTGCGCACCCGGTTCATCGGCTTCAATCATGGCTTCCATATCTCGCATGAGATAATTTACATCCCGATAAATCCATTTCCCTTTTTCTTGAACTGTAGAAATATTTTTGACAAATGTCACATATGTTGCTTCATTACTCATGTCCAACATGGTTCGTGCACGCTCCAAAGGAATCCAAATGGTTCCCATATCCACCTTGAAATTTTCCGTTTCCATAATGTAAACAATTACACCTTCATCCGCATCATACGTTCGGTTTGCGTCCAGCCAGCGAATGGCAAACGAATCTCCTACTTTCAATTGAGTATAATTTGCCATTCCACGTCCGATGAGAACTGGAATCAAATCATCGGTATGTGTCAAAAGAGATTGAGTCGGTATATTAATTATTGATTGGTTTGGCTCAATCCCTTTCATCATGACGGGCATCATGCGCCCATTTGGATAAATAGAAGCCTGACTTACCAAAACAGAAAATGCAGTATTATTATCGATTAAGTCATTGATATCATCCGGCGGAATCCCGTGGGAATCTTCATAGGAAAATGGGTCTAATGGATCATATTCGGGGTGCCAATACGCACCACCGGCGACTTCCGTATCAATGGTGACTTGCTTTGCATGAGACCGCATGCCATTATACATCCCAGATGTAAAAATAATCATAAAAAATGAAACGGCTGTTACGAATACATTTAGCCAGGTGCGCATACCAGCACCGATTAAGTTTTTTATAGCAAGCTTAAATAGCATAATTCTATATTTAGCCCATTTCCGGGTTGTTTATTTTTTCATCTTTTACAATCTGTCCATCTTCCAGGTGAATAATTCGACGTAGATAAGTCATAATTTTTTCATCGTGTGTAGCAAAAATAAATGATGTATTTAATTCTTGATTTAATCGAACCATTATTTTCATAATCTGATGAGAATTTTTTGCGTCCAAATTGGCTGTAGGTTCATCCGCAAGAATTAATGCCGGTTCATGGACAATCGCCCGAGCAATGGCGGTTCGTTGACATTCACCGCCACTCAATTGTGCTGGGCGAGAATCAATTTTGTCTGTTAGTCCCACCCAATCCACCGCTTGTTCTACTAGTCGTTTTCGTTCTTGAACATCAACTTTATTTAGGATTAATGGCAGTTCCACATTTTCAAAAACGGTATAAACCGGAAGTAAATTATAACTCTGAAAAATAAATCCCATTTTTGTTTTCCGTAAAAAGGCGCGTTCGTTATGAGACGCAGAGCCCAACTCCATTCCAAGCACATTCACATCGCCTTTTGTGGGGGAATCCAGTCCGCCAATAATATTTAATAAGGTTGTTTTCCCTGAGCCAGATGGACCCACTAATCCTGTGAATTCGGCTTTTTTTAATTCAAAATTAATATCACTTAGTGCGGTAAAAAAATCGCCGCCGACTGGAAATTGTTTGAGAAGATTTGTTATTTCAACTACATTATTATTTGACATGTTTTTCCTTTTTTTGGACTGCAGCAACCGTGTTGATGCACGGATTAACATGGTTAATCCACTCCATATTTTTAATGATTGTAAATGAACATGAATTGAATTCCCGTCCCAAATCCTGCAACCGTTTTACGCAAATATTCTATCGGAATATTATATGCCGACCGTTTTGGGCTTTGGGATAAAATCAAATTTAGGCTGAATTTATCATACGTAGCACTCCAACGAAGGTAATTATAAGATCGGTTTTCTTTCCAATCAAATTGAGAAATGAACATAATGGAGTGAATCATTCCCAAAGGTAACATTCCCATAAAAGCTGTAAATGATTGATCTTCAACTTCTGAAGTTTTGATAAACATGGATTCGGTCATAATTAGAATCCCATTCAAAACAGGCAAGGTATAATCTGCGCCAATCGTCGCCATTTTAATATATGAATTTTCCGAAGTAATAAGCGCTGTTTCCAACCAAGTCCCCATAAAACCATCATGTCGAATATCAAATGCGAGCCGTTGCTGAGGTGTTTTGGAAGGGTCAGAATGAAAGGTAAATCCGAATTCACCGAAAGAAGATGACAACTCCGCTCGGCCGCCAAAGGATAAAGTGTCTTGTGAATTTTGAATCGCCCATGACCAAAGTGAAAGTGAATGAGATGGAAACCATTTGATGCGAAATGCGTCCACGCCATCCGTTTGTCCTGTTGGGTCTTTAAGGTCAATGGTGTCAAACCATGAAAGTGTTCTCAAAATTTGAGACGGACCAAACACAATTTTTTGCAAGCCAAGGCGTGCTTCAATTTTCTCTGATGAATACCGTATCCAAAGACGGTGATTTTTTTCTTGGTTCGAAACTAGGGTATCACCGGAATAAGAACGATCTAAACGATATGCCCATTCAAAATCAATAAAGGATAATTCAGAGTTATTTTTAGATAAGGAAAGAGTGGGAATATATCCAATTGTGGATTCAAATGCAGATTGCCCCGCTGGCACATCATTTCCTGTGAGTCCGCCAACCCAGAATTGGCCTTTGGTTGAGAAAGATTGTGAAAATAGGAATGATGAAAAAAGAAATACTATAAATGAAGAATAAATCATTAAAGTTTAGCCGATTTCAGTCTATTGGAATTTCCAACCACATTAATGCTTGAGAGCGCCATGGCCACTTCGGCCATCACCGGATGAAGGACACCAACAAAGGCCAATGGTATAGCAACAATGTTATAAATAAATGCCCAAAATAAATTTTGCTTAATTTTATTGAAAGTCGCCTTGGCTAAACGTGTAGCACGAAGGACTGCTTTTAAATCTCCATGAGCCAAAACAATTTCGCCTGTTTCCATTGCAATATCGGTTCCGCTTCCCATGGCGATTCCTACGTCAGCTTGTGCAATGGCGGGGGCATCATTAATACCATCTCCCACCATAGCAACAACAAATCCTTGATCTTGATACGATGTAACAATATTCGCTTTTTCATCGGGAAGAACTTCTGAATGGGTATAATCAATATTGAGTTCTTTGGATAATGAGTCAGCAATCTCTTTTTTATCGCCCGTGACTAAAACACATTTATACCCAGCTGATTTGAGAGACGAGATTGTTTCTGCTGAATCGGGACGTATGGCATCTTCTATTTCAAAAATGCCAATGCATTCATCATTTAAGGAAAGGAAAACAGGTGTTCCTGTTATGAGTAAATCTGTTTTGGAATCAGTAAAGGATGCGCTTCCAACTTTGAGTATTGCGCTTCCATATTTCCCTGAAATACCTTTTCCGGGAACAACTTCTATTTCTGTAACAGGATCCAATCCCATTTCTTTTTCTTCAGCAAGTTTTACAATAGATTTTGCAAGGGGATGAGTGGACTCTTTTTCCAATGATGCAGCCATTCGGATGAGATCATTTTCCATAATTCCGGATGTTTGATGTATTTTTTTTACCACAGGTTTCCCTTGCGTGAGCGTGCCTGTTTTATCAAACAAAATCATATTCACTTCATTGAGTCTTTGGATGGCGGCACCATCTCGAATCAATATACCATTTTCTGCGCCCAATCCAGTTCCCACCATAAGAGCGGTAGGTGTGGCGAGCCCAAGAGCACACGGACAGGCAATCACTAAGACAGCAATCGAAGCATAAATGGCCATTCCCATGGGTGATAAATCCAAATTTATCCATGGAAGAAACTCAGAAAAAATCAAAGCCAGTTGTTTCATTTGTGTAGGTAATAAGAGCCAAATGAGAAAAGTCAAACTTGCCAAAATCAATACCACAGGCACAAAAATGGAAACAACTTTATCAGCAAAAACTTGGATGGGAACTTTGGTCGTTTGAGCATTTTCGACCATTTGAATCACTTTAGAGAGAAATGTTTCAGATCCGATTTTTGTTACTTTTACTTTAAGTGTGCTATCAGAACAAATAGTTCCACCAATGACATCATCGCCAATATTTTTTGTAACGGGAACCGATTCCCCTGTTACAATAGATTCATCTATCGTAGCCCTGCCTTCGGTGATAATTCCATCTGTAGGCACAGCTTCTCCCGCACGAACAATCATAATTTGTCCCACCACCAAACTCCGAACATCAATCTGGACTTCATTTTTTTCCATATCCAAAACAGTGGCTTGTTTTGCCCCAAGACTCATAAGTTTTTGGATCGCTTCTGATGAACGTCCCCGAGCTTTCGTTTCAATATACCTTCCTGTTAAATGAAAGGACATTATCATTCCAGCAACGCCTGCAAATGAGTGAATTTCGATATAATTTTTTATAAGTCCCGTTGAAAGTGCAGCTAATGATCCCAGAGCAATAAGCACATCCATATTTGGTGATAAATGGATTGCAGACTTCCAAGCACTTGTTAGTGTTTCTCGTCCAGGAAAAAAACAAACGAATGCACTTAAAATAAAAAACCCTAATTCCATTGATTCCATGGATGGCCAAGCAATTCCTGTAATCATGTGGATGCCCATCCAAATCATGGCTGGGAATGTGAGCATCCAAGCCCATTTCATATTCTGGAATGATTCATCCACTTTTTCGTCTGTTTTTTCTTGAAGATTAATGGGTGTGTCTGATTCAAGTAATTCCGCGCCATATCCTGTTTTTTCAACAGCGGATAGAAGGTGTTCCGAATCTATAGCTCCAGTTATGGTCGCTTTTTCTAGCGTTAAATTGACCACAGCTTCTTGAACGCCTTCCACTTTTCGCAAGGCACTTTCAACGGAGCCAACGCATCCGGCACAATGCATTCCTGATATTTTTAATTCAATTGATTTTGTCATGAAATTTGTTCTATTACACTGTTTTGTGTAACCACGCCTTCTTTTAAAACGCGAGCATACCAACCACGTCTGTGCATAAGTTTTTTTATAAAGTCATTTATTTTTGTTTCACCAATATAGGGAAGCACAGATAAGTTTTTACATGGGTCACATTCAAATGATATTTCAATAATACATTCGCCAATTTTGTATTTTTGATTCAGCGATAAATGAGAATGGGGGATTCCTGAAGTTGTGAAATTCTCTCCTAAGTCTCCAGGCATTATGGGCCAACCTTCATTATTTAATTCATGAATAGTTTCAATCGGATAGACCAAAACAGCCATGTCAGGATTTTTGTCTTTTTTTATTGTCCGAAAATTATTGTAATCCCCTTCTAATCCTAATTTTGAAACATACACACTTTTGACAGAAGTTTTAGGAATTCCATGCTCATTTAGTGTTTTTGGTTTCACGTTAATTTGAAATATGGTTTTCATCATTTTCCTTATTAGAATTTAACCAGTAATATCTTGAAGAATCCAATTGTTATATTGGGCTAATAATTGTTTTGTTACCGTTCCCACAGAACCATCTCCAATATTTTCCCCATTGATTTGCGTAACAGGAATAATGCCCGAACCACTATTGGTCAAAAAACATTCATTTATTTCATTGATGTTTTCTATATGCAAAATACCAAACTCCACAGGATAGGGTGACAGATTTAAAATGGTTTGTCTTGTAATCCCCGGAAGAACGCCATCTGCCCGTGTGAATAGTTTTTTGTTTTTAATCCAAAAAATATTACTACGACTTCCTTCAAAAATGATGCCATGTTTGTTCATAAGAATTGCTTCAAAACACCCAGCATCATTTGCTAATTTCCACGCATTAAGACATGCATGATAATTGGTGGTTTTTAAATGTGGATTATCCCGAAAAGCTTCTACGGTTATGGCGGAAATACCTTCATATATTTTTTGATTTAAGTTTAAGTGGGAACTGTATATAATCAATTCATTTGGAACTGCCAATATGCGGACTCGCTGATTTGGAGCCGGGAAATCTTGAATAACTTTTATTAACATTTTTGAAATATTTGACTGAGAATATGGAATATTTAAATTGATTTTTTTGGCAGACTTAAATAAGCGATTTAAATGACCGGCGAGAAATACTGGTTTAAAATCGAGTGTTCGAAATGTCTCATATAATCCGACTTCGTATGAGAAAGTATCAGCACCAAGTTGAAGGTTTTCTTCAGGTATGGATTCCCACTGATTATTTATTAATGCTTTTATCATGGCTGAAATGATGCCGCTTTTGCTAATGTTTCTTTATATTCGTTTTCATTATTAGAATCCACGGTAATCCCGCCCCCGACGCTTAGTGTTAAGTTTTCCCCGAGTTGGGTAACGGTGCGAATGGCGATATTAAAATTAAGAGTTCCGTCTGGTAAAATATAGCCAATTGTTCCTGTATAAATTCCACGGGATTTTGGTTCTAATTCATGAATGATTTCACAAGCTCGCTTTTTTGGACAGCCGGAAATAGATCCACCGGGAGACATTGAAAGAAGCGCTTCAATTGGATGAATATTTGTTTTTAGTTTACCTTGAATAACACCATAGGTGTGAAATATTTTCTCAAGTTTTTGAATAGATTTTGATTCTAAAACTTGAATAGAACCAGTTTTGCAGGTTTTGCCAAGATCATTTCGCAGAAGGTCAATAATCATATAAAGTTCCGCTTGTTCTTTTTCGCTGTTAAGAAGTGATTTGAGATTTCGCTCATCTTCAATCGCATTAATTCCCCTGGAAATGGTTCCTTTGATAGGTTTTGCTGTGATTATTCCATTTTCTATTTTGATGAATTGTTCAGGCGAAAGGGAGTGAATCGCCCAATCGTCGTTTTCCATAAAGACTGAATATCCCACATGGTTTTTTTTCTTTAGAGCTTGAAATAATTTTTTGGGTGATGCATTTGATTTGGATTGGAGTGAGTGAGTATAATTGATTTGATAAAAATTCCCGGAACGAATATGGTTTTGGATTTTTTCAAAGCCTGAATCATAATCTGTTTTTGAAATTATTGGCTGAAAAGAATCCCACTCGATTTGTTTTTTCGGAAAATTTAAATCCATAATTCCCTTTTTAAATTTCCCCAATGTGGGGGATGAAAGGGGGTTGGTTGATTGCTGATTGTTTTTTATGGATTGGGTTGAAAAATCATTAGAACTTTCAAAGGAATCATAAACTCGAAAATGGACCGCCGGAAAATCAATTAAGTCTTGAACGGGCACATTCAATTGTTTTACACCATACTCATAAGTTATAAATCCAGATATAAATTTTCCATCGTATTTTTTGACGAATTCCACCAATATTTCGGGTGGATCATCAAGTGATAAAGACAAACTGTCAATTGGATTTGATGCGGAAATATTCTTCCAATCAGACGTTTCATTTCCCATAAATATCACAGAGTTTTTCAATTCAGACTTCATTTATTTGATCCCACTTTAATTCTCTCCTATTACAGGGGAGAAGATAATGAGCTGACCTTTTCGTTTCCCCCTGTTTATAGGGGGAAAACAAGGGGGTAGAAAATGAAGATAAGAATTTATTCATTTAAGAAATTCTCTAAAATTTTATTCCCAACAGGCGTAAGAAATGATTCGGGATGAAATTGAACACCAAACACAGGTTTTTCTTTATGCTTCATAGCCATAATCTCGCCATCATTTGTCCAAGCTGATTTTTGGAAGTTTTGTGGGGTTGTATTCAAGGATAATGAATGATACCGTGCACCTTGAAATGGCGAAGGAATATTTTTAAACAGTCCAGATTGATCATGATGGATTAAAGAAGTCTTCCCATGAAGAATTTGTTTAGATGGAATAATTTTTGATCCGAAAATTTGTCCAATACATTGGTGCCCCAGACACACACCTAATATGGGAATGGTTTCCCAAAACGTTTGAATAACTAGATTTGAGACGCCTGCATCTTTTGGCGTTCCGGGTCCTGG
>Ga0209043_1000075_pt1 | contig 60982 bp, 55 predicted proteins | sample SaaInlV_100m_DNA_3_FD_184654 | JGI IMG/M metagenome (GOLD analysis project Ga0209043, IMG submission 184654) | Marine microbial communities from expanding oxygen minimum zones in the Saanich Inlet - SI037_S4LV_100m_DNA (SPAdes) (version 2) | ecosystem: Environmental > Aquatic > Marine >... | reverse complement strand
TTGTACGAGCACGTTAGTTCGGCAACAGCAGCTGGTGACCTCAACAAGCTGGGTGTTTCAAACTGCTTCATTCCAGGACCTAACCCATACACTCCCGGCAAGAAGATTGTTGGGCCGGCTGCAACTTTGCAGTTCATGCCTAAACGTGACGATGTTTACAAAGACGGTGAGTACACCGACCCTGAACTTCAGCTTCACCGGCATGCACTTTATGGCACGAAGGATGGCGACGTTATTGTTGTCGATGCACGTGGCAGCATGACTAGTGGTGTGTTCGGCAACATGATGCTGACTTACTTCCAGGGTGCTGGCGGTATCGGTGTGGTTGTCGATGGTTGCATTCGTGACTACCCAGAAGCTCCTGAGGGCTTGGGGCTGTGGTTGAAGGGTGTTACACCTAACTTCCACACTCAGACTGAAATATTCCCTTATGCAGTGAACGTTCCTATCGCAGTTGGTGGCACGTACGTTGCTCCTGGCGACATCATCATTGCCGACGATGACGGTGTGGTTGTTGTTCCGATTCACCTGGCTGAAGAACTTGCTGAAGCCGGTGAAGTTCACGCTGAGTGGGAAGAGTTCAGTCGACAGAAGCTGGAACAGGGCGGAGATCTACGTCTCTACTACCCACTTTCTGACGAGGCTCGACCTGAGTACGAAGAGTGGAAAAAGGCAAACGGCAAGTAGGCGCAATAGCCACGTTTATTTGGCGATGAAAATAGTTTGATGAGAAGCCCACTGGAGAGATCTGGTGGGCTTCTTTATTTGACGCTGAAGCTATCCCAAATAGTCATCCTGAGGTTCTAGATGGGCTACAAGTGAAGCTACCCAGAAATCAAGCATGTTGGATCGAAGTGATGTTCAATCGCAAGACGCGCAAAGGCCCCGAAATATATCGGGGCCTTTGCGGGAGTTCTGAGTGGTACCCCTGGCGTGAATCGAACACGCGGCACATGGTTTAGGAAACCATTGCTCTATCCACTGAGCTACAGGGGCAGGTTGGATATTTGAGTACAGGTTAGCTATTTCAAGCTGACTTACCCCCGTCGAAACGACGTTTTGTGAACAGTCAGAAAGGCTAAGTGTTCACAAAATGCTCCAACAAATCGACTCTCGAAGGATATCTCTCGGTCTGTCAGTGCGCTAGCTTGCAAAACAGCTGTCCGTGCCACCGTCACTCCTTTCTATGGTGCTAAATGGTCACCGTAACCCAAGTAAGAAATTTACTGGAGCTTTGCAGAAGTGGCTTCAGGCACCTGCTAAAGGTTTGTCAGAACTACTGTTACTGAATGTGAATGACATCGGTAAATACGGTAGAACCAAGGTCGCTGTTAAAGTTAGTAAACATCGGGTAGTGACTATTGGTGAATCTGAACCGACTACGGCTCTGATTTAGGGATGTCTCTACTCGTACCTACGACCATTTAAAAAGACACTAGCAAACGTTCGACGTATAAAAAATCTATACGTAACTAGTGTTAGTAGGCAAGTTATAAATATTGCAATCAAAAACTTAATCTCATACGGGGCTGAGATGTTAAACATTAAGAAAGTTACAAAGGTGACTATCGGCAGATGTGATAAATACACCCAATATGAAGAATCTGCCAACCAACGCCATCTAGAGTTATAGGTGTTTAAATGCTGTTCAGCAAATCCAATTAAACCAAGGCTAAAAGTAACTGCACAGACCACTTTTAGTCCAATGAATAATAGTCCTAGACCGGCGTTTTCACCTCCAGGATTGTAGATATCCGTTACCTGAGGAACTATCCATAAGTACACGATGAATCCCACAGATCCAGTCACTATGTAGGCAACCCAATAGTGCTTGATAGATTTCATCAGACTGGCACGATGAAACAATCCGTAGCCGAATAGAAAATAAGTAAAACTGGCGAGTGGATTACCGATTAGTTCAGCCCCAGATGGGATAAGAACTATCATGAGTATCACGCCTAGGGCGAAGGGTACGGGAAAGTAAATAGCTCGTAAAAAAGTTCTGGCTGAAGATTGCCAAACGATACGTATCGTCTCCGACGGAATAAGTTTCGAGAAGAGTTGACGACTCATATTCCAAATTGCCATGACAATCACAAACGTCAGTAGGTGAAAAAGGAACCACAGATGCCACGGATTAAAGTACGACTCAATTTCAACTCCACCCTTAATCGATCCTTGCAGTCCGTACAGCCAAATATATGGCATTACTAATGCTATGAGTGGAAGGAAAACGATAAGTGGTAAGCCGATTCGCCTCCATCGTTGGTTTCGGTACCATTTCCAGGATCGCCTTTGCACGACAAGTGCACCAAAAAATCCTCCCAAAATGAAAAACAGAGGCATACGCCAAATGTGAATGAATTCGAACACCACCCAAATGGCTAATGACTCTCCATCGTCCGATGGCCATATTTCGTAGGTGTTGAAGTAAGGCAATGACGCATGGAGAACGATCCCTAATGCCATTGCCACGGCTCTAAGTGCATCCAGACCGTAATATCGGACTGCGGCGCCCTGATCGGCTTTGTCACTTATCAAATCGTTGTTCACTGTGGTTCTGTTCAATTTGATATATCCCAAATATGAGTCATTTGTCGGATACATTTGTAACTAAATCTTATCTTGAAATCTTTGAATGCCGACACCTACTGATGCCGCCAACATGGAGACCCTATACAGCTGTACTAGCCTCGTGACCAAGTGGCTGCTGGACTGCAATCTAGATAACTCATTTGTGATTTTAATTCAAATTGAACCGAACCGTCCGTATTCTGTTGTGCCGCCGTATGGTTTGCTCTAAAATTCCAAAATGCACAAAATTAAATTTTCATTCCTTCTCGTGGTTTTAGCTACCATATCAATATCAGTTATCGGCTGTGGATCATCGAGTGTAGATGAATCCGTTTCTAGCGATGAAGATACCGGCGACGGTGTACAAATTACACAGCCAGACGGCGTGTTTACCGTCGACGATGTAGCTGCTGTGGGATGGAAAAAATCCAAAGAATTCTCGGTTGAAACTTTGCCGGGTGCAACTAGTGTTTGGTACGGGTTCTATCAACAGCGCGATGTCGAAGTACGCGTGTACGAATCGCAAAGTGAAGCGATTAGCTTAGGTCAGGAACTAGCGGATAAGGCGACTGGACGACGCAAGCCGAGTTCGATGATTGACTCAGGTGCAATCACTAATGCACAAACCAGCACACGGACTAGTTACTTGACGTATGCGATTGTCGGTAATTTGATTATGCTGTGTGAGATAAAAATCGAAGACTGCCAGAGTCTGCTCGATGGTATTGGGCAATAGATTTTCGGTTGGATATGTAAGCTAATCGTTTCGGTGAAGAAATCGAAGCCTTCTGTCAGCATTGCGCCTCGGTTCGCCGGGGTGTTTTCATTTAATCCGAACTCAACATTAAATATTCAAAAAGTTCGGGTTATGGGTACCCTCATTACTATATTAAAGTACAAAAAGGGAACTGATCGACAAGTGATCCTGAAATGGGAATGGGTCAGGTAATGTCCGTTATTACGGACCCTATGCACTTAGAGTCGTAGCAATGGCATTAGAGATCGTTCTCTATGCGTCATTGCCTTACTTCAACATCTTCGAATTGTGCCCATCTGACGATGGAAAGTCATAGACCATTTTGGTGGTTCCTAGTTCGTAGGCTTATTTTGTCCAAATGTGAAGTTGTTGCTGGAGCTCAGTGTTGATTATTTCAATGTGGAGATTAGTACATCGCATTTTGTTCGGTCAAATTCGCACAGGAGGACGGCATTTCCTGCCACTAAGAAGTCGGAATATCCTGTGAACGATCCACCACTGACATCGAGTAGATTGCCGCCTTTGGATCGTTTTACTGCGCCTTCGATTGAACCTTCGGCTGCCGGGACACCGTGCTCGATCGCGGCTTCATGTGATGCGTAGAATCGAATTTCGATATCTTTTTGTTGGAAGAATCCGTACCAAATCTCGGTCGATTCAGGGACGGTTGCGGTGTCGTACTCTTTCGACTTCTTCCATCCGGCAGCGATGAATGAATCAGTAGAAAAAAATTGGTCTGTGAGTACTATCGCGTCTGTAGCGCTTGATTCGTCGCTACTTTCACCACTCGACGATCCCTCCGAGCCACATGTAGCGATTGCGAATATAAGCATCGCCCAAATGATGACTTTGATTATGTGTTTCGAGTACATGTTCACTCCGTGGAATTTATTGTTCTAATCGTCGCATAAGGTGCGTGGTTGGAGCATCTGGCATACCTGCTCTGACTGATTGAGAAATTATTTACGCAGTCTTCACGTCCAATCACACCGCTGTAAGCGAGGACTGACTACTATCAAATCAAGGTAGTGACAACCAGATATATAACTGGCTCGTTTGATCTAAGCATGACGTTGGCGATATTGCTTAGCGTTAATATCAGAACCCTCTAGTGCCCGTCGCTATTGTCGCTACCGATGCCTTGAACTGTGACTCGGTACGAAGGGTTGGAGTCTAGATCATGATCGATGATCACATTAGCTTTGCTCAGTATTCGCTGGGAGTTAGCGCTGAGGTTAATAAGATGTAATTCTCGACCGGTTGCTTCATAGCGTCGAGCAAGATCGCCAATCGCCTGGATACCAGAGTGATCCCAAACGCGTGAGTGTTGGAAATCGAGAACGACTTCCAACGGATCATCTGATGGGTGGAACAAGTCTCGGAAGGAAGTGATCGAAGCAAAGAACAGTTGGCCGTGAAGTACGTACACTTTTCGGTCAGGTCCACTGGCTGTGGTTTCTTCTACGTATATGGAACGTGCTGTGTTCCATGCGAACACTAGCGCCGAAACTATCACACCAACGATTACCGCGATAGCGAGGTCGGTAGCTACGGTTACTGCTGATACAAGGATCATCACAAATGCGTCGGATATAGGCACTTTTCGTATGATTCGTAAGCTCGACCACGAGAACGTGCCGATAACGACTACGAACATGACACCGACGAGTGCGGCTATCGGAATCTGCTCAATGAGAGATGAAGCGACCAGAATGTAGGCAAGAAGAAGTAGTGCGGCGATCGCTCCAGAAAGTCGCCATCGTGCGCCCGACTTCATATTGATCATACTCTGGCCGATCATTGCACAGCCCCCCATTCCACCGAAAAAGCCGGTGAGTATGTTCGCTGCGCCTTGTGACATACACTCTCGGTTGTTCTGACCCTTCGTTTCAGTGATTCCGTCGATTAGTGAAACGGTCAGTAGGGATTCGATCAGTCCGATCGCTGCCAAGATCATTGCGTGCGGCAGGATGATCCAAAGCGTCTCAAGGTTCATAGGAACGTCAGGGACGCTGAACGTAGGTAGTCCACCCGAGATGCTTGATAGATCGCCAACGGTAGTTGTGTTGACTCCACCGAAGATTACGATTCCCGATACGACGAGTATTCCTGCGAGAGCCGAGGGGAACTTCGTAGTGATTTTAGGGATTAGGTAAATAACTGCCATCGTGACAGCGATGAGGCCGAGCATGGTGTACAGGGCGCTTCCGGCGAGCCACTGTTCAGAACCGTTTGGCCCTTCGAACTTGAAGCTTTCAAGCTGGGCGAGGAAAATAACGATTGCGAGTCCGTTCACGAATCCGAGCATTACCGGATAAGGAACCATGCGTATGAGTCGACCCTGTTTGAGTGCGCCTACTACCATTTGGATGATTCCCATAAGAATCACGGTTAGGAAGAGGTATTCAACGCCGTGGTCTTTGACGAGCACGACCATCACTACGGCTAGCGCCCCGGTGGCGCCAGAAATCATTCCAGGTCGTCCGCCAGTTACCGACGTGACAAGGCCAACGATGAACGCGGCGTAGAGCCCTACTAGCGGGTCGACTCCTGCTACAAAAGCGAAGGCGACTGCTTCTGGGACTAGGGCCAGAGAGACGGTGAGTCCGGCTAGGACTTCAACTCTAATTCTGGATGGTATGGATAATTCTTGCATAGGCAGTCAAGTACAGGAGAAACTTTTTTCAGTCAGCGTTAGTTTGTATACTTCTCCCCGTTCTAATGGTTGGTTATTCGTTGCCTAACTGTGTAGTTAACGGTGATCGTGTCACCGAAGTACACAGTTAGGCAACGAATCGAAAGCGATCGTACCCGGGCGAAACGGGTGTTTCAGTAGGGGGTGATCTGGCGTACTTGTCGAGAATCACTGATAAAGGGTCGACATGTATCCGACCATAAGGGCGCCATGTGCGATGCGGGCTACGTAGCCGCTTTTACGCATGTATTCCTCGTTCGCGTGATTCGGAGCGAAGTCGCCAGTGATCCCGGCGAATCCGTACACGTCCGACTCACTAACCGTTTTGGAAAACGAGACAAAAGCACCTATGTCGATTGGGAACTCTTCTGTCATGAGACTGTGTCTGTAGGTTTATATAAACCGCGACCTCTCCTTCGTACCAGCCGAGTGGTCGATATAAACAGTCACCGTTTCTGAGAAGAATTCAAACCCTTCAGTCCCTTGCTCACGCTGACCAATGCCTGACGAACCGAGTCCGCCAAACGGCAAGTGAACCTCGCCACCAAGAGTCGGGGCGTTCACGTGGACCATGCCGTTGTGCGAAGTGTTGATGTACTCGTGCGCCTTCACCAAATCACGTGTGTAAATCGACGACGACAGTCCGAACTCAACATCGTTATTAATCCGAATAGCGTCCTGCAAGTCGGAAGCTTTGAGAACACATAGCACAGGCCCGAAAATCTCCTCTTGGGCAATACGCATTTCGCTCGTAACATCTTCGAAAATCGTTGGCTCAACGTAGTAACCCTCAGCAAATTCGCCGTCCTGAAGGTGATGTCCACCAAGCGTTAGCTTAGCGCCCTCTTCAGTACCAATACCGATGTACTCAAGCACCGTATCTAGCTGATTCTTCGAAGAAAGCGGGGCAACGTCCTTCGTCTCGTCCATGCCATCGCCTATGGTCAAAGCCGAAGTTTGATCGATCAGCGTAGACATAAATTCATCATAAATACCGTCTTCAACAATCGCTCGTGAAGTAGCCGTGCAACGCTGACCCGTCGATCCAAACGCTCCCTGCACAACACCCGTAACCGCCTTCGCTAGATCGGCGTCGTTCATGATTATCGCTGCGTTCTTTCCGCCCATTTCGCACTGCATCTTCTTCAGCAATTCAGATCCACGAGCCGTAATGGCAGTCCCAACTTCGGTTGATCCCGTGAACGAAATTCCGGCTACACGTGGATCCTCAACCAGCGTGTTACCAACCGATCCGCCGGGTCCGGTTACGAGGTTAAGTACGCCAGCAGGCAAGCCCGCTTCTTCAAATACTTCGACCAAAATCACGGCGGAAAGCGGTGTTGCCGATGCCGGTTTGTAGACAACGGTGTTGCCCGCTATGAGGCATGGAGCGAGCTTCCATGCGGGTATTGCGAGCGGGAAGTTCCATGGTGTGATGAGAGCGACTACGCCGATGGGTCGCTTTACGGTGTAGGCGATAGTGTCGGCAAGTTCTGAAGGGGTCGTGTAGCCGAATAGTCTTCGACCTTCGCCGGCTGCGTACTCGATTATGTTCATCGCCCGCTTTACTTCGCCCATGGAATCGGCGATCGGCTTGCCCTCTTCGATAGTTATCGCTTCTGCCATCTCCTGAGCACGTCGTCTCATGACTTCGAGGGCTTTGTAGAGGATTGCTCCGCGTTGTGGTGCTGGCGTGCTCCCCCAGCCTTTCGATGCTTCGTGGGCTGCGGCGATAGCGTTTTCGGCGTCTTGCGGCAGGCTCGATTGGAATTGACCGATTACCTGCGACGTGTGGGCGGGGTTAGTGACCGGATAGACCTGTCCGGAGATAGAGTCTTGCCATTTTCCACCGATGAAATTTTGGTGAGTTCGTGAAGCTGAGTCCTGGGTCATGTTTGTGCTCTCTGCCCGGTCAAACGGTGTTCGATAATTTGGCTGTGGATTCTGAACGTGCGAAATATTAGTAAATATCTCGGTGCGATAGTACCCGGATATGCCTCTTTAGGGCTGGCAAAGTATTCGATTCGAAGATATTCTGACGCCGCGAGTATTTGGCGCTGTCCTCTAAGGGTTCGCGCGTAACGTTTGCGTAGATTCGAATTTTTACTGGAGTAATTGAACGTATGTCACCTCGCGGTAGTTCAACCGTCACGATTCACACCTCGTCAACTGATCAGGTCATAACCGATAACGATGTTCAGGTTCCTGACTACGACAAGGAACGTCTGGAACAACTTGGCTTCCTGACAAACATGACTTTCGTTTTGATGTGCAACTATCATCAGACGGGTCACTTCGGTGGTGGTACGGCTTATACACCGTACGTGATTTCAACTCACCTCGCTGGACCTGAAAACGGCGGAATGACGTTCGACTACCGTCGACCGAAGCACCCGTTCTCCGACAAGTTCATGCTCGCTGGCGGGCACAACGCTCCCGTTACTTACGCTATGTGGATGCTGATGGGCGAGGCGCTTGATCGCAAGCACAAGGCAACTGGCGATGACAAGTACAAGGCTGACGCCGAAGCTTCGATGCTTGCCATCGATGCTCTTGGTTTCCGTCGAGGTGCTGGTGCGCTTTCGAACATTCTTGAAGAGAACGGCCTTACCGATCACCCTGCATTTGCTCAGGCAAAAATTCGCGGAATTCGTGCGCTATCGGGGCACTCAGAATCGACCGACCTGACGAACGATGTGAACGGTGGTCCTTCTGGTGTTGGTATTGCTACCGCCGCTGGTAAGGCTGCCTTCTGGGACATGATGGGTGCCGACGAATCGCTGAAAATATTCGCACTCGAAGGTGAATTCGCTCTGACATCGGGTCACTCGCAGGAGTTCAAGACTCAGGCAGTTGCTAACCGAGTCGGCAAGCGTCTACGTGTGCTGATGTCTTACAACAATGCTGGTATCGATGACGAACTCGTCGGCAGTGTTGTGAAGGAAGATACCTACGACATTGAGAACCAGTGGTCGTCGTACGGATGGAACGTAATTCGAGTCGACAACGCAACTGATTACGATCAGGTTGTTGCTGCATTGAAGACGATGGAAGACGCTGACGAGTCGGATCGTCGGCCGATCATTGTTGTCGGTAAGACGGTCAAGGGTTTCTGGCCTGGTGCTCCGGATGGAGAAGATCTACCGGGTGGCATTCCTCAAATAAAAGACCATTCGAGTCATGCTTACGGTATGCCGATGAACGGCGAGTATTTCCAGGGACTTGCTACTACATTTGAAGAAAAATTCGGCGTGAAGTTTGAAGGCATCCGTGACGGCGCTGTGAAGGATCCGAAGGAAAACCTTCTTCAGTTGAAGACCAACATCGACATTGCGATGTCGGTTCTCGACAACTCAGGCCTTGGTGACTGGCTCGCCGACAAGCTGGTTGAGCTGGGCGACAAAGTCAATGACGATCTTTCGCTTAGCGTTCAATCCGATGTAGATCCGTTCCAAGACGATCGACTTCGCGTAAAGAACCTCCCGATCGAGCCAACTACGGTTACCGCTAAGAATCACATTACTGGCGAGACCAAGGACGTTTCGATCAAGCTCTACGAGGAGCCGGGTCAGGTCAAGGGAACACGCCGGGCGATTTCTGAGATCATCAAGTGGGCGAACTACGTTACGGATAACCGTTTCGTGATTGTTGCAGCCGACCTTGCTGAATCTATCAACGTGAATGCTGGATCATTGTGGGGACACTACGATCCGCTCGGCAATCAAGCTGGTACTCGTTTGAAGGCTCCGATTCAGGAAGCCGGAAATGCTCTGACGGCTGTCGGATTTGCCAGCCAGTCGCTTTCGAAGGACCCTAAGAAATTCAACGGAGTCTGGTCGATTTCAGGTACATACGGTGCGTTTACGCCTCTGATGTACTTGCCGCTTCGTGTTTGGAGCCAGCAAAATCAGGATTCGCCGTTCCGCATGGGTGTCGCACACGTCCTTGCTGGTCACTCGGGTCCAGAGACTGCTGCGGATGCACGAACTCACTTCGGAATATTCGCACCTCAGGTGTGGAAGCTGTTCCCTAAGGGGCAGGTAATCGTACTCAGCTTCTGGGATTACAACGACGTTGCCCCGGGCTACTTCGCTGCTGCTGAAATTGCTGCACGAGACCCGAAGGTCGGTGTGATCGTTATGGAAGTTGCACGACCTGACTTCGCTGTTGCAGACCGTACTAAGTTTGCCGACACCGACATCAACGCTGCTGCAAAGGGCTTCTACGTGATCCGCGATTACGATGAGAGAAAGCCTAAGCATGGTGTTGTGCTTTCGCAGGGTTCAAGTTCGACTGTGAACCTTGTTGATTCGCTTGAGAAGCTTGAAGAAGCTGGTGCGAACGTGAAGGTTGTTGCTGCGATCAGTGAGGAGCTGTTCGATCGACAGTCTGAAGAGTACAAGCAGAGTGTTATCTCGGATGCTGAGAAGTTCAACATGATGGTTGTCACGACAGGAACTCGCCGAGTATGGCCTGTGACTGGTGTTGGACCGTTGACTGACGAGTATTCGCTGACTTCCGACTGGGACAACCAGTGGTTGAGCGGTGGTACCGAAGACGACGTGATCAAGGAAGCTCATCTCGACAAGGATTCGATCTTCAACGCAGTGAAGCGATTCGCTGACGATCACGGCGCTCGAATGTCTAAGCAGGCAGCAGCGTTCAACGGTCAATAGTCCGGATCTGAACTAACGTTCAAATAGAACAAACGAAAACGGGCGATGGATTTACTTCCATCGCCCGTTTTGCGTTTTAGGTGGTTACCGACTAGGACTAGTCGCTTGCATCGCGTATTGGATATCGTCGTTGTACTCGTAAGGGGTGCATTCGAATCGGTTTGATCACGCATTCGCCTCCCATTTGGCCAACAGACAGCGCAGAATACATGGCGTTGAATCTTGTATCGGGGTGGCGGCATTTCGCTTCGCACGATCATAACTCGATTCATAGGAGCCCCAGAGTTGACCAAGCGGATACTGATAGCAGGTGCGGCACAAGAAGTTTCAACTTTCAACCCGGTGTTCAGCACCTACGAAGATTTCAACATTGCGGTCGGCGAAGAAGTCATCGAGAACAAAATCGGCAAGAACTCTGAAATAGCCGGAATGGTCGACGTACTAAAGACCGACAGCGATATAGAAATCGTTTCTTCGTATTCGGCAGGTGCAACCAGCGCAGGTCCGCTCGATAATGCTTCATGGGAACGAATCGCAAGCGAATTTCTCGAAGCGCTAAAGCCGTTCGCTGGCGAAATTTCGGGCGCACTGTTCGCCATGCATGGATCGATGAGTGCCGCTAACGAGCTTGATCCTGAAGGCTACTTGCTCGCAGAATCCCGCAAGATTCTTGGCGAAGAAATTCCTATCGTTTACACGCAGGATATTCACGGTGTAACGACCGCTAAAATGCTGAAACACGCCGACGGTGTTTCCGTTTATCACACATATCCGCACGTCGATTTCGCCGACACCGGATCACGTGCAGCGAAGCAGCTTCTTCGACAGTTGAACGATGGTACAAAGCCGGTTGTCGTTCGGGTTCCCATTCCTGCACTTGTTCGCGGCGAGCAGCTAATCACTGAATCAGGTCTCTTCGGGAATCAAGTCAGCTACTTAAAAGAGCTTCACAACGATCCACGTATTCTCAATGCAGGTTTCCAGATCGGAAATCCGTTTACCGACGTTCCTGAGCTCTGTAGCCAAGTGCTTGTCGTAACCGACAACGATGAAGAGTTCGCCAAAGAAGTTGCGCTAAAAGCAGCCAGCGAATTCTGGGACAACCGACTCGAAATGCAAGCCGATCTCGACCCGCTAGAAGAATCGGTAGCCAAAGCCGCCAAGCTCAAAGGTCCAGTGATTTTCACCGACGCCGCCGACGCCCCAAGCTCGGGCGCTTCGGGCGATAGCAATGCGATTGTCGTCGAGATGATTCGCCAGGATTACCCGCACACCGTTCTCGTACCAATCGTCGACGCTTCGGCAGTAGTACGTGCAGTTGAAAAGGGCATTGGCGGTAGAATTACTGCGAAGCTCGGAGGAAACCTCGACCGGCGATTCACTCCAGTCGAAGTAAAAGCCACAGTCATCTCCGCATCCGACGGCACGTTCCCGCTTGAGAAGTGGCCGTCCATCGAACATGCAGGTCCAACTGTTGTTTTGGAAGCTGGCAAGATGACGTTCGTCGTGTTCTCGCGACCTATCAACTTGGTCGACCGTGCGCCGTTTTATGCCAACGGTCTCGACCCTCAAAAGTTCCACTCGATCATCGTGAAGTCGCCGTTCTGCGAGCCGGAATTTTTCGACGACTGGTGCGAAATCAACCTAAACGTCGACGCCCCCGGCTCCACATCAGCCGATCTCCCCTCACTAGGCCACACCATCTGCGCCCGCCCAATGTTCCCGCTAGACGAAGTGGTTGAGTTCGTACCCGAACCAGAAGTGTATTCGCGGAGATAGGCGATACTGCTATCCTCGCCAAAATCTCCAACCCGTCATACCGAACTAGATTCAGGGTATCGATTGCAGCATCAGTTCCCGCGTCCTGAGCTAAGTGCATCCGTAGCACCGTCGAAGGGGTACAGAATCCGAGGGGACTGAGAGGCTGCGGTGTACGAACTGATACACCACACGTTGCTCAAAAGGTTCGTAATTCTAGTGATTAGAAATCTCTGAGTGAGTTAGGACACGTGAAAGCTATTGTGTAAGAATGCATCGAAATCGGACAAGACGTAGCGCTAAAATCACTTTCCTTATTAGGAGCTCAGTGTCGGAAAGTAACATCGTTGGTCTGGCAGATGAACTTGCGATCATCAGCAAGATTATTGAACGTGACGTGGTTCATGCGTGATGATGAGACAAATATGGTGCTAGTATTCCGCCGAAATCTAGGAACGATGTGTCTCACAGAGTTCTGCGATAGGAAGATTCCCAAAGCGCGCTATTTATCGTATTGCGAGGTTCGAGTTGCTAAAGCACTTTCAGGTGCCTGATGACATTGCCGTTCGAGTGGACGTCGACAAACTACGTTCTGCTACAGAGCAGGTATTCATGAAATGTGGCGTTCCAGAGACGGAAGCCAAACTGGGTGCCGACGTTCTTCTGTTTGCGGATGAAAGCGGTATCGACACTCACGGTGTATCGAACATGCTGCGGTCGTACGTGGCGGGATACACATCGGACGCGTTGAACGCTACGCCCGATATCAAGATCATCAAGGAAACGCCTTCTACAGCGACTATCGATGGTGATGGTGGGCTCGGACTGATGATTGCTCCGAAAGCCATGGAGATCGCCATAGCGAAAGCCAAAGCGGTTGGAACTGGTGTCGTTGCTGTTCGTAACTCGGGTCATTTAGGTGCCGCCGGATATCACGCGATGATGGCAGCCGAGAACGACATGATCGGCTGGTGTATGACGGCTGGCGGTAAGTCGATGGTTCCAACGTTCGGTGCGGAAGCTCAACTCGGAACAAACCCGATCGCTTTTGCCGCACCCGGTAACAATGAACCTGCATTTATGTTCGATGCAGCGATGACTTCTATCGCTGGTAACAAGATTGGTCTTGCGAATCGAATGGGTAAGGGAATGTCGCCGGGTTGGGTTGCCGAGGACGACGGTACTCCAGATATGGAAGGCGGAGCGGTAGCAGATTTCGCAGCCAATTCGATGCGGATGCAGTTGCCGTTGGGTTCGACCCGGGAGCTAGGCTCGCATAAGGGTTATGGGCTTGGAGTGATGGTCGACATACTGTGTGGACAACTTGCATTTGCCCCAGGATTTGGGTCATTGGCACGTACTAGGCGAGCGCATTTCGTTGCGGCGTACTCTGTCGATGCATTTGGCGATGTGGACGAGTTCAAAGAGAACATGGACGGCATGTTGAAGGGTCTAGCTGCTACTAAGCCGATGCCGGGCGAAGAGCGGGTTTACTATGCTGGCTTGCCTGAGCACGAAGTGAGAATCGAACGACGCGAGAACGGTGTTCCTTTGCATCCTGAAGTGATCGAGTGGTTCCGTGACATTTGCGGTGAGTTCGAGATTACTTTCGATCTGGCGTAAAGCGCGATCGTCACCTCGTGATTCGGCTCGAATCTCCCCCTCTTTGTCTTCCTTTATCCGGAGGAGCAAGCACGGGGCTTTTGGCTAAACACACTGAAATAAGAATCGAAGAAACGGGCCGCATCTACTGTCTTGCCGACACGATGCGGTCCTTTCGCGTTAGGCGACCACATTGTTTCGCCATCGTCACGATCGTCGGTGCATTTGACCGTGGCTGTGCCCTGTTCGTATTCGCAGACAGATTCGTCGAAGAGTGTGACGGCTGCTAGCGGGTCGTGAAATTTCAGTTCGGGTCTTGCCGAAAACCATACTTTTGACATTTCATAGACGGGTTTTAGAACAGGATGCTGAAAATGCGTTTTGACTTGCCCGGAATCCATCACAACCTGATGAGTTACATCGAGTCCTAGCGACGTGTGACTGGGTGCGGCGGTCGAGTAGACGACATCGGCTGCAGCGGGGTCGCAGTGGGCATTCCACTCTGATACCGGAAGTTCGCGGCTGTCGGAAAATCTTCCGATCATCATGTGAAGAGATTTCAGAAGTGAGGCTGTATCGGGGTGTTCGTTGAAAAGCCTAGCAACGTTCGTCACAGGCCCGACTGCGAGTAGGGCCACCTCGTTAGGATTATTTCGAATGGTTTCAGCCATGAAGTCGATTGCGCCTTGGTTGCTGAACCGCGTGTCATGTTCCCAGTTGGGCAGAACCGACGTTTGAGGGACTTCAGGTTGGCGAGTTGGGCCATCGAGTCGATGTTCGTGCCCGGGGATGATCGGTATGTCGGCTCCTGCAGTTTTACATATTGCGCTAGCAAGTTTTGCACGCTCGATAGGTTGACCCGATACCGTGGTGATGCCTAGTAGATCGCATCGAGGCTGTGCTAGTAGATAGGCGAGAGCTACTGCGTCATCGATGTCGGATCCGATATCGGTGTCGAAAAGAACTTTTATCGTGTCGTTCATCAATTTTTTTCAGTGATTCCTATGATTTCTGGGTCGTGAAAACGCCTGTTGCTAGGGTCGTAATTTTCGACGGGATTTAATTGGTTTCGGACGTTCGATGTCGATTTCAACTTTTCCGAAAATTTCGTTATCAACCTCGAAATTTGTTGGTCGATTCGGAGTTCGGTCGTCTTCGTAGTAAACGTCTCGAGTGATTCCAAGGACGATGTTGAACTCTGCCGGAAAGGTGGTTTCGACATTGCGAATGGACGATATCTGTTCATCGACTGTAAGAGCGGCGAATCCGCCGACGGCGTGCGACATCATGTCGAGAGACAGTGCGGATATGATCCTGAGCAGTGCTGTGTTAGATGACAGGTTGGCTTTAGATCGCTCTTCGACGAGGTCGCGCAAACCTAAGAGCCCCGCTGCAAGTTTCGGGTGGTCGACGGGAACGACTCGGTTGAGCACTTGTGTGAGAATGATCTTGTCGGAGTTGGTGAGGGAGCCGTCTCGGTTGGGCATGATTTTGGGTCGCAAAGAGCATGTGCGCTACTTAGGTGCGCAAAAATCTAAATTTCAGAATGATGATTACCGTACGGGTTGCTGCACCAGATTGGAAGATACTTCCGATGTTGAACATATCGGAATATGTCGATTGACTCGACATGGTCGCAGTTGAGGAGGCTATCAATGGTAAGAGTGTCGGTCGAGAGTGTGAAGAACGTTCAGGTTCGAGTTGAAGCCGACGAGGGGCATGCATAGATTGTGGACGAGCCGCCCAGTGTTGGTGATGGACCTGTGGGCCGGGGCCTTATGATTTACTGCTCGTAGCGCTAGGTTCGTGCATGACTATCACTTTATTGATGTATTCACGACGTAAGGAATGGCCACTCGAACGAGTATAAGTAGATATTCGACACGATCGAATCCACGCTGATGACGCGGCGAATGTTCAGAGTACTTGTGGGATGATAGAACATTTCACGGTAGATCTCGTGTTTCATGGGGGTTTCGACCAAACGCAGATCGACCGATTATCGGATATTTCGACTCGATGTCCGGTTCGCAGAACTCTCCCAGGCACTCATGTGTTCAATGAGGCAACCCGTGTTGCTAGGTAGTTTCGGTTTGATGGACGCGGCTATTTGCGAGAGGGACTGCCCGCCGTACTCTAAGTAGGGCAGCGGTAATTCGCAGCAGAAATTGATTTTTATAGGGGAATCTAAATGCTCAACGGTGTTCTGGTCGGATTCGGAATAATGCTCGCCTCTCTCGTAATTCCCGTCGTCCACTACGTTGCCGCGCCATTGAGTCCATTTATCGCTGGGTTTATTGGTAGTGGTGTGGCGAAGATCGACCAGGATGGAATTATCAGATTTGGAGCATTGGTTGCACTTTTGATGTTCATCCCTGTAATTGCAGTGTTGATACTGAAATTTATCGTGGGTGTGGATGAAATTCTGACCATTCCCACCACGTGGGTAATGATTATTGTTCTGATTTTCATTCCGTACACGTGGTTTGGCGTTACCGTGGGCGCGATGGGTGGATACTACATTCGACGAAATCAGAAAGAAGAATCAGAGACCTAGGTGCTCTGGTTCGAATATTTGCCTAGGGCGAATACGTTATAGCGAAGATGGAAGATCACGGGTCATATCGTGAGCAGCATGTTCTCGCCGTTTCATTACCTTCGCATCTGGCACAACGACTACCGGGCCTCTGGCATCACGGGCAATCGAGTCTGCAAAACTCCCGAACATGGATCTGATTAGTCCTGAACGCATTCTGGAGCCAGAAACTATCCACGATCCCGGATTTTCGGATTGGAGCCCTAGAACCTGTTGCCCGATGTCGTCGGTAACATTTTGGATTTCGACAAGAATCCCGTCGCTGGTTAACGTGTTTATTAGCTCGTCTTCGATCTGTCCTGAAGACGACGATTTCGTTAGTACTACTCTTACTGTCGATCTGCTTGCTCCGGCGATGGCACTTGCGAACGGCAGTGCTGAATCGACTTCTCTGCGTCTGCACGGCACGATGATAGTTTTTGGTGGCTGTGGCGGATCACCATTGAGCGTGGCATGGTGCGGGTTGACGATGAGCAGTGGTACAGAAGTAGTTCGCCACAGATGATCGAGCAGGCCGGGTGAGAAGAATCGATGTGGTCGTGATCGAGGGGTGGCTGCGATTGCCACCATTCCAAACGAGCTTGTTGCTGAACGGGACGAGATCATCAGGGCTGGATCGCCAGTTGCAATGCCCCATCGAGATTTCACGCCGTGTGGTCCGAGTCGACTGACCACTTCTTCAAGGTAGGCAACAGCGAGCGAGGTTCCTCGATCGTGCGGTGCATCAGGGTAGTGAACTTGACCTAGACGTGCACCCCGAGCTGGGTGGGTCGGTGGAAGTGTGTGGAATAAGGTGGTTTCACCCTCAAACCAGTCGGCGAGCATCGATGAGAACGGCAAGATTTGTTCTGATCGACGATAGCCGTTGAGCGGAACGAGAATTCGATTGAGATTTAGCGCGATTCCACGACCTACGGCAAGGCGCCGGATATCACCCTGAGTCCGTGAAGTCGAGTCTGTTTGTTGAATCATGGTTGTTCTATCACAGCGAGTTTATCGCTTTCATGAATAGTGCAAGACGATTGATTTGTTCTCCGATTTGGATGTTTTCTCCCTCAGCGTGAGGATTGAGGCCTTTGGAGCCCATACCGTCGGCAGACGGCACGCCCATGGCAGCGGTGAGATTGGCGTCGCTTCCGCCACCGGTCGATTCTTCTGTTAGTTCGAATCCGAAATCCTCGGACCAACCGATCAACTTGGCTGCAAGTTCAGCGAGTTCAGGTGTGCGTTCCATGGGAGGCCTGTGGAAGTTGCCAGTGATTGTGAGAGTTGTGCCTTCGATAGTTGGTGTTAGTGCTCTGATTTTTGATTCGATTTCAGCAGCCTGTTCGTTTGTTCGGACTCGTACATCGATTACAGCTTCGGCTTTTGCTGGAATCGTGTTGCGTGCCGATCCGCCTGAAATGATGCCGGTGTTGATAGTTATTCCGTTCGTCCAATCGTTCATCATTTGGAGTTCGATGATTCTGTGGGCGAGTTCGTGGATTGCAGACGCTCCGCGCTCTGGAAATGCTCCGGCGTGGCTGGCTTTTCCTTCGACTAGGAGTCGAAACTCTCCAAGTCCCTTTCGTCGTGTTTTCAAAGCTCCGGCTCCAGCTTGACCCGGTTCCATTATTAACGCGTACTCGGCGCCTTTGGCTGATTCTTCTACTAGAGGACGGGAAGATGGACTCCCGACTTCTTCATCGGTATTGAACAAGACTTTTATTGGTCGATTCGGCCACAGACCTTGTTTCCTAACAATGCCGAGTCCGATGATCGTTGTAGCTATGCCGGCCTTCATATCGAGCACGCCGGGGCCGTAGAGCCGGCCTTCTTTTTCTGTGTAGCCCATTCGTTCGAGTGTTCCAAATGGCCAGACGGTATCGAGGTGACCGACGATCAGAGCGTGTTGAGTGGCTGCGTCGTTAGAATCGGCTGGCCAATCGGCGGTTACGTGGTCGCCGAATTTTTCCTGAGGGTGAACTTTTACGACTCCGCCAATCGATGTCAGCAGATCAGCGACTACGGACGATATGTGATCGTTGGCAGCTTTATCGCTGGTTGGAGTTTCGATCATTACGAGTCGTTCGATCAGATCAAATAACTCGGTTTCGTGCGAGTTGGCGAGTGCGAGCCAGTCAGTCAATTTTTGGATCCAATACAGGCAGGTATTTCAGGTGCACGGATTGTAGGCGTAGACGCTCTACTATGGGACACGCTGTCTACTGTTGGAGTGGTGGTTAGCCGTTTGCGATAGTTTGGTCGAGAGCTTCAATGAGTTCAGGCTTTGGCGCAAAGTTTTCGAATCGATGAGTGACGAAGCCGTCTTTTCCGACGATGAACGTCCATTCCTGAGATGAGAGTCCCCATTCTTTGAGTATTGGCGTGAGCTGGGCTTTGCTGAGGTCGCCTTGAATTTCGTGAGGATTGGCGTAGAGATCGACGTGGACAAAATCGATTTTATCTCCGTAGTCGTCCTGCAGTTCACTGGCTATTTCTACTTGCGGTCCGCATACAGCGTTTGTGCAGAATGCTGGACTGGCAAATACGATCAGTAGTGGACGATCATGTTCGAGTGATTCTGCGATTGAGTGCTGGTATAGATCCTGATCCCTAAGGCTACCAGTAGTGAGCGTGGCGATATCGCCAGTGCTTGCGACTGTTCGACTTTCACTTGCGGGTGCAGGTTGCCCGACGGTTATTGAGTGGGCTTTTTCGGCGACTGGGAACCGAACTTCGACGTGAGCACTCGATCCGTCGGCCCGAGGGATTTCTGCGGATACTGACCACAGACCCGGACGGTCGAATTCGAGATCGGTCGTGTGAATTCCGCGTGTGCCGAGCGGGAATAGGAAGAATCGAGCTAACGCAGAGTTTTCGATTTCAGCGTTGGGTTCAGCGTCATATCCATCGGGGAAGTGACTCGCTGTCAGCTTTACGATTGGGAACTTGATAAGACCGAAATCGTCGCTCAGCACGACACCGAATCGTTGTATTCCTACTCCTAGGTCAGGAGTCGAGAGTTCGAGATTGATTTGTTCAGAAATGACTGTCCAGATTGGCGCTAGTTCAGTGAAAGAGGAGAGTTCACTGGATAGCCCTGATTCTTGAGATGATGTTTGCGTGTAATCGTGGGAGATCACTTCGGGGTTTCCAGACGATCCGTAAGCCGCGATGGCGGCTAACGCTAAACCTGAGAGCACGAGTGTTAACCATCGGAAATGAGATGTGTTGGATGCTGACATTAAATCCCACTCTCGTTGGCGCCAAAGGTAAACGCGAATATAGCAAAGTCATCGGAGTCGGAGGCGAGTTTGACTATGTGCTCCCCAAATCGAGGTGTTTCGAGGAAGGCGTATAAGCGTGGCTCTGTCACTGTGAAGTAGGAGCGGCCGTCTTCACCAAATATCACGTCTATTCCAGCTTCGTCTGCTTTGAGTGGCCGACCGTCGATTTCAATGTAGACGTCGTATGGCTCGGTTCCAGAGAGAGTAACTACTACGTTGGCGCTTCTACCAACGAACTGGAAGGCTATGTAATCATCGAGATTGCTGGTGGAGCGGGCGTGAGTGATAGATTCAGGGCCGTTCGTCCATAATCCTTGTAGATACCACTGCTGCGAAGTGTAGTTTTCGTCGTCAACGTACTCCCGAGTAGAATCCGGCTCGATGTAGTACTGATCCTGACCTGCGTACAGTCCAGACTGTGTGTAATTGCGTTCGTACCCGGCATAAAGTTCACGAGTGACTCTATCGGCAACTGGGTCGCGGTCGACTGAGTTGACGTTGCCTATTGGAATATCAGAAACGTCCCATCCTGCTTCAGTTAGTGCTTCACGAATAGCGTGTTCAGTTTCGACGTAAGAGCCTTCGCCGAAATGCCGATAGGTGAGTTGTCCATCGATACCGATGAGATATTTTGCAGGCCAGTATCGGTTGCCGAACGAGCGCCAAGTGTCATATTCGTTGTCAAGTACGACTGGCCAGCCGATTCCCTCGCGTGCGATAGCAGCTTGAACGTTGTCGATTCGCTCTTCGAATTCGAACTCTGGTGTGTGTACTCCGAGAATAACGAGCCCGTTATCGGCGTACTTTGCGTGCCACTCCTTGAGGAACGGAAGAGTCCGTATGCAGTTAACACACGTGTAGGTCCAGAAATCGACGAGTACGACTTTGTTATCCGCAGTTTGATCGGCAATTTTCAGCCCTTCGGAATTTAGCCATTCGTTGCCCCCGTGAACTTCTAGTACACCATCTTGATAAGTTGGCAGCGGGAGGAGGTGGGTCGCCGTGGGAGCCAGTGACAGAGTAGCGGATGGAGTATCTGTGGTAGTGGTTAACGTGGGGCGAGGGGCAACTTGAGTTGGTGAGTTTGCTGGGTCAAGATTCTCGCCGCAGGCAACTGCCGCCATGGCGATAATTGCAGCGACAGCTGACCATATGAGGAGGGTTTTGTAGTACTTCATTCGGATTTAGTGGGAGTGGTGATGCACAGTGGTTCAAAATGTGGGGCGATTTGTGCCGATATGGTCGAGCCGTCGTATGTATGTAACGCGGCTACTCCGGTTTCGGATTTAGGGTTAGCTCCACTAAGAGATAAAAGAGCGCCGGGGTCGAGGTCTTTTTCAGGCTCGTATCTACCGAGCGATGAAGTAATGGGCTGTTCGATACTGGCCTGAATGTTGCCCTTCAACTATGTGAGGCCTTCGATTGGGCAAGATGGCACTTCAGCCCATTCTCGCCAAGAGCCGTCGTAATCACGAACTTTGTCGAATCCGACTAGTTTGAGAGTCCAGAATCCGTGCGCCGCACGGATGCCGCCCTGTCAGTATGTGATGACGTTTTTATCTGGCGTGATTCCGTATTCTGAGAGCAGGTTACGAATTTCATCTGCAGTCTTCAGCACAGGAATGTCGCCTTCTGTCATGAAGTTCGTCCACTCCAGGTGAACTGCTCCTGGAATGTGCCCGCCGCGTGGGCCTCCGCGTTTGTTGGCACCAGTCCATTCATCATCCGAGCGTACATCGAGTATGATCATTGCGCTGTCGTCGATAGAGTCGAGCACGCGCTTTCGTGAGGCGAATATTTCACGGTTAGTTTTCGCTGTAAACGATCCTGATTTCCCTGCTGCATTCAGTGGTGTTTTAGTAGTTTCACGACCTTCAGCTACCCATTTTTCTAGTCCGCCGTCGAGGATTTTTACGTTCGTGTGTCCGTAGTAGTGGAGCGCCCACATGAGTCGGAACGAGTAGACGCCACCACCACGATTGTATCCAACTACTGTCGTCTCATCGCCGATTCCGAGCCCGGACATTGTTTGTTCGAACTGCTCGGGGTTCTGAATATGAGTGCGTTCTTCAAGTGAAGTTTTGTAATAGTGATCGACTGGGTTCACTGAGTTCGGTATATGCCCTTGTTCGTACTCTTTGGGTACGTCGGTATCGACGAGTCTTACGTGTGGGTCATTGATATGTTCGGCGAGCCAATCTGTTGTGACGAAAATTTCTGGCGTTGTGTATCCGCGATCAGTTGGTGGGATAATTGGTGGAATGGTCATAATATAGTGTGGAAATCTTTCGATATATTGATACCTTTAACTCGTTCGCTGATGCTATCAGCAAGATTTATGATCTCATCACATTATTAGGCAGAAACAGCCGCGTCAGGTGATAGGTCTTATAGTCAACGTACGACTATGTATTGACATACGTTCGTCTCAGGGGCTGGGATTCATGTGATTGAATCTACCGGCTGCGACATTTACGGGTACGACTAATATTTGGATTTTATACTCGCAGGCCTAAATATCGACCGTGCACCAGTAGAAATACTCGAATGTGTAGCGGTTCCGACTCACTCCCTCAAGAAACACCTTGAGCGACTAGCGACAGATGCTGGAGGAGGAGTCATTCTTTCTACCTGTAACCGTACTGAGATCTACTCGGTTGCTGAAGATGTTGAAGTTGGTGTGCGCCAGCTTCGCGAGTACATCGATGCCGTACCTGAACACGCGGGTGTTACTGGCATCAGTGATTATATTTACACGAAGACTGGTGACGAAGTAGCTGAGCATTTGTTCAGTGTTACGGCTGGTATTCAATCGGTAGCCCTTGGTGAATCTCAGATTCTTGGTCAGGTTACCCGGGCGATGCAGGCAGCCGGTGAAGCGGGAACTATCGACCCGGCTCTTTCACGACTTTTCCACGCAGCTCTACGAACTAGCCGGATAATTCGTAAGGAAACTGATCTCGGTCGTAATCGAACCTCGGTTTCTTCTTTGGGAGTTCAGGAGCTTCAGAACACTCGGGGCGACCTCAAGGGGCTTCGAGTGCTGTTATTAGGTGCTGGCGAGATGGGCAAGATCACTGCTCGTGCACTGACCCGTTACGGTGCTGACGATATTGTCGTTTCGAGCCGTTCAATGAACCGTGGCAGGATTCTTGCTGAGGAATTAGGGGCTCCACAGGTTGCATTTGAAGATATTTCAAAGGCGATGATCGAAGCTGATGTTTTGATTACGTGTACAGCTGCAACCGATTCGGTAATTACCGCGCATGTTGTTGCAAATGCGATGTCAGCTCGCCCTGAACGAAGGTTAAGCATTCTTGATTTAGGTATGCCGCGTGACGTTGAGTCGTTATCGGGTGATGTTGCTAACGTGAATCTGATTAGCCTTACCGAGCTTCAGGCGCGATCGGCTGAGAGCTGGGAGCTTCGTGAATCAGCAGCAGCCGAGGCTCAAGGTTTGATTGACGATGGTGTTCGTCGTTTCAAGGAGCGTTTGACTGGTATCGAGAGCGAGCCAGTTATTCGAACCCTCGGAGCTCGTGTAGAGCAGATGAGACGTGAGGAAGTCGAGCGGACTCTTGCTCACCTTGATGGTCTCACCGAAATGCAAGCAATATCTGTCGAGAAGATGACTCGTTCGCTTGTACGACGGATTATTGCCGACCCTATTAGCTTCTTGAGGAGCGAAGAGGAAAGTGCTGCCGATGCCGTTCAGAAGGTATTTGCACTTGTCGAGCAGGTTGAAGATCAACCCGAGTAATTTCTGACGAATTAAGATATTGGTTCAAATCTATTTATGGGACGTTGCCTAGAGCGTCTCTTTTTGCGCCAAAATAGCAGGGTTATATTTTTGTTTAGGATCGATTCGTAATTCGGAGACCTATATTGTCCCGCGCAAAGTCAGCAAAGCTGTTTAGTGACGCTAAAACACTAATTCCTGGGGGAGTTAACAGTCCGGCGCGTGCGTGGGGGTCGGTTGGCGGTGACCCTATCTTTTTTAAGAGAGCTTTGGGATCACGAGTATGGGATGCAGACGATAACGAACTGATCGACTACGTGTGCTCTTGGGGTCCAATGATTCTTGGGCACGCGAACCCTACCGTGATCGACTCAGCCGTCGATGCTGCTCGCTTGGGGACTTCATTCGGTGCTCCTACCGAACTGGAAGTCGAAATGGCTCGACGTGTTGTCGACGCCGTGCCCTCAATTGAAGTTGTCCGATTCGTTAGTTCAGGTACAGAAGCAACAATGTCGGCATTGCGATTGGCTCGGGCGAAGACCGGCCGGAACAAGATCCTGAAGTTCGATGGTGGATATCACGGTCACGAAGATGCGTTGTTGGTTGCTGCTGGATCTGGGTTGGCGAATCAGGGAATAGCTTCTTCAGCTGGTGTTCACCCCGACTATGCGGCAGCTACTTTAGTGGCTGATTTCAATGATATTGAGTCGGTTCGGGCTCTACTTGAAGCGAACAAGGGTGAAATCGCTGCTGTGATTGTTGAGCCTATTGGCGGCAACATGGGTGTAGTGCCCCCGGCACCAGGATTTCTTGAGGGATTGCGTGATCTGACGACGGAGCACGGTTCGATGCTTATCTTCGATGAAGTCATTACGGGGTTCCGAGTTGCATTTGGCGGTGCTCAGAGTGTTTACGGTGTTACCCCTGATATCACTTGTTTAGGCAAGATAGTTGGCGGCGGATTCCCTGTTGGTGCCTATGGCGCGAGTGCAGAGATTATGAGCGAAGTATCACCGCTCGGCCCTATGTATCAGGCTGGAACTCTTTCTGGTAATCCGGTGGCGATGGCTGCAGGTATTGCCACTTTGGCTGAACTTTCGAAGCCTGGTGTTTACGAGGTACTTCAGGCTAAGACCGACAAGCTCGCGGATGGGGTTCTTGATGTGTTTGGCAAAGCCGGTGTTCCTGCGGTCGTGAATCGTGCATGTGGGCTTATGACCGTGTTCTTCACGGATACCGAGGTGACTGACATGGATAGCGCCTCTGCGACCGATAGAGAAGCGTTTGGGGCGTTCTTTCACGGCATGATCGATAACGGTGTTTACTTACCACCGTCGCAGTTCGAGGCTTGGTTCGTTTCGACCGCACATAGTGAAGCGGACATTGCTGAGACGTTGGAACGTGTCGCCAGATCATTGCCTTCGTAAAGGCGGCATCAACGGATATGTTGATCGCAGAATCTACTCGTAGCCTAACCGGTTATCGAAGGAGTTGAGGCAATTTTTGAAGTGTGATCTGGTTAGCTGAGATCGACTATTGTTGCGCCGTTTCCGCCGCGGTTTCTTGGAGCCGCGCTAAACGATGCAACTAGTGTGTGCTTCGACAGGAGGAGACGAATGGCTTCTCGCAGAGCGCCCGTTCCATCGCCATGGATGATCCTCACACTCGTTAGGCCTTGAATAGACGAGTCGTCGATGAACTGTCTGACGATATCGTCTACTTCGTGCACTCGTGAGCCACGGATGTCCAATTCGCCAGAGGTATTTGCCGCTTCACCAGCCGTAATCGTATTTATCGTGATATTTGGCAGTTCGTTGGGTGATTTCTCCGCCTTGACTGGATCAGCTGCTTTTATTAGTCGCAATTGCCGTTCGTTCAGTTCGATTCGAGAGTTACCCATCATCAGTTCGACGGTTCCACCAGAGCTGACTTCGATCACGGATGCTTGAACATTTAGACCTTTGATTTCAACTTCATCGCCCGATTGGAGAGGTCGGTTCTCATCGACTTCGTCAGCCTTGTCGACTTTCTCCGTGGGAGCGACGGGAAGCCATGTAGGATCGGAGAATTGATTTCGCACTCGGCCGATGGCTCGCTTCGCTACTTCGAGATCATTGTCGTTCTTGGCTTTGGTTACGATTTTTCGTAGCGATTGCTGGATTTTTTCGGTTTCACGCTTTAGCTCCATCCGTGATTTTTCGACCATGTCTTCTTGTGCACGAGTCACATTTTTGAGCTTGTACTGAAGATCTTTCCGAGCCGTTTCAGCTTCTATCTTGGCTTGTTCGGCCTCGGCGACCATTCGACTGGCCTCTGCCCGTTCACGTTGAAGCTGTTGAAGAATCGTTTCTGCCTCGGCGCGAGACGGATCCATCATCGATTGAGCGTGGTCGAGCACGTGACTGGGCATACCGAGATGACGGGCGACGTGAATGGCGTAACTTCGACCGGGAATGCCCATAAGTACCTGGTAAGTCGGGCGCATAGTGTCAGGGTCCAGTTCAACAGAGGCATTTGCGAAATCTTCTGATTCGGCGGCAAATTCGGCGACTGTTCGGTAGTGCGAAGTGATCGCAATTGGCATGTCGTTTTCGGCGGCGTGAGATAGAACTGCTCTTGCTAATGCGGAGCCTTCCTCGGGATCCGTTCCAGTGCCGAGTTCATCAAGCAGTATCAGTGAGTTTGGCGTTGCTTCGAGTAGGATTTCGATTACTCGACCCATGTGAGATGAGAATGTTGAGACGGATCGTTCGATTGACTGTGAGTCTCCGATATCGGCATAGACTGCATCGAAAATCGCCAACTCTCCATCACTCACAGGCACTTGCATTCCTGATTGGTGCATGAGTGCGAAGAGTCCGATTGTTTTGATCGCAACTGTTTTACCACCGGTATTGGGTCCAGTTATGACAAGACCGCGGAAACCGGGACCGATGTTGATTGTGATGGGAACGGCGTCGCTGCCTAATAGCGGATGACGGGCATCAACGAGATTGGCGACATTGTCCGATCCCGCAGGCATGGTTTCAATGCGGCGTGCTTTCATGGAAGCGGAGAGTCGGGCTCGTGCTGTGATGAAATCGAGTTCAGCAGCAGCTTCGATCGCGATAATCGCTTCGTCTTTACGATCGCCGATTATCCGAGAGATTCGACGAAGTATTCGTTCTTCTTCTCGCTGGGCTTCAGCAGCTGTTTCTCGCCAGTCGTTACAGAGTTCTACTGCCTTGAATGGTTCGACAAATAGTGTTGCGCCACTGCCTGAGACGTCGTGGACGATGCCTGGCACGGATTCACGCGCATCGGCTCGAACTTCCAGCACGAGTCGCTCACCTCTAGTAGCGATCGCACCTGACTGTAGGGATGCTCTTATCGATGAGCTTTTGGCGAGCCGTTCCATTGCTCTCATTACTCGTTGGAAGGTTTTGCTGACGTTTGCTCGGAGGCGGGCGAGTTTAGGAGTTGCTGAACTGAGAACTTCTCCTCGGTCGGAAACCGACTTGAATATCTCTTTACATAGATCTCGTAAATCAGGGATGTCGGCGGCAATTGTTTCGAGGAGTGATGCTCGACCTTTCATCGATACAACTGTGTTGCGTGCTGCCCAGATTGAATCGAGTAGGTGAAGCACCGATACGATTTCTTCACCGGTGAGCATACCGTCGATGGCGGATCGATGGAGTAGTTCACGAGGGTCGCGTGCGCCTACTAATCCGATGTCGCCAACGGTTTCGAGCATGAGGGCTGCTTGTGCAGTTTCGTTTTGCAATCGTTCGACAACTTCAATGTCGACTGTTGGTCGAGTGTCGAGTGCCATCTCACGTGACATCAAGAAACGTGTGCGATTGGCGAGTTGCTCTCGAACATTGGTGAATTCGAGAAGCTCCCATGCCTGTAGTTGCAGTTCGGAAATGCCAGAGAATTCTGTTTCGCTGGTTGTCTCGGCCGATTGAGATATTTCGGAGAAGTTGTTGGTGGTACTCATGGTGCAACGACGATTGTAGGGCGAATCGGTTGTTTAGGCTCGAGTTGCTTCGTGAAATAGGTTCGAATAGTACTAGTGGCGATGAAAAATGATCACGCCTGAAGTAAATATTGGTACTGATTCGAGGCTTGATTCTGCTGTACAACAGATTGTAGCCAGCATGACAGAGTTGCTTGCCCGAGCTGTAATCTCTAGTATCGAGGTCGATTTGTCGAGGTGGGCGGGATCGACAATTCGGTTCAGGCAGATCGAAGTTCTATCGAAAACCCACCGCATGATCACTCCTGATCAGCCTGCTCCGACAGGTCAAAAGAAGTAAACGAACTTATTTTAGGATTCCTCGAAGATGGTTAGTTCCCGAGGATATCGCCGACCTTAAGATCGACCGATTCTGCCCATTCGGCTGCACCGATTTTCTTGCCACCGGCTGCTTTTACACGGCCTATGGCTACAGAACCGTCGGTCGAAGCAATGATGATTTTTTCGACACCCACTTCGATTACTGCGCCGGCACTGTGTCCTGACGAGCCGTAAGAGGACCGGCCTGCATCGTACAAAGATAGTTTTGATCCGCAGTGAGTGGTGTTTGCACTGGGCTGGGGGTCGGCGCCACGAATCATATTGAATATGGTGTCGACGCCTGCTGACCAATCGACCACGACATCGCTGGCTTTACACCAACTTTCGTAGGTGGCTTTTGATTCGTCTTGGATGATCTTTGGTGCTTCACCATTACGAACTAGATCGACCGATTCGATCATGGCTTGTACGCCGAGCGGGAAGAGTTTGTTGAAGTAGACGCTGCCGAGTGTTGCTTCGGGGGCGATTTCAACTTGTTTTTGCATTAGAACGGGACCGGTGTCGAGTCCTTCGTCCGGCCAGAATATTGTGAGTCCTGTTTCAGTTTCACCGTTAATAATGGGCCAGTTGATCGAACTAGGGCCTCGATGGAGTGGGAGTAGGGATGGGTGGTATTGGATGGTGCCGAGTGAGGGATAGTTGATCATTTCCATTGGAACAATGTCGGTCACGAACGCCATGACGCAGAGCTCGGGTTCGAGTGTTTTGAACTGATCGACGGCGGGTTGGTCGCGTAGTCGAGGGGGCTGGAATAGGGGTATGTCTAGATCGGTTGCTGCTGTCGAAATTGGGTCGGGTGATCTACCTTCTTTGGTAGGTGGTGCGAATATGCCTACTATTTCGTCATCGCCTTGTTCGACGAGTGCTTCAAGTACGGATTTTCCGAATGCGGATTGACCGATTATGGTGATTTTCATATTTGCGTGATTAGCTCCGAGCGTTGTCCGACGACTTGGTCGCCGCTGTAATCTACCCATCCCTTAGCCCCTTCCTGAAGGAAGGGGGACAAAATATTCCGGGTGTTGTTATTGTGACTTGGCTTTGCGATATTTGGATTAGAGGCTGAGTAGTTCACCGTCAGCTTCTTCGACGGTATTTCTAACACGATCTTGGGGTTGGTGTCGGTTAGCATTGGTTCTAGTTTGTGGATTTGAAGTACGAGTAAACGATATTTGATCGGGAGATTTCGATTTTGACGACGCCGGGCGACAAGCCGAATGATATGAACATGGCTGATATTGATTTTCCGCCCAAAACGTCTGCTGAGTTTTTCAATCGTGGTCTAAAAAACGCGCAATTGGGCATACCTGATAAAGCTGCATCGGATTTCGAAGAGGCTGCTTGGATGGAGCCTGAAAACCATGAAATTCAGTTTAATCTGGGTGTTGCGTATCTTTCTATGGCTGATTTTGAGCAGGCGATAAACAACTTTACGAAGGCGATAGAACTTAAGCCTGGTGTTGCCGATATGTACGGAAATCGCGCAGTTGCTCACGCTGCGATTGGCGAGGATGAGAAGTCAGAGGCCGACGTTGCTGAGGCCGTGAGTCTCGGTGCCCCACCCGATGGACTTGGCTCGGTTATCGACTACGTGAAGGCACAGCGGAAGTAGATGGGGCTGCGCACGAAAAAGTGTTGACGTTGCCTGCGCGTCTGTCGTGCTTGGATGGCTTGTGAATTGCGTTGGGTGAGTCGGCTGATTGCCACGTCGCTGACTCCTCACAATGACAAACGGCGACTAAGGCGTGGGGTTTCGCCAGTCCGGGTAGGCTTCATCGAGTTGGAGACTACGTAAATATCGCCTTATTGAATCGAATGCCGCAACTAAATTTGCAGGTTGAGTAGTCGATGTACGACGCGTTGCTGAGCTCAAGTGTTCTGCGAGGAATAGTGCCTCTGCTTTAGAGAGCGGGTTGTACTCGGTGTGTCGTTCGAGTACCGAGTATTCGATTCCTGAGGATGTGAGCCTAGAGAACGCCCGGCCCACTGCCAGATCACGTCGATCATGTGCGGGGGCGCCATCAGGCCCCGTTCTGGGGCGACGTATCAGTCCTGCTGTAATCAACTTGTCGTAGAGATCGTCGTCGAGACCGCTTTGAGTTAGGAAGTCTGTGATTGATATTGGACCTGATGGCGCTGCTTGAGCTGGAGAAGTGGCGGAGCGATCGTCGGGTATGGCAGACGCAAGAGGCGAGGTTGGGTCACCGTTCACTACCTGTTTGATTCCATTTAGGTTTAGGCCGGCTGCCTGCAGCTCTTTTATCTTGTTGATTCGATTTTCGAAGTCGGCTGGATATAAGGCCCGGGTTGGGCTTGTTTTTCGAGGTGGTGGCAGAACTCCGATGCGAACGTAGTAGTTGATGGTGGCTGTTGTGACACCAGTTCGCTTCGACAGTTCGCCAACTGCTAGTGTTGGATTGTCAGGTGAAGGAATCATCGATGAACTCGAGGATTCTGGGATTTCTTTATTTCCTGAACTAGTCATGAGAACTCAGGTGGGACCATGGAAACCGATGTCAGCGAACGGGCGTAGCAGTAAACAGGGAGCGAACCTTTTAGTCAGGAACCGTGCACCGGGCTGAAGGGTTCGCTTTCTTTAATTTTCGTGCAGGTTATGCGAGTCGGTCTGAAGCATAACCCACCCACCATGGCGATTGTGAGTATCTGCGTCGGGGAGTGGGAGTCTTATTCCCAGCGGAACATTTTGATTGCTATCGCAAAACTGATCGAAATCCAGACGCCAAGACCTATCAATTCGCTCCCAAGCGTTGTGATCGATGCTCCTTCTACGGTGATTGCCCGCATGCCATCGGCCAAGTAGGTCAAAGGAAGGTATTGCGACCACCGAGTTAGCCAATCAGGCATGACTGATAGAGGGAAGAAAACGCCGGATAGGAACATCATCGGCATTGTGATTATGTTCGCTATTGGTGCTGCGGTTTCTTCGTTCTTGGCCCAACCGGAAACTGCGAGGCCGATCGCTATAAATAGGGCTCCTCCTAGAAGCGCAAGGATCGATAGATCGAACCATGCCCCGAGTCTTCCTCCGCCGACGCTTACTCCAAGCACCACGGCTCCGACTATGACAAGTACGTAGGTTTGCAGCACGACGACTATAGCCTTCGTTGTTAGCTGGCCCGCGAGAAAGTGTGCGGCTCCGATTGGTGTCGCTTTGAGTCGGCGCAGGACACCCTGAGATTTGAACCTGACGAGGGTGAATACGACAGTGAATAGCCCTGTCTGCATGATCGCCATGGCAGCGACTCCGGGGATTAACCATGCTTTGAAGCCTTGGCCCTGCCCAGTGATTACTGAATCCGAGATTCCGATTGTGTTCTCAACTCTGTATTCATCAGGAACCTGAGCAGCCTCTTTGAATACGGCGTCGGTTACTTTTTCGAGGATAGTGGCAATGACAGCCCGTTCTTGCTGGAACCGTTCGTCGTAGATGAATTTGATTTCGGCGAATTCCCCCGGGATTCCGTAGTTGGCAGGAATTTCAATTACGGCGCGGCTGCTACCAAACTCAAGCTCGTGGTGCAGTTCGTCGAGCGTACCCGTGCTGACACTGAGTAGCTTTTGATCGCTGTTGCCTTTGAGAGCTTCGATCAGTGCTTGGGAAGCATAGTTGTTCGCGGCATCGTAGATACCGACGTTCGGTGAGCTGTACTTATTGAAGTTCATCATTCCGAAGATGATCATGATGAGTAGCGGAAAGAACAACGCCCAGAACAAAGCCTGTTTGTTTCGGAAGTACATTTTTAGCGAGGCGACTGTGAGTGCTAGATAAATTTTCATATTTGTTGTTTGCGACTTAGTCTCGAAGATCGTGACCGGTCAAATTCAAGAACACGTCGTCGAGGGTGGCTTCACGTACACGCTTTTCAGGCTTGAAGCCTGTCGACAACAGCTGGTCGATTAGTGCATCGGGTGTGTCGAGGGCGATGATTTCACCGTTTTCCACTACGGCGATTCGATCACAGAGCTCTTCGGCCTCTTCCATGTAGTGTGTGGTGAGAACGATGGTCGCTCCATCCGCCTGAATCTTTCGTACAAGTTCCCAAAGTTGGCGTCGGGCTTGTGGGTCGAGACCTGTAGTTGGCTCATCGAGAAAGAGAACGACTGGATCGTTGACCAGGGCTACGGCGATGGAGAGTCGTTGTTTTTGTCCACCAGAGAGTTCTGCGTACTGGGCGTTCTTTCGATTATCGAGTCCGACTCTCGAAAGTATTTCTACTGGATCGACTTTGGCTAGGTATAGCTTGGCGTAGAGATCAACGATTTCCGAAAGTTTTAATTTGTCGAAAAAGGCGTTCTGTTGGAGCTGTACTCCGATCATCGCTTTGACGGCGATGGGATCATCCTTGACGTTGATGCCGTTTATGATTGCGTCGCCTGAATCGGCGTCTCGCATTCCTTCAAGAATTTCGATGGTGGTGGTTTTTCCAGCACCGTTTGGCCCGAGCATTCCGAATACTTCACCGCGGCGAACTTCGAACGATATGCCGTTCACGGCAGTGATATCTTCGTACTTCTTGCGTAAGTCTTTTGCGACGATTACTGGATCTATTGCGGTGGTCATTTGGTCAGGCGTCTCTCGGGATTGAACAACAAATTGGAGAATCGACGTTGAAGAACGGAGAACTGGGGCGGAATACGGGTAGAATCTGCGCTCAGTCGTGGCGCTAAAAATGCGCCACTCACGAGTTTATTTGAATCAACTGACAAAGAGAATTCCAATTGAGTATTGAATACGTAAACTTCGGTACGGCAGGTGTGAGAGTAACGCCTATGGCTTTAGGGCTGGGCTTTCGCGGTCAGTTCGATCGAGACGAAGCGGAGAAGGTCATCCTCACGGCTTTGGATTATGGCATCAACTTGATCGATTGTGCGAACGTATATGGGTTCATGGATGACCGGCGCAACATCGGTAGTTCGGAACAGGTGCTGGGTAAGGCACTAAAGGGTCGACGTGACGATGTGGTGATTACGTCGAAGGTGTTTAGCCCGATTGGTTCGGGACCGAACGATCAGGGTCCTTCTAGATATCACATAATGCGTGAGGTTGAGCGGTCGCTTGGTCGACTCGATACCGATCACATCGATGTGTATCTCTTCCACGGTGTTGACGACATGAGCCTGTTCGAAGAGCAGTTCCGAACTATGGAAACGCTGATTCAGCAGGGCAAGATACGTTATGTAGGAGTGAGTAATTTTCAGGCGTGGCAGGTTATGCAGGCGCTGAAAGTTCAGAAGATAATTAACGCTCAGCCGCTGATCGCTGTGCAGAATCCGTATTCGCTGATGAATCGAACACAGGAGGACGAACTGTTTCCGATGGTTCGTGAGAATGGTGTTGGGATCATGGCTTATAGTCCGCTGGGTGTTGGTCTTCTCAGCGGGACGTACAAGGCTGGCGAAGTGCCTGACGACAGCACGCTTTGGGGTTCGAAGCGCAAGGGAACTATCAACACGTACATGCAGGGGCGAGCCGGCAAGGTGATTTCTGCCGTCAGCGAAGTTGCCGCAGATCTTGGGGTTTCGATGCCTCAGGTTGCTATGGCTTGGGTAATGTCGCATCCGGAGATTACGGTTGCGATTTCGGGGGCCGACACGGTCGACCAGATGAAAGATGTTGCCGGGGCACTCGAACTGAAACTCCCGACTGAAGCGATTGCGAAACTCGACGATGTATCGTCGGGCATGCGGGCGGTTCTCGATGGTAACCCAAGCGATGTAGCCGATGATCTGAATTAGTGGTCCAACGGCACAGCTTGGAAATTACGTTTGCGTTCGCCCTCAAACTAGCCTTCCCCACGATGGAGAAGGAATTATCAGACATAACAGAGATTAGAGATTGAAAATATTGCTTGCTGGTGGATCCGGAATGGTGGGGTCGTTTATTACGCCTTATTTGCAGAAGGAACACGACGTTCGTGTGCTCGATCTAGTAGAGCCGAAGCACGAAGGTGTCGAATTCGTTAAGGGTTCGGTTACCGACCCCGTGGCTATTCAGAAGGGAATCGAAGGAGTCGACGCGTTTATCTGGCTAGTAATGCTGAGCCCACAGGGCGGATCGGTCACCGATCAAGACTTCAAGGTGATTCGTGAGAACTACGAAGTCAACTGTCTTGGACTTCACACTTTCCTGTGGTTAGCGCAGGGCGTTGGTTTGAAACGCGGCGTCTACACGAGTTCGATGAGCGTTCATAATCGGAATCGTCATTACTACAAGAATGAAGACGAACTGCCACTAGATACACCGAGTGCGTATGGTCTCAGCAAGGGATTTGGCGAAGGGATTTGTTCCTACTTCGCCTCCTGGTTCGACATGAACGTTACGGCTTTGCGAATAACCGGGCCACGGGGACGTGAAGCATATTTGGAAGAGCGTGCTCGTCCGATTACCGATCGACCTGACGGATCGAATCAGTTATTCGTTACGGACGAGGCTGACCTTGCACGGGCGTATCTGGCGGCGTTAGAGAACGTTCAAATTGGGCACGGTCGGTTCGACGCTGTGTTCATTGCAGGTGATGAGAACGAGAAAGAACACAACTTGACTAAGGCGAAGACGTTGCTTGGCTGGATACCGCGGTCGCACTTAGAGATCGAGTCGTAATGCGAATCGCTGTTGTTGGAAGTGGCAGTGTTGGGACCGGGTTGGCTAGGGCGTGGTCAGGGTTAGGTCATTCTGTTGTGATCGGTTCACGTTCGCCTGAGTCGGAGCGCGTTGTTGAGCTGCTTGCTTCGCTCGGGAACGGGGTTTCCGCGGCTGGATTGACTGAATCAGTAGCCGACGCAGATGTGATCGTTCTGGCTGTTCCGTGGGGTGCGGCTGAGGTTTCTTTGTCTGCGCTAGGTGATCTTTCAGGTCGACTGGTTATCGATGCAACGAATCCGTTTGTTGGCGGGCTAAATCTTGGTATTGGCTACGACGATTCGGGCGGGGAGCAGGTGGCTCGATGGGCGGCTGGTGCTCACATAGTGAAGGCTCTGAACATCGTCGATGCTCGTTTGTTGGATGGAAAGAAGCTCGACGGTCGAGAGATTTCGATTCCAATTTGCGGTGACAATAAGGAGGCTAAACGTGTTATAGGTGAGCTGATCGCCGAACTCGGCTTCGACGTAATCGACGTAGGGGAACTAGAAATTTCACGACTGCTGGAACCTCTCTGCTTGCTGATGATCAAGCTCTCGATTAAGAAGTCACTGGGTGCCGAGATCGGGTTTCGGGTGCTGAGAAACTAAAGTTTTACTCGCCAGGCGATTAGGGCTGAGAGGATCCGGGCTGCTGCCATTCCTAGGAATACGAGGTGCCATGGTGCGCCTGTGGTGTCGAGGACGAGGGCAAAGATGATGGCTTGCGCTCCGGCATAGACATAGCCGTGGCCGTCGAGAATGCCTGAGGCGGTTGCTGCGTATTTTGGTCCTGCCATATCGACTACTAGCGTTGATGTCATCGATAGGCTCATTGCGAACGCTCCGATGAAGAGCAGTGCTGCGCCTGCATATACATTTTCAGCGGGGATTACGGCGAGGCCGATAAGTGCGGCGGCGGATATCAGTGCGGATGCGGCAATCATAGGGCTTCGTCGGCCGCCGAGTAGCACGTCTGATATCCAGCCTGAGACCATCGGTGCGGTTAGATAGCCGACGGGGAGTGCGACGGTCACTAGAGCGGTTGTTTCGATGGAGAGTCCGGCTTCTTCGAAGTAGTAGAGCGGTGTCCAGGTAGTGAGGCCGTAGCGAACTACGTTTTCGAGTCCTTTTACGTGCGAAGTAGCTACGAATCGCCAGTTTGTGTAAAGAATTTTGTAAACGGTGAACGCAGTGTGGTTATACGCGCGCTCTGGGGCGACTTCTAGACTTGGAATGGTTCCAGATTGATCGAGATCATCGAGTCCGACCTTGGATGGGCGATCGCGAACTAGGAAGAAGAGAGCGATTGCTGCAGGAAGCATTAATAATGGCGGGTATCTAAACGCTGCTCGCCAGCCGAATTCGGCGACTGTCCAACCGGTTACGAGCCACATCATTAGCATCGCTGATCCAGCTGCGACGCCGATCAGTCCCATCACTCGACCACGGTGCGATCGATGCCACCACTGGGCGAGCATTCCAATTCCCGGAGCCCATACGGTGGCATTCACATACCCGTTGATTCCCCACGGAATGGCGATTGTCCAAAGATTCGTACCGAAGCTTGTGACCCAGTTGAGTGCTACAGATGCGAGTGTTCCGGTTACGATCCAAAATCGGTAACCGTACGCCTCGGCAATTCTGCCGTGTGTCATGCCGCCAAATGCGAAGCCCCAGAGTAGACAGGCATTGATTATTCCAAGCTCGATGTGAGTGAAGTCGAGCTGTTCTCGCATCACTGGTCCGGCTGGCCAGTGGTTGAATCTGCCCATGTATACGAACAGGTAGAACCCGGCGTAACTGAATAACACGCGGTTTCGCCATTGGCGGAATTCAGGTTGGGTTGTGTCGGTGTGCGCGCTCACCGGAGCAGGGTATACATGTCTGGGAGGTACTGCGTCGTACGGGTGAGTTACTTCGTACTCCTTCGAGATCCTGAATCTAGTTCATGAAGACGGTTTGTGGATGTTATGAAAGGTGTTCATGCTGATTCTGGGCTGTTGGAAGTGTTTTGAGCGTTGTTTCTGGCGTACTATTTTCGATTATCGCCACTGGCTAGTGTGGCGTTGCTCGCAGCTTGCCGGAGAACCATAAAATGATCGTTGATGTCCATACCCATTTACCGAGCCATAGAGGAACCGTTCCGCCAGATGAGATGCAGATCGAGACTACGATGCGTTCGGGCGAGTCGGTTCAGCTAACGAACTCGATAGATGATTATTTGCGAGATATGGGGCCGGTCGACAAGGCGTTTATTTTTGGAATAGCTCCGCGGCCGTGGCGCCCGGAAGAGCGAGTTCTCCGTACTGAGGGCTGGGATGAGGGGCAGAACCACAACGATGTTGCCGCAGAGACTGCCAAGCATGCTCCCGACAAGATCATTCCGTTCATGTCATTGCACCCGATCGATTCTAATTGGAAAGATGAGTACGACCGTTGTGTGGGCGATCTTGGATGTAAGGGAATAAAGCTAGGTCCGAACTATCAGGATTTTGATCCGACGGGCCCGGAGGCATTCGAACTGTTTGCTCGCCTCGAAGCAGACGGTATTCCGATTGTGTTCCATCAGGGAACTTCGCCTATGACCGAGGCTCCGCTTACTTATGCTCATCCTCTGACATCGGACAAGATCGCGATGGCGTTCCCGAATCTAACGATGGTGTTGGCGCATTTGGGTCATCCATGGCAGAACGATTGTTTGGCGGTTGTTCGAAAGCATCCGAACGTTTGGGCCGATGTTTCAGCGCAGTACTACCGTCCTTATTCTTTCTGGCAGGGCATGCGACTGTTTTACGAATGGGGTGTCACCGATAAGATTTTGTTTGCATCTGACTGGCCAGTGACGCGTCCACAAGACAACATTGATCACCTTCGCGGGCTAGAGAAGTTTGCTAAGGATCATCACTTGCCCCAAATTCCTTCAGAGGACATTGAGGGGATTATCAATCGTGATGCGGTCGAGATTCTGCGCGTCGATTAGTTAGAAAGGGATAATCATGCAGTTTCTGTTCGTACTCGTCCTAGCGCTTGTTGTCGCGTTGATCATTTACTTCATGGGGCGAAAAGCTGGATATGCGCAAGGCAGAATCGATGAAGGTAAAGATTGGGCAACAAAGATTCGCGAGATAGACGAGTAACAAGTATTTACTTTCCACTACGGTCGACGTGTAGGGGAACGTGAAATGTGGTGTGAAACCAAGTGCGAAAGCACGCCCGGAGCTGAGCTGAATGAGTAATGACCTATCAAGGTTGGAGGGTTCTCCTAAAAAGCAGAGTGTGTACTACGGCTGGTACGTGGTTGCCGCTCTGTTTTTCGCGTCGTTTTTAGCGATCGGTTCTCGTCAGGGTTTCGGCGTTTTCGTGAAGACGTGGGAAGAGGATTGGGGTGTTTCGACTGCTTCAATTTCGGTTGCTGCTGCGATTGGTTGGCTAATGAATGGGTTTTCTCAACCTATAGTTGGTTTCCTCACCGACAAGTACGGCGGTAGGCCTGTCTTAGTTATTTCGCTTGCCGTTATGTCTGTAGCGACTATCGCTGTTGCTTTGATTTCGAACGTGTTTGGGTTGATTGTTCTTTACGGGTTCGTGATTTCATTTGCATCGGGTGGAATATCGCCAGCTACGACTGGGGTTGTGATCGCCCGGTGGTTTGATCGCAAGCGTGGTACTGCAATGTCGGTTCTAGTCGCTGGCGGATCGGCTGGTGGCCTTATTATCGTGCCGTTTCTGAGCTATGTGCTTGTCGAGTACGGATGGCAAGTTGCTTGGATCATCACGGGGTCGTTGGCGCTTGGCTTGGGAATACCGCTGTTGTTGTGGGTAGTTCGTAGTAAGCCGAGCGATATGGGGTTATTCGTCGACGGTGAAGAGCCGTCGATAAACGAGGCTGGTGAGGCGAAGGTTATTGTTCGCGCGGTTGGGCCTGATTTTGTCGATAAGTGGAAAGAGGCGTTGGGAACGAAACCACTTTGGCAGTTGTCGTTTGGATATTTCGTTTGTGGGATTACGACAGCTTCGATCTCAGTTCACTTTGTGCGTTGGGCTATCAGTGAAGACATAACTACGGGAACTGCGGCTCTGGCATTTGGGCTGCTGAGTGCTATCAATGCGGTTGGTGTTTTGGTTGCAGGGATGCTTTCCGATCGATTACAGCGGAAGAATCTTCTTGGGGCGGTTTACCTAGTTCGAGCGCTTGCGTTTGTATCTTTGATAATTGTGCCTGGCGATAAGGCAATTTGGGCTTTCGCGGTGATCGGTGGGATGTCGTGGCTGGCGACCGTGCCTCTGACTGCTTCTTTGACTGCTGACGTTTATGGGGTGCGCAATCTTGGAACTCTATTTGGGTTTTCGAATATGGCACACCAGATAGGCGGTGCTGGAGCGGTGCTGCTGTTCGGTTGGGCTTTCACTCGATTAGGTTCCTACGATATTGTGTTCGCTGTTGGTGCGGCGACATTGTTGGCAGCAGGAATCGTTTCGCTGTCGATCCGAGAGAAGAAGCATTCGGTTCGCTATGTTCAGGTCGCTCCAGAGAGTGGTGCGGTTGATGATGTTAGTTCGAGTGTGAAGGGCAGAGAATAGATGCCACGATTTCCGGGAATTCTTGCTCATCATTCGGAGCCGATTGATCCGACGCTTTGGGAGTGGCTGAGCGTCAAGATCGATCATATTCTGGGATTGTCACCGGGCGTTTTGATTTTACTGCTCGGTGCAGTGATCGTGTCGTTTCCTATCGTCGTTATGGTGCTGGTTTCGCGACGACGCGGCGGATTAGATAGCGAGTAACCTCTCGTATTTGTCACGACGTTAGGAACTTCGGGTGGAACTCACAAGTATTTCTGCGAGTTCTTCGAGAGCTTCCCAGTGATCGATGGTTGGTTCAATTTTACGATCGAATTGGATTGACCATCCATGAAAATCTTCATGCAGACTTCGCACTTCGATGTTTCCAAGATCCGTCGCTGTTTGGCTGATGGCGCTATTTTTTCTGAGAGCTTTGACTAGTCCATAACCTTGATCTTGTCCTTCCCACTTAACCTCAGCAGCATTGCCAAAAGCTGGAAACGATTTACTACGTTTCGTTTTGATTCTGACCGACTGTTCTTTTGGAATTGCATGTTTGTCGGGGACTCCAAAATGAACCCACCATCGTTCAGAAGAATCCTTGCTGAGTTCCTCCTTCATGATGTTCACCCAGTAGATCGTGGCACCGTCAATATCGATCACTCCGAGTGAATGACGGGCCCTGCTTTTGCCGACCTTTTCTTCAGGTCGGTCGCGTTCGGCAAGCACAGAGGTGATACCAAGATCATTGAGGTGACCCATAAGATCGTCCCTAGTGTCATCTTGGAGGTTTTCTTGCATTATCGTATCCTTACGTAGCTCGACCCTCTCACGATAGATCTGGTTCTGTGACGTTAAATTATCTACTTCTTCCAACTGAGTAGATCGCCCATTCGGTCGAGGATGGTATCGAGTTCTTGGTAGTCGAGCTTGTCGAGGTATTTGTTTGCTGGATTTCGTGTTAGATCAGTCTTGATGATTCCACGTCGGAAATAGGCGGCTTTGTATGCGTTTGCTCCGAACATGAATTCGAAGTTGAGCGAAGGAATCATTCGTTCCCAGAGAGTTCGTGCTTCGTCGCTGACTATCTGGAGGCCGTTGCTATCGATACCACCAGCGTCGAGCGCGTTCCAGAGCTTCACGTGGGCATCAGTGATGTGCCCGGCCGGCATTGTTCCCGCTGATCCACGGCGATATTCGTCTACTAGGTAGCGTCCGCCCATTCCGCCCATTAAACCTTTGACTGCTCCACCAGCCTTTTCAAGTAGTTCGGTCATGATCTGACCCGGAAGATAGCTTTCTTCCTTAACGTAGTCGACGTGTTTGACTTCGTTGAGCATTTTGACCATCATGTTCGTAGGTACTACTGGTCCGGCGGGCGGCTTGTTGTTCTGTATCCAAACTGGAAGCTGGCCTGTTTCGGCGATCGCTACATAGTGATCCCACACGACTTGCCCTGCAGCTCCGTTCGGTGGCATTGCCATTACAGCGTCGGCACCGAGTTCGGCTGCATTTTTCGTTAGATCGACAGATACGGCTGTGGATGCCCCGCTGACTCCGGCGATTACTGGGACTGCGCCGTTTACGACTTCGATTCCGGTTTTGAGAACTTCTTTTCGTTCTGCGTCCGTTAGGAACGGTCCTTCTGATGCGTTAACAGGAAGGACGATTCCGTGAGCTCCGGTTTCAACGCTGAAGGCGATGCACCTTCGAAGAGATTGCCAATCGATGGAAAGATCTTCGTTGAATGGGGTGACGGGAATGGCGTAGACGCCGCGGAATTGAGTTGAAGTAGTCATTTATGGTTTATTACAAGCTATGGTTTGGATTGGAACGATAGAAGAATATACCCTTCGATTGTGGGGTAAGATGCTGCGATTAGTTGAGATCGCCAGCAATTTACTCGCTGACACAAGATAGATTAGGAATACCAATGGCAGAGACGATGCGAGCAGCACTGGATGATGGGACTGGTCAGTACGTAGTTCAGGACGTGCCTATGCCAGCTATGTACGACGGTTCGGCTATGATTAGAATTCGCCAGACGGGTATTTGTGGTTCTGACTTGCATATGACCGCTGACAGGACAGAAGCACAAGAAATGGCTTCGGGTCACGAGGTTGCTGGTGAAATCCTAGAACTTCCAAAAGGCGAAACCAAACTCAAAGTTGGTGATCATGTCGCTGTCGAGATGATTGGTGCCGGTCGAGCTTGCTTGAATTGCCACTTTTGCCGGTATGGCCAGTGGAAGCATTGTTTGGGTCTTGCCCCTGACACAGGTGGCGGATTCGCTCAATACATGACTCGTAAAACAGCTGGGATTTTCAAACTGCCTGACTCGATGGATTGGGTTGATGGTGGTGTTGTCGAGCCGATGGCTGTAAGCGTCCACGGATTTCGCTACGGCCGAATGCAGCCAGGCGATGTTGTTGGAGTTGTTGGTGCGGGAACGATTGGTCTATCTGCAATTGCAGTTGCCAAGGCCTATGGAGCACGAAAAGTAATCGCATCTGCTCGTTACCACCATCAGGCTGAAGCTGCGAGGAAGATGGGTGCGGATATCGTTGTTGGATCGGAAGCAGGGGCGTTTGAAGCCGCATGTTTAGATGCTACGGATGGTCTTGGTGCGGATTTTGTTGCCGAATCGGTTGGTGGCAATCAAACGGTTTCATTCACGCAGGCGATAAAAGCGACTCGAAATCAAGGCACGATGTTGTATTTGGCGGCTATCAGATCTCCTATGCCGGTAGATTTGCTTGAGCCGATGCTTCGTGAAATCCGAATGCAGTCGGTGATTTGCTATGGCGTTATTGATGGACGTCACGATTTTGAAGTCGCAATAGATCTGCTGGAATCAGGCGATATACCTTATCGCGACATTGTGACCCATCAGGTTGAACTCGAAAACATTCAAGAAGGTTTTGACCTTGCAGGCGACAAGACTTCAGGCTCGATCAAGGTGCAAGTTAATATTTAGACGTTAGTGCTAGTCGAACTGTGCATAGCGACTGCATTAGGTCCCATTGTCATCGAACGAACTAGTCAAGCGTTTGAGAACGTTAGTTTCGCTCGTAACATTTGGACTCAGGCCGTCGCTGTAGCAGCCAACGAAGGCTAGTTTTGGCCAGTTCTTGCTGATGAAGTAACCGCTGGCGTCTAACTTATAGCGCGCTAGATGACGGTTTAGTAGCGAGCACTATGATCTATTTCTTCGGTAGCGATTTCTTCCCATATTTGATCGACGTATCGATATGAGATGCCGCAGTGGCTGCATGTTTTGAATATGAGTGTCGCGTTTGAACTAACATCGACGGGTACAATCGAGAAGTTGTGTCTGTTGTCGTTCGAACCAAGAATACAATCGGTCATTATTTCTCTAGCTCCATTTAGACGCACCCATTATCTTCGAAAAATATTGTGAGACTCCCGTTTATTGAGGTTATTATTTCATACGTTATTTCAGGTGTCAGAGAAAGATTCGCTATAAGGTCTACGGGCACTCATTTAGTGACTATGTTAATCGCGATATCCGTCTATTGCGTTGGCTCGCATATAGTCCTTATCGAGTTCGATCCCGAGGCCAGGTCGGTCTGATAGGTATATTTTGTCGCCTCTGATATCCAGTGGGTGATCGATCATAACGTCGTAGGCATTGAGCTTAGCTCGCGACGTTTCGACTCGGTAGTGGTTCGGCACTGATGCCATGGCGTGTGCACCGGCGAGGACATTAATAGGTCCGCTGGCGTCGTGAGGTGATATCGGAACGTAGTACGCTTCTGCCATCGTGGCGATTTTCTTAATCTCGCTGATTCCACCGGTCCAAGTTACATCGGGCATTATGAAATCGGCGAGTTCGTTTTCGAGAATCGGTATGAATTCCCAGCGGGTGTGGATTCGTTCGCCGACACATATTGGGACGCTTACGTTGTCACGGACTTGCCTGAGGGCGTGCGTGCTTTCGACGGGAACCGGCTCTTCGAACCAGAATATGTTGTATGGCTCGAGTGCTTTGGCTAAACGGATTGCAGTTGGTGCGTCGAAACGGCCGTGGCAGTCGATAAGGATTTCGAAATCGGGTCCGAGTGCTTCTCTCATACCGGCGATAACTTCTACACCATGGTTTTCAGCTTCGGCACTTAGTTGCCCAGTTAGGTAGCCGTTTGATTCTTCCGTGTAGTGCGGGTACCACGGGTCGGTTTTGAGCGACTTTTGGCCGGTTGCTTTGATCGCTTTGGCGTGTTGGATTGAGTCTTCAACTGATGATCCGTCTTCAGGGTGACAGTAGATCGGGATGCCTTCGCGGACAGGCCCGCCAAAGAGTTCGGAAATTGGAAGTCCGAGAACTTTGCCACGGATGTCCCAGAGGGCGATGTCGATGCCGGATATGATGTTCGTTGTCGCTCCGCGCGAGCCCATGTAGGTGAATGACCGGAAAATTTTGTTCCAGATCATTTCGATGAGTCTTGGGTCATCGCCTTCGATTAGGTCGCTAACGTGCTTGAGCGAAGCGCAGACGGCTCGGTTGGAGACTGCTGAAGTTCCTGTTATTTCACCCCAGCCGGTGACGCCTTCGTCGGTGTTCACTTCGACGTAAACGTATTCTCGATTGCGAATATGGCTGTCGTTGGCGGTGTCGAGATAGGGGGTTGGTGCTTCGACAAGCCATGGGGTGACTTTGGTGATTTTCATTCGTGATTTGCTCCGGGCAGTAGTGGTGCGAAATGCGCGACGGAATCGTATGCCGGAAGTGTTGGAATGTCGAGGTAATTCAGACAAATAAAAAGACCTCGCATCGTGCGAGGTCTTTTTGAGTTCTAGATGGTAGCCCCGCGGAGAATCGAACTCCGGTCTCAGCCTTGAAAGGGCTGTGTCCTAACCGCTGGACGACGGGGCCATGCGCTGTGAATGGGCGGCTTCTTCGCAACAGTCATTGTAAGCACTGATTATTAGCATACCGCAGAGTTTGTTAAACGGCGATTTGTGGAGACGGCCAATTTTGGGTCTTACGGGCGTTAGTCGCGTTCGTCGTCGCAGTCTTAACTCCTCCGACCCCTAGAAGGATGGTTGTATCCGGGCTAAAGAGTGCTTGCAGGGCATTCTTTGGCGAGCGGGCAGCGGAAGCATTGGGCGATGCGGGCTTTGCAGATTTGGCGTCCATGGGTGATTAGGAGCACATGCATGTCGTATCGATCGCCTTCTGGAATGAGTTCTTCCATGATCGGGTGTGCTTGGTCGGCAGTGGTTTTTTCTTCGATGAGTCCGAGTCGTTTCGAAACTCGGTGAATGTGGGTATCGACCGGAAACGCTGGCATTTTGAGAGAAAATGCCATTACGACCGCAGCGGTTTTGGGCCCGACACCGGGAAGTGATGTAAGCCATTCGCGAGCTTCTTCGAGAGGCCTGTCGGCGAGGAACTCTAGTTCAAAGTGGCCTAGTCGTTTCAGGATTTCAACAAGTATTTTCTGGATGCGAATTGATTTCTGATTGGACAGACCACCGCGTTTGATTGCTTCGGCAACTTGTGAAGTTTCAGCTTCGACCACCTCACCCCAAGTCGGTAGGACTTTGCGGAGCGAGTCGTAGGCGCGCTCGGCGTTTAGATCGGACGTGTTCTGCGTGAGTACCGTGAATATCAGCTCGTCGATAGCGATCATTCTCGGTCGCCATTCGATTGGACCGTAGACTGAATTAAGGCACTCTTTGACGAATGCTGGGGTTACGGTCGGTATTCGCTTCTTCGGCGATGCGGAGCTTTTTGGCGACCACTTTTTCGATGAGGAAGGCATGATTGCCTAGTAGTTACGTGACTGAACGTACTCGGCGAGTAAGAGCAGGGAATCGAGCGATTCCGATGCTGGGATGCCGTCGAGATTACTGACTGCAGATTCGATGTAATCGTTGGCTACCTTGTGAGTTTTCTCTATTGCGCCTGTTTGCTTGATTGCTTCAATTGCTGCTGGCAGAAGATCGAGACGCGCTTCTTCTGGAGTGTTGAACAGTGCCAAAATTTCTTCTGAAGCTCCGTTTTCGGCAGCGATGATTGCGGGAAGCGTGATAATGCCTGCTCCAAGATCGTGCCCGGCAGGTTTACCTAACTCTTCGCTGGTAGCGCTGTAATCCAATAAATCGTCGTAGACCTGATACGCCATGCCGATGTTGTAGCCGTAGTCACGGACATTTTTCACGGCTGCTTCATTGCCACCACCAAGAACTGCACCGCTCTCTGCAGCTGTGCAGAACAAAGAGGCTGTCTTGTCGTAGATTCGCTGGTTGTAGTCCTTGAGAGGAACTCCGGGTTTCCAGGCTGTGTAGATTTCGTTTAGCTCGCCGCGGGCTAGTTCGGTAATCGTTTCTGCGAACCGTCGGACGAGTCGGACGTTGTTGGTGTCACAGACGTACATTGCAGATGTGGCGAAGACGAAATCACCGATGAGCACGGCTACGTTTCGACCCCAGAGTTTGCTGGCTGTTTGGTGCCCACGTCGGGTGTCGGCATGGTCGACGGTGTCGTCGTGAACTAGAGTTGCGATGTGTAGCAACTCGACAGCGGTTGCCATTTTGATTGGCATTTCGCCGCTACCTTCGCCGAATAAACGTGACGCGAGAAGGGTTAGCGCTGGTCGAACACGTTTGCCTGGTGTGGCTAGAACGTGACCGAGTTGCGCGTCCAGATCACCGGCTTGCTCGGGAGAGCTTTCGGGTGCCCGATCTGCGATGGTCGCAATTTCAACAATAACGGCCTGTAGGTCATCGGCGACTGGCTCGTAGATGCTTTCCTGTGTAATTGCTTCAACCATAAATGTTCTCAAAATTGTTTCTGAGTTTGATCAATTATTCGCTGGCTAGTCGGACGTTTTCTTCTTCGATTATCGAATCATCGAGCTTCGTGAAGAGCCGTTCTGGATTTTGGATGGGAGCACCCCGAGCGATTTCTCGTCGGTTCCAGCCGTCGGCCAGTGTGTCGCTGTTCTGGAACAGCATACTGTGTATCTTGTCGGCTGACGTTGGTAGGTATGGGTAGAACACGGTACGAAGGGTCGATATTACGTTTAGGCCGACCCATAAAGCGGTTCCGGCTGCTTCTTTGTCGACCTTGACGATTTTCCAAGGTTCTTTGCCGTCGATGTACTGGTTGCCGTGTCGGGCGAGTCTCATTGCAGCGCGTAGACCGTCACGGAATCGACGACCGTCGATTGCTTTGGAGACTTCTGCGAGAGCGGTGTCGCAGGCGGCTAGAGCTGCTTTATCGTCATCGTCGAGTTCGCCGGGAGTTGGAGCTGCGTTGTCGAAGTTTTTAGTCGTGATCGTGAGCACCCGATTTACGAAGTTTCCGAACGTAGCAACAAGTTCGTTGTTGTTCGCTGCGTGGAATCCTTCCCAGGTGAAATCGGAGTCGGACGTTTCTGGCATGATCGACGATAGGTAGTAGCGGAGCGGGTCGGCTTCGTATCGTGACAAGAAGTCGGTCACCCAAATGGCGTTGCCGGTGCTCTTCGAGAAATCAGCTCCACCTATGTTGAGATATTCGTTTGCGACTACGTCAGTTGGCAAGTTGAGATCGCCACTGCCCATAAGAATCGATGGCAGCATGATGGTGTGGAACGAGACGTTGTCTTTGCCCTGGAAATAGTACGACTCGCCTTCAGGGTCGACCCAAAATTTTTTCCATTCGTCAGGCATTCCCTTTTGTTCAGCCCACGCTCGTGCAGCCGATAGATATCCAAGAACGGCTTCGAACCATACGTAAATTCGCTTTGATTCCCAGCCTCCAAGAGGAACTGGTACCCCCCAATCGATGTCGCGAGTGATTGCTCGATCGTGGAGGCCTTCCCGAAGCATTCCGAGCGTTTGGTTGCGAACATTGGCTCGCCAGTCGTCTTTGCCTGTGACCCATTTTTCAAGCTTCTCTTGGAAATCACCAAGTTTGAGCATGTAGTGGGTGGTGTCTTTGAAGACCGGAGTCGATCCGTCACGCTTGCTTCGAATGTTGATTAGGTCGATAGGGTCGAGTGTACGGCCACAGTTGTCGCACTGATCGCCACGTGCTGATTCGTGTGCGCAATGCGGGCATGTGCCTTCTACGAATCGATCGGATAGGAAACGCTGTTCGGTTTCAGAGAACGGCATCGATTGAGTTGCTTCAACTAAGTGCCCATTTTCAAGAAGTTTTGTAAATAACTCTTGTGCGACCTCGACGTGTCGGTCGGTGTGTGTGTGTGTGTACAGATCGTAGGAGAACGACATGTCGGCGAGGGCTTTACTCCAGATCTCGTGGTAGCGCGTCGCTACTACCTCTGGAGACACGCCTTCTTCGGCTGCTTTGAGGGCGGTCGGAGTGCCGTGCATGTCAGAGCCGGAGACCATTGCGACTTCGTTGCCGATGATTCGGTGATACCGGGCAAAGATGTCGGCTGGGACGTTCATGCCTGCGATGTGGCCGAGATGGGGTTCGCCGTTTACGTACGGCCATGCGACGGCGACAAGAATTTTACGAGGCAAGTGAATTTCCGGTTTGTTACTGGGCTATCTGAGACGGCGGGTCGATTTCGTCTGCCGACGATGATTTCGTTTAGAGGTTTATTATAGCGACGGTCGTGTTGGAGTCAGCAGGAACTCGTGATCGATAAGTTGTGATTGTTTTAGGTTATTACGCTTACTTTAAGTCTTTGCTCAGTGAGAGCTGATAGACCCTGTTTTTGGGTGCGCTAGTGATTTCTACTGCCCGTTCGACGAGCATTCGTCCGCTGAGACCATTTTCTTTTAGGTTTTTTATCACTCCTGAAATCTCATCGTCAGAAAGTTCGATGTTGACTGCTTTGCCCGCGCCCTGAATGACAATGACGAACTCGCCTTTAGTCTGTTTGTCGAAATGAGAGATCGCTTGGGCGGCTGTTCCACGGAAGGTTTCTTCGTAGAACTTGGTTAGCTCTCGGCAGATGACTAGTTGTCGATCTTGGAACGCCTGGTTGATGTTTTCGAGCGTTGCTTTTATTCGATGTGGCGATTCGTATGCGACTAAAGGTCCCGGTTCATGTGCGGCATTGTTGAGCGTTGTTAGCTGATCTTTCTTTTTTCTCGGCAGGAATCCTAGAAAAAGGAATCTGTCGAATGACCAGCCAGTGATGGATAAGGCGCTGACTATTGCGGATGGGCCGGGGAGTGGGATTACATCGTGTCCGGCTTCAACAGCTGCGGCGACCAGCGATGAACCGGGGTCGCTTATTCCGGGTGTTCCAGCATCGGATACTACGGCCATGTCACCGAGTTCAAGTTTTTCTACGAGTGATTGGAGTCGCTCAGGAGAGGTGTGTTCGTGGAGGCTTTCGAGCTGAGGCGAAACACCGATGTGGTTGAGGAGCTTTCGAGAGACGCGGGTGTCTTCGGCTGCGACGGTCGATACGGTGGAGAGTATTTCCGTGGCTCGTTGTGAAATGTCGGAGAGGTTTCCGATTGGTGTTGCGACAACGTAGAGAGTCGACACTGGTTAGGTTTTGGTGTTTGCGGAATCGAGGATCTGATCGATTGCGGCGTTGTGCTGATCGTCGGCGTGGTAGGAACTGCGGACGAGTGGACCTGCTGCGACGTGTTTGAATCCCATCTTCAAGCCTTCCTCTTCGAGCTCTTTGAACTCTTCAGGACGGTAGAAGCGGATAATTGGGTGATGCCGCTTAGAGGGGCGGAGATATTGGCCGATTGTAAGTAAATCGGTGTTTGCTTCTCGGAGGTCATGCATCGTTTGAAGGATTTCAGGCTTCGTTTCCCCTAGGCCGACCATCATTCCAGATTTCGAGGGCATGAACGGGTTGATCTCTTTGACCCGCTTCAGTAGCTCGAGAGAAAGATCGTAGTTCCCGCGAGGCCTAACCTTTTTGAATACTCGTCGAGTAGTTTCGATGTTGTGGTTCAGAACGTGCGGGCCGGCGTTGATGACTCGTTCGAGTGATTCGAATTCGCCTTCGAAATCAGGGATCAACACTTCGATTTTGCAATTTGGTGTGGTTCGTCGAACCTGATTGATCGTTTCCGAGAATATTCCTGATCCGTAGTCGGATAGGTCGTCACGATCGACTGATGTGATCACGGCGTAGCTGAGTTCCATTTGCTGCACGGTTGAGGCGACACGGATAGGTTCAGCTTGATCGACAGTTCCAGGCCAGCCAGTTTTCACGTTGCAGTAGGAGCAGGCTCGTGTGCAGGTGTCACCAAGGATCATGAAGGTTGCTGTGCCGCGTTCCCAGCATTCGCCGATGTTTGGGCATGCTGCTTCTTCGCAGACGGTGTTCAGGCTTGCGCCTTTGATCTTTTTGCGAATTTCAAGGAATTTTTCACTGCCGGGGGCTTTGACCTTGAACCAGTCGGGGAGACGTCGCTCCACTGATGGTGATCCTGCGTTTTCTGACTTTGAAACCAATGATTTGTTTTCGATTCGATTAGGAAGAATTGACCATTTGGTGGCCGTGATTCGCACCTAGCTAGGCGCATCGTGACCTGAACTAGTTCAGAATAACAGATAGGGTATTTTTTTAGTCGATAAAATAATGGTTTTATTAGTCTAGTGATTCATGGTTGAGGCACGAATTCGTAATGGCAAAGCGTAAGCGGCGACAGCGCTATAACGGTCCTGATTTGACCGATCATATCGATTTGAACCCGGGTGATAATTTTGAGATCACTTTGGGTGCTATCAACGATGCTGGTGATACCGTCGCTGAGATCTACGGCGCTCCGGTTATTGTGTCGGGTGGACTGCCTGGCGAGGTAGTAATCGCTGAGGTTCAGAAGAAGTTTCCAGAACGGATCGCGGCCATTGTTGCGCAAGTTCTTGAACCGGCTGATGAACGAATCGAACCGGCGTGTAAGTATTTTCTAGCTTGCAGCGGGTGCCAGTGGCAGCACGTTTCGTACGATCATCAACTTCAACTGAAGCGTGAGCGCGTTCAGCGCGAGATCGCTAATTACGAGACTCTCTCTGGCGTTGAGGTTGATATGACGGTAGAGAGCCAGAGGCGATTTAAATACCGGAATCACGGTCGATTTACGATTGGCAAGTACGAGGATTCCGGGGAGGTTGGGTACAAGAATGCTGTGACTCGGCAGTTCGTACGTATCGAAGAGTGCTTGCTGATGGACGAGAAGGTGAATGACACGATCGCTCTTGTTCAGGACAAGATGGAAGGTCAGACGCAGATGTCGATCAGAGTCGGGGTGAATACCGACTCGATGCTTGTTCAGCCGAAGATGGAGATTCCGGGATTGGATCTCGTGACTGGAGTACAGCATTACGAAGAAGAGGTGCGAGGATCACGATTCACGGTGGCGGCATCTTCGTTTTTCCAAGTGAATACGAGTCAACTTTCACGCGCCGTCGATGAGGTTCGTGAGCTGCTTGAACTTCGCGGCGATGAAGTGATGGTCGATGCCTACTGCGGCGTTGGGGTGTTCGCTGTATTGATGTCTCCGTACGTAAAGCGTGTAGTAGGAATCGAAGAATCTGTGTCGGCGATCGAGGATGCGAATCTGAATTTGAACGGTGCTACGAACGTCGAATTTATCGAGGGTAAGACTGAACACGTGATGGCCGATTGGCAGGATGAAGATTCAGTTGATGTGCTTTTGCTTGACCCACCACGAGTTGGTTGCCATCCGGATGTTTTGGAATCGGTCAAGAAACTGCAGCCAAAAAAGGTGTTGATGATTTCCTGCGAGCCTGCGGCGATGGCTCGAGACCTTGATCTTCTATGTGATGGCGGGATGTACCAGCTCGATACTGTTAGACCAGTCGACATGTTCCCGCAGACTCGACACGTTGAGACGATTAGTGTGTTGTCGTTCCAAGGGATTCAGGGTTAGCTGAGATGGTGAGTTCATCTGTCACAAAATTAGTGCTCGCTAGTGGTTCGCCTCGGCGTGCGGAAATTCTGTCTGAGTCTGGATTTGATTTAAAAATTATTCCAGCTTCCGTTGATGAGGACGCTATTTTGACCCAAGGATCTGATCTTGTTTCGGCTGTTAGGGCATTAGCATTGGCGAAGGCTTCTTATGTAGCTGGATCGAATGTTGGCGAGTTTGTGCTTGGTGCGGATACGATCGTTGTTTTCGAGAACGAAGTGTTCGGCAAGCCTGAATCGTCAGAGCAAGCCTGTGAGATGTTGAATCGATTGAGTGGACGTCAACACAAAGTTATTACGGGGGTTGCTATTGTGAATCCCGTCGGACAATCTCACACCAAGTTTGTTAGTACGTCAGTTGTTTTTCGTAATCTAGAAGACGATGAAATTTCTAAGTACGTTTCAAGCGATCTGTCTCTGGATAAGGCAGGGGGTTACGGTATTCAAGATTCTTCTTTTGCTCCGGTTGCGAGTTACGATGAGTGTTATTTGAATGTTGTTGGGCTGCCCATGTGTGCAACGAGTGACTTGTTAGAAAAATCTGGTTTTGAGATTGGTGAATCTCTCGCATGTACGGGTCATTCTGTGCCCAGAGTTTTTCACGATATGGAGTCGTTGTAGTGAACCTCTTTGGGCTTGGCGGATTCGAGGTATTGCTCGTTGGGGCGATAGCTCTGTTCGTGCTTGGTCCTAAGCGTTTGCTCGAAGGCATTCGTGATGGTCGGAAGGTTTATTCAGACTTGAAGCGGCAGCGTGATGCGTTGCAGTCGCTGATTACCGAGGCGATTGATCTTGAGGATCTAAAAGATCAGATCGGGATTGATGACATCAAAGAGAGTGTAAAAACACTTGAGGGTGACTTGAAGTTCGATCAGGTGGGTGAGGAATTTCGTAAGGCCAACGAAGTCATCGATAAGTCGATTCCGCGTGACTGGCAGTTCAGCCGACCGCCTATTGATGTCGATTCCGAAATTCGCAATGCCATCCCTGATCTTCATATTTCAGGCGGTGATGGTAGTTCAGTTACAGCCAGTCAGGCTGTACCAGCTGATGTGTTTGATCGAGACGAGAGTTCCGCACCGGATCCAAGTGCCTCTAACCGTGATTCAGGTGAGGCGAAGTCTTGAATAGCAATGCCATGTCGGTTCTTGCGCACCTGAACGAGCTGAAACGTCGGCTGTTTCGGGTGGCGATCGTAGCTGTGATATTCATTGCGATCGCCGTTGTGAATTTTCGGTGGATATTCAACCAGTTCACTGCGACTGCCCGCGAGTTGATCGAAGCTGCAGGCGGTGACATTGTTCAATTGACGCTTACGGAAGCGTGGGTGGCGGCAGCTAAATTGGCGGTGATGCTTGGGTTGACGGCTGCGATGCCATATTTCTTGTTTGAGATGTCACGTTTCTTCCAGCCGGGGCTGAAATCTAATGAGCGGAAGTACATTTACTTCTTAATTCCCGGAGCTTTAGTTTCGTTCGCTATTGGGGCGATATTCGCCTATCTAGTGCTGATACCGAGATTATTCGAGTTCATGTTGGACTTTCAGGGCAGCTTGGCTGTGCCTACGATTACCGCAGCATCTGTCGTTTCGATGACGGTTGGAATCGTTTTTTGGCTTGGTACGATTTTCGAGTTGCCCATCGTAATGTATCTGTTGGCGAAAGTCGGACTAATTAAGTCGAAATGGATAATGAGTAAGATTCGCTGGATGATCTTGATAGCGTTTATTTTCGGAGCAGCGGTGACGCCTACTGATCCGATATCACAGGTGATCGTGGCGGTTCCTGTAATGGGGTTATTCGGGATTGGCCTGTTGTTGGTAAAGCTGGCTGAGCGCGGACGCGACGAATAAGGCGTTTATGACGCCTTGATTGTTACGTGCGGGATTGGTTGGCCTGTTGACCTAGAACTGACTAGCTAGATTTAGCGTTGTCGTCTTTGTCGTCTTTGTCGCCAGTGTCGGAACCGGACTTCTTGCCCTTGGTGTCGACGGCGGATTTGAACTCGTTAATGGCCTGCCCCATGCCTTTGCCGACTTGCGGCAATTTGCCTACTCCGAAGAGAAGCAAGACGATTACGAGTATTAGGGCGATTTGCCAGATGCCAAAGTTCTGCAGCACAGATAAAGCTCCGAGTTGTCCCTATTTTGTTCAGGACTTGTTAATTTGAACCGGGGTTCATGTTCAAGTATACGCCGAGAGATAGTAGTCGCATATCGAACGAGTGAGGATTTCATCACGCCGGTCACAGATTTGGCAGTTGTGTATTGTCGACTGTTGCCGTTAACCCATGTATCGCCATACGGCTACCACTCGGCTGAGGACTTCGATATCGTCTGACCGGAACGTCATTGCCTCCATTTGCGAGTTGGCTGGCTCTAGGCGAGTTCTTGGGCCCTCCGAGTAGAAATGCTTGAGGGTGGTTGTGTTGTCGGATTTAATTCTTACCGCTGCCATCTGGCCGTTACGAACAGATGATGCTTGCTCCATTATGACGAGGTCACCATCTGAAATTAGAGCGTCGATCATTGATTCACCTCGAACCTTGAGGGCGTAGACACCGTCGCCAGTGCCCGTTATCGCCTGAGGGAGATCGATGAGTTCAGAGCCCGAGAGATCGGACCATGTGTCGTTTTCGGGCATGGGGAAAGGGGAGCCCGCAGCGATCGTTCCGAGCAGCGGCACAGCTACGGTTTCAATAGCAATTGGCGCAGGCGCTGATTCGCGCTGATTCGAGAGGCTTAGACCTCGAGAGACTTCGGAATGGCGGTTTAAGTATCCGCTCTCTTTGAGTCGGTCGAGGTTGTATGAGACTACCGACGTGGAACTTATATCACAGCCGTTTTGGATATCTCGAATGCTTGGCGGGTAGTCGTGTTCGTCGATGAACTCCTCAATGAACGAAAGAATCGTTAGTTGCTTTTCGGAGAGCTTCTTCATCTGTGCTGTTCCTGAACTGTGGTCTATCCGGTGATTCGTAGGTGAGACTTTAATCGCACTAATGTTCTGAAAATTACCAGTCGACACTACCCCGTGTCAATTGAGCATGTCACGAATTACGATCATAAGTTCGGAAATCTCACATTCGTTTTATTTTTGTGTTTGGCTGTTTTGGGGAATTGGTTCGTGAAACGATGATGTTGGCTGATGTGTCGCCTTTCGACTGGCTTAGGATGACATTTTAAGAGCCGTGTATAGATGGGTGATTTGTGCGACTTGGGCTGTGTTCGAGGTTGAAGTTGCTTTATTGCCGGAAACGAAAGAATCTTACGCTGCAGGCTTCTTAGTTTGAGGTGAGTTGGTCGCTCGGGCTGAATCGAGTACACCTGTTGTTGTCGCTGTTACTACAACGGTTGCATAGATTGTGTGAGGGGTTGTAGTTTCAGGTCGAACCAGCTCGACGGTCGGAACGGCTCCGACTTTTGACGATTCAGATCCGCACGCGGTCGAAACGAGTCCGCCAAAAAGAACCAAACCGACTAAGAGCGAGTTTTAGTGGTTATGAACTGAGTGGTCGTGCCCGGCGTGCGGGTCGAAGCCGGCAGAGGGCGGTGGTGGAGTTGGCTGCGAGTGACTGTGTGACGGATCGATGTGAGCGTTAGGGTGAGTCGGGTGATCGTCGCCGAAAGAGATGCCTTCGAGGTTACCTGGAGGGCCACCAACAGTTTCTGCATGCCCAAATGCAACATAGTGGGGGGGCTCGCCGTCGAAGACGAGGTACGCCGACCGTTTGGTCGAAAGTGACTCATGACCGCCGAACCATACAACGAGAGGGCCATTCACCATCTGAATTGGGCCATCTTTTGCCGGTCGTTTTACATCTTCGTCGATCTCACCTGAACCAGCAGGACCTACACCCCATCTGGAGGGGCCTTTGAAATCGCCCGGTACGACGAATCTCCAGCGTGGGATTAGTCCTTTCCACGGGGCTACTTCGACCGCGACTCGATTTTCCACGTCTTCGAAAGGATGATGGATTCGCCAGTTGAACTGGGTGTCATCAGATTCTGACTGTGGACCGGGCCGATGAGTATCCGCCGCATGGTCGTGAGTGTGCTCTGGGGAGTTTTGTGGACCCTGAGTCAAAAGGTCTATCTCGAGCTAGGTAGAAAGTTTGTTGTACTGCTTGGTGAGTCGAGACTTCTTGCGAGCAGCAGTATTTCGGTGCATGACACCTTTGGTAACTGCTTTGTCGAGCGCTGAGATTGCGGTATTCAGTGTTGCATCTGACTCGTCCGTCTTAGAACCGGATTCGAGTACTTCTGCAACAGCTCGAACACGGCTGCGAGTGAAAGATCGAGTCGATCGATTGCGATCGGCTTTGCGGGTCTGAGCACGCAAAGTTTTAGCGGCGGGCATTGATGTTCCTTGGTAACTGTTCTGAATGCTGAGAAAACGACTTTATGCGATTTTTTGAGTTTGTATTGCTACAAACTCTGCGCTTCGCTGACCCGGAAGACACTGTCGACGCCGGGGATCGTTTCCAAGCGGGAGAAGAGCAAACTTAACTGCTCTACCCCAGTAGTGTACACCGTAAGTGACACAGTACAGGCATTTGTTTTGTCGTCTTCGTCCGACGTTAGCGAGTGAATATTGACGTTTTCAGATGAGACGACATTTGTGATGTCTCGAATAAGTCCAACGCGGTCGAATGCTTTTATCTTCAATCGAGAAGCGTAAGTCGTTTCGTAGTGACCCCACGCGACGGGTAAATGGCGTTCGGTATTTTCTCGGTCGCGTAGGATGGAACAGCCTTGTCTGTGTACTGTCACACCTCTACCGCGAGTTAGATATCCCTCGATCTCGTCACCGTGGACAGGGCTGCAGCACTGGGCGATTCTGGTGAGTAGGTTTGGTTCGCCCATGACGAACAGGCCCTTGGTTTGATCGGTAGGCGGTTTGGCTTGAGAAATTTCCGTATTGAACACTTCAACGGGTGTTGGGCTAAGTGTTTCCGCTACTCGACCAACCGAAATTTGACCTGTTCCCAGAGCTTCGGTTAGGTCGTCGAAATCGGCGTAGTCCAAGCTGGTGACGATCTTTTTCTCGTTGTATATGAGTCCGAGTCGGCGTAGTTCCTTCTTGAGCAGATCCTTGCCTCGGCGGACATTGCTCTGTCGTTCCTGTTTGCGGAACCACTGTTTTACTTTCGTCTGGGCGCTACCAGTTATGAGATATCCTAGGTCGAGATTTAGCCAATCAAGGCTTGGTCCACGAGGGATTCTGGCTTTGCGTATCTCTACGACATCACCGTTGTTCAATGCTGTGTTGAGGGCCGTTAGTTTTCCATTTACGATGGCACCGACTGTGTTGTGACCAAGATCGGTGTGAATGCGGTAGGCGAAGTCGATAGGCGTTGCGCCTGAAGGGAGGTCTTTGACATCGCCTTTTGGTGTGTAGACAAATACTTGGTCTTGCAGAATGTCGGTTCGAACTGTGGCGAGGTATTCGTCATCACCAGAAACTTCACGTTGCCAGTCGAGCAGTTGGCGGAGCCACGACATTTTCGTTTCGAAGTTGTCGACCTTTGGTGCTCCATCTTCGCCTTCTTTGTACATCCAGTGAGATGCGACGCCTTCTTCGGCGATTTCGTGCATTTCTTGTGTACGAATTTGCACTTCAATCGGGTAGTTACCCGGGCCACGCACTGAAGTGTGTAGCGACTGGTACATATTTTCTTTAGGACTGGCGATGTAGTCGTCAAACTGACCGGGTACTGGGCGCCATTTCGAGTGGACGACGCCGAGCGCTGCATAGCAATCACCAAGATTGTCGGTGATGACTCGAATAGCGATGAGATCGTAGATTTCGTCAAATTTACGGCCCACACGTTCGTAGCGTTGGAGCTTGCTGTATGTGCTGTAGAGATGCTTGACACGTCCATCGACTCGGCATGTGATGCTAGCTTTGTCGAGCGGGCCTTGGATCGCCTTTACTGCTGCTTCTGTATAAATCTCTCGCTCGGCACGTTTTCGGCTTACGAGGCGAGAGATTGATTTGTACTGGCGGGGCATCAGGTAGCGGAAGGCTTGATCTTCGAGCTGCCATTTGATTTCGTACATGCCCAGGCGGTGAGCTAGTGGGGAGTATATGTCGAGCGTTTCTCGTGAGATTCGCTGTTGCTTCGGTACGGGAAGATGTCCGAGTGTCTGCATGTTGTGCAGGCGGTCGGAGAGTTTGATGAGTACGACTCGCACGTCTTCAGCCATCGCAACTAGCATCTTGCGTAGCGATGCTGCACGGGTCGCTTCGGGAGTTGCGATTTGCTTCATCATCGCACTGTTTTCGGAGATCATATCGAGGCGTTTTAGTTTGGTGACGCCATCGACCAGTTTTGCGACTTCAGTGCTGAATTCCTCTTCGAGTTCTTTGAAGGTAATACCGCAGTCTTCTATTACGTCGTGGAGTAGTGCTGCTTGAATCGTGGCGGCATCGAGTCGCATATCGGCGAGTCGGATGGCGGTTGAGATTGGGTGAACAACGAACGGCTCACCGGAGACGCGTACTTGACCGTCATGGGCTTTGATCGCGTACTCAAGCGAGTGCTCCACCGTGGAGGCGCGGTCCACTGGCAGGTACTTGTGAACCGTGTCCATTAGATCCTTGGCGGATCCGATTTGTGGAGTGGTTGTCATAAATCGTAGGCTTGCCAGTAATTTGGCAATTTAGTTGATTCTCGCCAGCACGCGCGAGCGTGTTTGTTATTACATTCTAATTGTTTGATCAAATTATGGGTGCGATAGGAGCATACGCGAAATTTCAGATCAGCTTGAATAAAGCCGTGCGATTTCATCGCGTTCAAAGACAGGAAGAGGTTCGCTTATTCCGCTGGAAGTTCGGGTTAATCCGCTTTCTGAGTTTGTTATCTTCCCAATGACGTTTGCAGGTATGGCATTGTTTTCAAGTGAATCGACGATTTCTTGGGAGCCACTTGGGTTGCAGGTGATTACTAGAGCACCCGATGCGATGAGTCCCCATGGATCGAGGTCGAGAGCTGTGCATATTGCCTTGGTCTCAGGGTATATGAGTACGCGTTCGGCGTTGATGTTTATTCCGGTTTTCGAAGCCCGTGCCATTTCGTGTAGGGCTCCGGCTAGTCCACCTTCGGTGGGGTCGTGCATGGCGGTCACATCGCCAGTTGATGTGGCTATGCTGGCAGCTTTGACGACTGATATGCCGGGAGTATCGAGAAATTCAGCAGCTTTGGATATTTGAATTTTGGACAACCCTGCCGAGAGAAGTTCAGATTCGCATTCTCGAGCGATTATCGCTGTGCCTTCGATCGCTATAGCCGAAGTGAGGATTACGTCGTCACCGATGTTGGCAGAAGAAGTTTTTACGGTTTCGGAGGGAGCCGCTTCACCGAGCATTGTTCCTGCGATTATTGGCCGGGGTATACCGATCGTAATTTCGGTATGTCCGCCTATTAGCGAGATTCCTAGTTCGGAGGCTGCGTCGTGGATCTGGGCGAATATGTCTCTGGCGGTTGAAGCGGGTTCGTTTTCGGGTAGCAACAGCGTTCCGAGGAACCATTTTGGAGTGCCGCCCGACGCCGCGATGTCGTTCGCGTTGACTTGAATTGCGTACCAGCCGATGCGATCGGTGGCGAACGTGATTGGGTCGGATTTTGCGATGAGCGTTTTACTGCCAAACGAAACAAACGCGGCGTCTTCTCCAACGCCCGGTCCGAGTAATATTCTCGGGTCTGTGGGTGCGAGATCACTGAGAAAATTGGCGAGTAGGTCGGCAGGTAGTTTGCCTGCTTTGAGTCTCCTGTTCGCTAGTTCGTCGGTCATCAGGCGTGTTCCTTCGCTGTGTTTCTTACGGAGTTGCTGTCGGAAGCTGAGGAATCGGATCGCCCGTGAGGTATGGACCGATGATGTAGCCGAGTATTGGGGCGGCTCCGTGGAGTTCATTCCAGTAGATATCGAACGCTTTGTAATCATTTTCGCAGATGAATTCGATTTCACTCGTTCCACCACTGGTTACGAAATCGAGTCGGAATATTGTCGTGCATGGAGCCGTGTAGGAGATTCCGGACTCTTGGTTGAAGAGGGCGATCACTCGTGCCATGTCTTCTGATGTCATTTCTCTTCGAACTTCAAAATTCCCGGTTGATAAATCTCTGCGCATGAGTGTGAGTTTGGTGGAATCAGCCAGGTTGGCTTGCTCCGTAATATTTACGAGAGGGGCGTTCGATGGCGTTCGCTCATCGCACCGAACTACTACGGAATCGTCTGCATTGGCGTGATATTCCCAAGTTATAGATCCGTTGCTGATTATGTAGTAGAAGCCGCTGTACGGGGCTTCAGAGGTGTCTTCAAACACTCCAGGTTCTGGGCATCCTAGAGCGGCTGACGGCCACTGGGCTGCGCCGACTGATTGAACGAACAGTGTCGAAAAATGTATACCTTTCTCGGTGAAGAGTCGTCCCATTTCGGTGACGTGAGAATCAGGAGGGGTCGGTGTAGATGTTGCTCTCGGTGTTGGACTGGGTGTTGCGGTTGGTTGGGGAGTTGCTGTTGGCCCAGGAGTGTTCGTTGCTGTCGGAACTGGTGTGATAGTCGCGCGTGCGGTTGCCAGTGCTTGAGTGGTTGCTGTCGGGCTGTTATCAGTGTCATTTGATGAGCAAGATACTGCGATTGCGATCAAGGTGACTGCCGCGATGAGAATTAGTGCAGTGCGTAGCGGGTTTTTCACTTAGGTTCTTCCGTGTTCGATTGACTCGCTGATTGACTGATGTCGGGAGTTATCTGACTACGACGAAATCGTAGGTGTAATTAGGGTCGGTAGTGTCGACAATAGCCCAGGTTTGAGTAGGATTTCCGCTGGCTTCTTCTTCAAATTCTTCGGGTATTACAACCTCGATAATGACGTGCCCGTCCTGTTCGGGTTTGTAGGCTCGTGTTATCTGAGGATTCGGGTTGGCATTTATCCAACTGCCAACGAGAACTTCTTCTGGAAATTCGATATCGTTGACTCCAACTAGTGCGGTGTATGAAAGCGATGAGTTGAATTCAGCGACATCTTCTCCAGACTTAATAATGTGTACGGTCTAATAGCCGGGTGCTGCTGAGTCGTTTTCATGTTTTCACTGGACACGTGCATATGTGAATGGCGTGAACGAGCGTTGGGCAAAAATCTCACGCCTGCCGTTCAACGGCAACAATAAGTTATTTGTCTGTTCGCCCGTCAGATTGTAGTAGTTAGTTTGTTACCCCTGCCTTATTGATGAAAGACGCGTTTGGTGAAGATTTCAATCAGACGGGGTAGCTTATTGTTCATGTCTGATCCAAAATGTTAAGTCATTGTTATTTCAGTGCGAATTATTATGTTCGTGCTTGCAAATAGTCAAAATATCTCAGTGTATTTACGATTGAATAAGTACAAGTGAGAGCCTCACATTATTTTCATAAATTGTATTTGCGAGATCGAAATAAATGTGTATTGTTTAGGTAGGGATTTCTATATACGAATGATTTAGGACGTACTGGTGAACCGTTATAGGGGGCTCACGGATCCTAAATTGATATGACTTAAGGGACTTTTGGGATGGATAAGAGCGTAGCCAGTTTGTGGAGAGTGGCAGCTGGTATCGCTTTATTTTCAGTATTGGCACTGGTTGCCATTTCTTGTTCGAACGACCATGAAGGAGGCGAATCTTCAGGATCCAAATCTCTCATCGTTTATTCAGGGCGTAGTGAGTCGTTGATTACTCCATTGATCGACGATTTTGAGGAGATCACGGGCGAGAAGGTTCAAGTCAACTACGGTTCGACTGGCACGCTGGCTGCGACTCTTCTTGAAGAGGGTGACAATACCCCTGCTGATGTGTTTTTTGCTCAGGATCCGGGTGGTTTAGGTGCTGTCGACTCTCTTCTA
>Ga0209043_1000071_pt1 | contig 61690 bp, 56 predicted proteins | sample SaaInlV_100m_DNA_3_FD_184654 | JGI IMG/M metagenome (GOLD analysis project Ga0209043, IMG submission 184654) | Marine microbial communities from expanding oxygen minimum zones in the Saanich Inlet - SI037_S4LV_100m_DNA (SPAdes) (version 2) | ecosystem: Environmental > Aquatic > Marine >... | reverse complement strand
CCGGAGCATACCTATAATCTAGGGATTCAATACGAATCATCCTTTTCCGCTAACTATGATCTTGTAATCAGGGCTGATTACATGGAAGTTGGTGAAACTTGGTTCCATACTGTGCAGAATAATCAACAGCCTTCTGTTTGGGGAGCTTTGCTAGGATTTCCTGTGAATTCCGACATGAGCAAATCTGTTCGTGATGCATATAACCTGATTGACCTGAGAGCTTCATTGATTGGAGAAAAAATGACATTGACACTTTGGGGTCGAAATATAACCGATGAGGAGTATCTTGCAGAAGTTATTCCAGCCCCAGAGTTTGGCGGGTCATTTATTCATGAAGCACCTTATGCTACTTATGGGTTAGACTTAAAATATAATTTTTAAAAAGGAATTAAATTTTTATGTCATACCGATTAGGCGTTGATGTTGGTGGAACTTTTACTGATTTTTTATTGATAAATGAATCAGATGGTTCCACGCATACCGCAAAAGTTCCATCCACACCAGAAGATTCATCGATAGGGGTTCTAAATGGTGTTGCAAGAGTCTGTGAGCAATCAGGGGTAGATCCAAAGGATATAAAACTAGTTATGCATGGCACAACTGTTGCAACCAATGCAGTTTTAACTGGGAATGGAGCTAAGGTAGGCCTTTTAACCACTCATGGTTATGAAAGCGTGCTTCAAGTAGCTCGTTCTTTTTGTCCTGGAGGTTTGGGTGGCTGGGTAAGCTTTGTTAAAGGACCCTTACTTGCCCCTTTAGAGTTGACCTATGGCGTCAAAGAAAGAACAGATGCTTCAGGAGAAATATCTGTTGAATTAGATGAAGGTCATCTTAGAGAGCAATTATCAAGCCTTAAAGCTAAGGGTGAGGTTGAAGCTTTAACTATTAGTTTTGTAAATTCATACATCAATAATTCAAATGAAGTTGCAGCAGCTAAAATTGCTGCAGAAATTTTTACTGATATCCCTATCTCTATATCGAGTGAAGTCATTCCAGAAATGCAAGAATACGAAAGGGCAGAGACAACGGTCTTAAACTCATATGTTCGTCCCCAAGTCTCAAATTATGTAAATAATTTGCAAGCAAATCTTGAAAAATCTTTAGGTGGTGACGTTCAATTATCGATTCTTCGTTCTGATGGAGGATTAGCTTCAAGCAGAGCTACTGGAGACTCTCCGGTAAATCATTTGATGTCTGGCCCTGCTGGTGGGGTGGCAGGCGCAATTCATTTTTGCAATCAAGCTGGTTACGATAATATTCTTACTTTTGATATGGGTGGAACCTCTACAGACGTTGCCTTGATTCAGAACTCAAGAGCAAAAGTGAGAAGAGAGACGTTGGTTGGTGATGTGAGGGTGAAAGCACCTTCGGTAGATGTTAGAACTGTTGGAGCTGGTGGCGGCTCTATTGCCTTTGTTCCAGAGTTAACCAAAGCATTGCGAGTTGGTCCAGAGTCTGCTGGAGCAGTTCCAGGCCCTGCGGCTTATATGAAAGGAGGAGATCAGCCTACTGTTTGTGATGCAAATATTGTTTTGGGTCTCTTACCCAGCGATGTTCAGCTTGGCGGCGACATGGTGATTGACAAGGCAGCAGCAGAAAAAGCAGTGCAAAAAATTGCAGATGGCATTGGTATTGGTTTAATGGAGGCAGCTGAAGGAATTATCAAAATTGTTAATGAATCAATGTTTGGCGCTCTCAGATTGGTTTCAGTTGAGCAAGGATTTGACCCTAGAGATTTTGCTTTAGTTGGTTTTGGTGGAGCCGGCCCTTTGCACGCCAATGCACTTGGAATGCTTTCAAATTCTTTTCCTGTAATTATTCCTCCTGGTCCTGGTGTCCTATGCGCTTATGGTGATGCAACTACTCAGATTCAAGATGAAGCCTCAAGATCATATTTAGCCATGGCTCAAGATATAACCACTGAAAAGTTTCTTGGCGATCTCAAGGACTTAAAGGACAAAGCATCACAGTCTTTAATTAAAGATGGTGTGAGTGATTCGAATCTAGAAGTAACCTATCAGGCAGATGTGCGATATGCCGGTCAAGCATTTCAGATCACAGTTGAATTTGATGAAAAAGAGTATGAATCAAAAGGTATTCAGTTGATCACAGATGCCTTTGATGACGAGCACTACCAACTATTCACATTTAAATTAAGCGATGGTCATGAAATTTTAATGATAAGAGCAATTGTTAAAGTTGCACAAGCTGAAATTAGTTCTTCAGCAAACCCAGAATCAGACGCATCCTTAGAAGATGCAGTTATTCAAGATTCTCGTTTTTATCATGATGCTAAATGGCATGATGCAAAAATATATGATCGCAATAAATTACATTCCAAACATTTAATTCCTGGACCAGCTATTGTTTCAGAGATGGATTCAACTACTGTGATATTACCCAACCATGAAGCTGCCGTTGATCAAGTCGGCAACCTAATTATCAATCCTACAAAATAACTATGTCAGCAAGAATCATTGAAACAAACAACTCTCCACTTAAATCAATTGACGTTGATGGTATTACCGTCGATCTTATTGAGAATGCTTTGAAGAATGCAAGAGAGGAAATGGATGCATTAGTTAGCAGAACAGCATTGTCACCCGGTATCAGAGAGCAGGGTGACTGCTTTCCTATGATTGCAAACCGAGAAGGAAAAATGGTGGTTGGGCAGTTTGGATCATTTATTCATGGTTTTACTGAAGCTTATGACGAAGAAATAGAGGAGGGCGACATTATTTTGACCAATGACCCTTATATGTGTAATGCAGCTGTTTCGCATCTTCCAGATTGGATGGTTTTAAAACCAGTGTTTAGAGATGGTAGGCACATTGCTTGGTCTGCAATGTTTGGTCATATGTCCGATAATGGAGGCATGGTGCCTGGCTCAATACCAACCGAAGCCACAACAATTTTTCAAGAAGGCATTAGAATTCCACCAATAAAATTATATAAAAAAGGCGAACTACAATCTGATGTCTTAGAACTTATTCTTCATAATGTTAGAACATCTCAATGGAACCGTTTTGATTTAAATGCTTTAGTTGCAGCATGCAATACAGCAGCTAAGAGATGCAATGAAATTGCAGATAGATTTGGCGATGATATTTTTTGTTCAACAATGAAGATTATGTTGCAAAGAAACTATGATGCAATGAAGCACATTATTTCTATGTTTATTCCTGAGGAGCCAAGAGAGTTCTCAGATTATATTTGTGATGATGGCATGGGAATGGGGCCATATAAGATTCATTGTAAAATGTGGCGTGAAGGAGATAAGGCAATCTTTGACTTTGAAGGAACAGATCCTCAGGCTCAGAGTTCAGTTAACTTTTATCTCAATGAAGACATGTTCAAAATGTTCTTTGGGTCCTTTACTATTAACGTTGTTGATCCACAAATTGTATTCAATGATGGTTTCTACGATCTTGTGGATGTCAGAATCCCTCAAGGAACACTTTTAAAACCTAACTATCCAGCTGCATTGTCTGGAAGAACTCATGCCCTAGGAAGAATTTTTGATGTTTTAGGTGCGCTACTTGGAATGGGTGCTCCTGATGAAATGCTAAATGCCGCAGGATTTTCTGACTCACCACATCTATTTTTCTCTGGCTATGATGACAAGGGAGACTGGTTTCAATTATTTCAAATTGGATTCGGTGGAGTTCCTGGAAGACCAATTGGCGATGGGCCTGATGGGCATTCCCTATGGCCTTCATTTACAAATGTACCCAATGAATTCGTTGAAGCATATTTTCCGTTAAGAGTTGAAAAATATGAATTTATTGTTGATTCAGGCGGAGCAGGACTGCATAGGGGTGGCAACGGGTTGTCAGTTGCATATCGATTCCTAGTTGACGGCCATATTGGTATTCATGACGATAGATGGCTCACATATCCATGGGGCGTAAATGGAGGTAAGCCTGGGATGCGCTCAACAAAGTTACTGGTTAGAACCGATGGATCTGAGGAGTACATACCTGCAAAATGTGAGGGCATTAAAGTTCAAAAAGGCGATCTATTGTATTTCAATACTTGGGGGGGAGGAGGTTGGGGAGATCCACTTCAACGTGATCCTGCTATTGTTGTTTCCGATGTTTCAAAAAAACTAGTTTCACCTGATGGTGCTAAAAGATATGGGGTTGTAATCAATGATGACCTTTCTCTTAATGAAGACGGGACAAAAGCTTTAAGAGCTGAGATGGCAAAGGATACAGTCGCTGATGAAATGTTTAATTTTGGCGGATCAATCGAAGAAATTAAATCCAGAAGTCTCGAAGAAACTCACTTAGAACCTCCCGTTTCTCCAACTTTCCTTAATCAATAAGACTTGAGCAAACTTGATTCACACCCAACTGGCATAGGGTCTACTCCTGCTTTAGTTGTTGTAGATATGTGTCGAGGCTTTATTGATGCTCGTTCACCTCTTGGCTTTGAGTGCAGCGATTTAATTGAATCTAATATCAGTTTAGTTGATCAGTTTAGGGTAAGGAAATTGCCGGTAATTTTTACCACAACTATCTATCGCAATGATTCCGACGCAAGCGTCTTTAGGTCAAAAATTCCAGCATTAAATATTCTAAAACCCAATTCAGAGGAAGTATCTTTTTTGGATGAGTTAGCACCATCTGAAGGTGAAACAGTTATCGAAAAGAAATTTGCTAGCGCATTTTTTCAAACAAATCTGAATGAGCACCTTATTCAAATGAAAGTAGATTCTGTTGTTATTTGCGGTGTAACAACAAGTGGATGCGTTAGAGCCACCGCATTGGATTCTCTCCAAAATAACCTAAAAACCATTGTTGTCGAGAACTGTGTGGGTGATAGGGATTTGAGTGCTCACGCAGCAAATTTATATGATTTGCAGGCTAAATATGCAGACGTCACTCACTCAGATTTAATCTTAAAATAAACTTTAAAAATTAATTACATTTTTTTGCATATAGGTGTTGACACTGAACCCTAAAGGCGTATATTTAATAGACCAACTCGGACCGACTTACAAACAACTGCAGACGGGAGTAAGAGAGAAAGAGAAGGTAGAGACGAAGGGCGAAAGCGATGCTAAGAGTCGACGATAAAAAAGAGCTTAGTACCCCACCAAGAAGGCAAGAGAAAACCTTCAAGGAGCTAAAGAAAATCTCACTTTAGACCCCTTCTAACCTCGAACTGAAGAAACAGAGCCTAGCTCTGTTTTTTTTTGCCTACAGTGATCCTAAATAATTCTTAGCTTGAGATTTATCCGATTCATTAAGTAAGTTCTTTGGCAGTACGAATGATCCGCCTACTGAAAATACATTCTCTAATTCAATATATTTCTTATAATTATTTAAGCTAATACCACCAGTACACATAAAGCTTATCTCGGGGAACACTGCTTGAAATGCTTTAAGCTTTTCAACGCCTCCGGATTGCTCAGCTGGAAAGAATTTTAATTTAGTCAGTCCTTTTTTTGTTGCATACATTACCTCGGTTGATGTCTCAACACCAGGCACATAATTTATATTATTAACAAGGCAATATTCTGCAATTTGATCATCAAACCCAGGTGAGACAGCAAAATCAATTTTATTGCTTTTAAATATTTCCAATTGTTTGATATCTAAAACGGTACCAAGGCCTAAACTTATGCTCGTCTCATCAGCTATATATTTAATTGCTTCAATTGAAAAAGATGATCTAAGAGTAACCTCAATAGAATTAATATTTGAAGACTTTAAAATGCTGCAAACAGTATTTGCTTCTTTCAAAGATGACAATGTTAGAGTGGGAAGAAATTTTGGTATTTCTAATTTAGTCATTAAATATAGATGCTCCTGTATTTACTGAGCTTACGTTATTTCTAAAAATTTTAAAAAGATCGCGTCCTAAACCTTCGTTATAAGAATCTATTTCTATTGTTTTCCTGGTACCTAAATCAGCATTTGTTGAGAATATTTTTTTATTTAAATCCAAAATAAGATCGTCATTATCTTTAATACGATATAAATTTTTATTTTCGCTTACTGCATGAATGAGCGCTGGAAATGAGCCAGATGCACCTGACATTCTTCCATCAGTTATCAATGCTATTTTGAATCCTTTTTGCTGAAGAACATTGATTGGAGATGTTAGTTTATGGAGTTCCGGCATTCCATTGATTTCTGGGCTTTGCCCTAGCAATACAATGATAGAGTCTTGATTTAATTCATTGGTTTTAAATGCATGCAATACATCATCTTGATTTGTAAAAACTTTAGCCGGTGCTTCTATGACCTCATTCTCATTCTCCAAAGCAGACACCTTCATAACTCCCTGTGCTATATCTCCATCAATAAATTTTATGCCTCCATTATTTTTAAAAGGTTTGCAAGCTCTTGCAATACTTTTAGGAGTGCTTTTAGTGGATACTAATTTTTTCCATTCAATTTTTTCTTTTTCATTGTTGTTGCATGAGGGGATTTTTGTATAGTTAGTCAAACCAAGCCCTGCAACAGTCTGAATGTCTTCATAAATTAAATCAGCTTCAAGTAGGTTTGTTAAGAGTCTTGCAATACCACCCTCTGCATGAAACGCATTTACATCAGCATTTCCATTTGGATAAATTTGACACAATAGTGGTACTGTCAAGGATAAATCATTGAAGTCTTGGTTGGTAATAATATAGCCTGCAGACCTTGCCATTGCTATCAAATGAATTACTAGATTTGTTGAGCCACCACTTGTCAAAAGCACTATCATTGCATTCATCCAGTTCTTGATATCTAACATTTCACCGAGCCCTAATTCAGAGTCCATTAATCGCATCAATGATTTAAGGCTTTCTCGATTAAGGAGGTCTCTCACTGGGGATTCTGTTGGAGTAAATGCAGCTCCTGGCAATTGAAACCCCATTGCTTCAGCAATTAGTTGATTGGTATTTGCTGTTCCGTAAAATGTACATGTTCCCTTGGAATGATAGGCCTGTTGCTCGATAGCCAAGAGGTCAATTTTTTTTATTTTGCCGGCAGCATATGATTGCCTTGTTTTTGCTTTTTTGGTATTTGAAATTCCTGTAGCCATAGGCCCACCTGGAAGGAAGATAATTGGAAGATGCCCAAACTGAAGTGCTCCTATTAGCAGTCCAGGAACAATTTTGTCACATGTTCCCATGCAGATTGCAGAATCAAATACATTATGGGATAAACCAATTGCAGTAGATAAAGCAATGGTATCTCTACTAAACAATGATAGCTCCATGCCAGGCTCCCCTTGAGTGATTCCATCGCACATTGCAGGAACACCGCCAGCAACCTGAACATGAAGGTTGAGTCTCTCACCTTCATCTTTAAGAATTTTAGGATATGCTTCCAAGGGTGCATGTGCAGAAAGCATGTCATTGTATGCAGTAATAATGCCTACAAATTTCTTGATATTAATTTCATTTGTTGGTGTTGACTTATTGCATGCCGCAAATGTGTGAGCTAGATTGGAGCACCCTAAACTATTTCGATTGGGTGATTTATCTTTCCATGCCTTAATATTTTCTATGTAGCTTGATCGAGTAGGCTCACTCCTTGATTCAATCCTTTTTTTTATACTCTCTATTTTTTCGATCATCTACTCTTCCTCATTGTTCCATTTCGCATTATGAGCTGCAATAAGCAAATCAGAGCTAGAGGGACCCCAGCTACCAGCGTTATATTTTGATAAGCCGATATTTGAATGTTCTATAGATTTAATCAATTGGTCTATAAAAAGCCATGCTTCCTCAACCTCATCTCTTCTCATAAACAATGAGGGTTTATTATTAATAATATCCATTAATAGTCTTTCATAAGCATCTAAGTGGTCTTCTTCGTAGTAATCATCAAACAATAGATCCAATGGCAGCTCTTGAAGCTCAAAACCCGATGCAGAGGGTTTTTTAATCATAATCTTTAACTTAATACTTTCTTCTGGCTGTAGTCTGATGACAAGCTGGTTATCTTTGTGGGTATTTTTAGTGTCAAAAATATTAAGAGGGACAGATTTAAATTGTATGACAATCTCTGAGCGTTTCTCTGACATTCTTTTGCCAGTTCTAAGGAAAAATGGCACACCTGACCAACGCCAATTATCTATAAGCATTTTAAGCGCAACAAATGTTTCGGTCTGGCTTTTCAGATCTACGCCATCCTCATTAATGTATGAAACCTTAGGTTTTGAATTTATAGCTCCGTCTTTGTATTGACCAATCACAATATCGTTTTCAGCATTATCCAGGTTAATAGGTCGTAAAGAGCGAAGAACTTTAAGCTTTTCATCGCGAATGGATTCTGAAGTTATATTTGTTGGGGGCTCCATTGCAACTAGACATAGTATTTGTAGCAAATGGTTCTGAAGCATATCCTTGATTGCTCCTGTTTGGTCATAGTAGGAGCCTCTGCTTTCAAGCCCAAGTGTTTCAGATACAGTAATTTGAACATGGTCTATGGCCACATTTGACCAGATTTTTTCAAATAGAACATTACCAAACCTTAAGGCAAGAAGATTCTGAACAGCCTCCTTTCCAAGGTAGTGATCAATTCTAAAAATTTGATTTTCTTGGAAATAAACTGCCAAGGATTCATTGATCTCTACTGACGACTGATGGTTATCTCCAATGGGCTTTTCAACAATAATAGAGGAGGAGGGGCTTACTAATGAATGTTGATGAAGGTTTTCAGCAATTACTTTATAGAATGTTGGAGAGACAGCTAAATAATATAAATTTCTATGATCTCTTTGACTAAAAGAGTTTAGTTTTTCAAAGTCATTTGTGTGATTAAAGTTAATTTGTATGTAGGTAATTTTTTGAAGAAACTGATCAATCATATGATCTTCAAACTCACCGTCATCTAGATAAGTTGTTAATTTTAATTTAGTTTCTTCCGAATAACTCTTTGAATTTAGATTACTGGAACCAATGCCAAAAATTTTACCAACATTATCTAGCCTACTTGATTTGTGGTGCCGAAAGAGTGCAGGTAGCAGCTTTCTTTGTGCTAGATCACCGGTACCGCCAAAAATAAATAAGTTTATTGAAAGCTCGTTAGTAGCTAAATTTTTATCCATGATTTATAAATATACTTACCCATGACAACGATGTCAATAACTTCACTTTGCTGTTTAAAAGAGTATTATGCGATTCATGACTCAAATCAAAACTAAGATTATTGCAACAATAGGTCCTAGCACCTCTAAATATAGTGATTTAAAAAGTCTTCATGCTGCTGGGATGAATGTCGCAAGAATCAATATGTCTCATGCATCACACTCTGATGCAATTAATATAATAAATTCGATCAAAAAAATTAATCAGCAGCAATCAAAAGTTTACGGTCCTGCTGGGATACTCCTAGATACTCAAGGCCCAGAAATTAGAACAGGTATTAATCAGTCTGATATTGACCTTAATATTGGTGACATAGTTAACTTAACAATTAGAGACGATGTAGATGTTGAAACATCATCAATCAAAATTAATTACAAAGGCCTCATCAAGAGTGTTGAGAAGGGTTCCAAAATTAGCATTGATAATGGGTTGCTGAATTTTAAAGTATTAGCCAAAGATAATGAAAATTTAAAATGTAGAGTGCTGGATGGTGGGACATTAGGAAGCAAGCGTCATGTGAATCTTCCAGGGGTAAGGGTCGACCTTCCCTCAATTACAAAAAAAGATCGCAAAGACATCAACCTTGCTATCAAACATAATGTAAGTTTTATCGCCTTATCATTTGTGAGATCGGCTAAGGATGTTTTAGATTTAAGAGCCATCTTAAAGAAAAAAAAATCATCAGCTCAAATCATTGCAAAGATTGAAAACCAAGAGGGCCTTGATAACATTCATGCAATTACTCAAGCTGCAGATATAGTAATGGTTGCAAGAGGGGATTTAGGTATTGAAACAGATCTGGCTGATCTCCCAAATATTCAAAGAAGAATTATGTATGCAACTGCGAAGTGGGGCAGAAGGTCCATTGTGGCAACACATTTATTAGAGTCCATGATAAATAATCCAACACCTACAAGAGCTGAGGTTACTGATGTTGCAAACGCAATCTATGAAGGTGCCGATGCAGTAATGCTTTCAGGTGAGACAAGCGTTGGAAAATTCCCAATCCAGTGTATTAAAATGCTAAAAAAAATTGCATTAAAAACTGAGTACTTTAGAACACTGGGTTATGAGAGGTTTCTTAATGAGAGTTCAGACTGGCAAAATATCGCATTAGGGGCTAGGGATCTAGCGTCTAGAATTAACGCAGATGGTATAATTATAATTACAAGATCTGGGCAAACAGCCAATGTTGTATCTAATACAAAGCCTTTTAGGATGCCCGTTCATGCATTTACTAATAACAATAATACTTACAATCATTTAAGTTTGGTTGGAGGCATCAAGCCATATTTTTTAAAATCAATTTCTAATAAGTCCTTAACCATCAAAAAGATTAAATCTATCTTGTCATCATCCACCAAATCCAAGAAATCACTAAAGTTTGTTCTTATAGCTGGAATATACTCAGCTTCACATACAGACTCTATTCAAATAGTTTCCACTTAGAATGTTTGATCAATTACTAGAAAATACTATTTTGTTATTTGTAGCAGTTGATCCCATTGCACTTGTTCCGATTTTTGCAAGCCTTACTCAGGGTTTAAATAAAGGAGATGTTAAAAAAATATATATCCAAGCCACCGTTGTTTCTTTTTTTATTTTGTCATTGTTTTATTTATTTGGAACAGCGGTTTTAGACGTCATGGGTATTTCCATGAGCTCATTTAAAATTATCGGAGGCCTGTTTTTGATTGCAATTGCATTTCAAATGGTTCTTGAGCAACGACAAACTAGGAGGCAGAACACAGCAGAAGTGGCAATGGACGATGAGTCCATCCAATCTCTAGCAATCTTCCCGCTAGCCATCCCATTGATTGCTGGGCCCGGAGCAATGACAACAGCATTGTTAATAGCTGAAAATAATGAAAGCAACCCAATGCAAATGTTAATAAACTTTATGCCTATTCTATTTATTATTATATTAGTTGCTCTTGCTATGTGGCTCTCAGCGAGTCTCTCTAAGCGAGTTGGACCTACAATCATTATCGTTGTTCAAAAAATATTTGGAATACTGCTAGGAGCTTTAGCGATAGAATTTGTGGTAACAGGAATTATTGAGTCCTTCGGGCTATAAGCTTTTTAAAGACTCGCGAACAATAAGCTCTGATTTAAACTCTTTCGATTTAGTTCTCTCAGCTAAACCATCAAATTTTGCAATCAATATTTTTGCTGCATGATTGGCCATTTTTTCAACTGGCTGTTTAACGGTTGTTAGCGCCGGCCACATTTGATGTGCTATAGGAGAATCATCAAATCCGACTAGAGATAGATCTTGAGGAACTTGCATGCCTTTCATTTGTGCGGATTTCATGATGCCAGCAGCCATTGAGTCATTGCTTGCAAAAATTGCGGTAGGAATATTTTCTGAGTGAAAAATCTCTACTCCTGCATCAAATCCTGATTTAAAGCTAAAGTTTCCTTGCTTTATCCAATCATCATTAACTTTTATTCCACTATTTTTCATTGCATCTACGAACCCATTGAATCGTAAACTTGAAGCAGAATGTTTTGAGTGCCCTTTAATAAAGCCTATATCTTTATGGCCATGCTTAATAATTTCCATTGTCAGGGTATACGAGGCCTCGTAGTCATTTGAAGCAACATATAAAGATTCTGTGTTTAATGTTTTAGGAGCTATTACCGAATACTCAATAGATTTACCATCTAAATGAGAAAGAAAGCTTTCCATGTCGCTTAGGGGAGGGGTGATGATAAGCCCATCAATTTTAAAATCCTCCACAAATTCAACAATAGTGTTATTTAAATCTGGTGATTTGTAATCACATTCTTGAATGACTAAATTGTAGCCGCTTGTTTTACATGCATTGAAAATACCGCTTTGAATATCTGCAAGGTAGGATTTATTAGGATTATCATAAAGCAAAGCTAGCATATATGATTTCTTTGATCTAAGGCTTTGAGCACTTTTATTAGGTTTAAAACCAAGTTTTTTAACGGAAGTTAGAACTTTTTCTTTAGTTTTTTCAGCTACATTTGCCTCATTATTAATAACTCGAGAAACAGTTTTTATTGATACGCTAGCATCTTTAGAGACGTCCTTAATTGTTACAGTCATGTGATTTTATAAATATTATTGCCTTATCTTACTATTTTAACGATAATGTATGTTCTTTGACAACGATATCAATGGGGTAGTGTATTAATGTTATTTAGCAATTTAGACATATTTATTGTCAGCATTTACTGCATAGGAATTATATTTTTAGCACAGTACGTATCACGCTCACAATCAGGAGCTGAGAAAACAGCTGAAGATTATTTTCTAGCTGGTCGGTCTCTTCCCTGGTGGGCTATAGGAGCTTCTTTGATTGCAGCTAATATTTCTGCTGAACAAATTATTGGTATGTCCGGTCAGGGCTTTGTTGTAGGTATGGCCATAGCCACATATGAATTAACAGCAGCTATTGCCTTGATAGTGATGGCGAAATATTTCTTACCTCTTTTTTTAGAGAAACAAATTTATACCATGCCTCAATTTTTGGAGCAGAGATTTGATAAAAGGGTAAGTCTTGTTTTATCTTTTTTTTGGCTTGCAGTATATGTTTTTATAAACTTAACTAGCGTTCTTTGGCTCGGCTCCCTGGCTATTAATTCACTAACTGGTTTAGATTTATTTTCAGGCCTGGTGCTTTTGGCTCTTCTTTCTCTAGCTTACTCATTATGGGGCGGTTTAAAAGCTGTGGCTATGACAGATATTATTCAAGTTGTTTTGCTAATCTTTGGAGGTCTTTCTGTATCCTACATAGCTTTAAATCAAATTTCTGATGGTGCGGGTGTCTTGACTGGTATGACCCAAGTCTATCAATTGCTGCCAGAAAAATTTGATATGATTTTGTCTTCCGACAATCCCGCTTACAAAGATTTACCTGGTGTTTGGGTTTTAATTGGTGGTTTGTGGATAGCTCATTTTGCATACTGGGGATTCAACCAGTACATAACCCAAAGGGCTTTAGGGGCTAAATCTTTGCCCGAGGCTCAAAAAGGAGTTATGTTTGCTGCTTACCTTAAGTTATTAATGCCATTTGTAGTTGTTCTTCCAGGAATATGCGCAGCTGTTATATACCCAACACTTGAGAAGTCTGATCAAGCGTATCCAATGATGATGTCTTTGTTGCCTAATGGGTTGCTTGGCTTAACTTTTGCTGCACTAGTTGCAGCTATCGTTTCCTCTTTGGCTTCTATGACAAACAGTGTTAGCACAATTTTTACCATGGACATTTATAGAAGTTTTGCTAAATCAAGACCCTCAGACCAAAAACTAGTGACTGTTGGTAGGAATGTTGCATGGATTGCATTGGTCATAGCCGTCCTTTGTGCTCAGCCATTACTTGGAAGTATGGAGTCAGCCTTTCAATATATTCAAAACTTCACAGGGTTTTTTACTCCTGGAATTTTAGTAATTTTTTTAGTTGCTTTATTTTGGAAAAAGGCAACAACTTTGAGTGTTTTAGTTGCTGCGATTATGTCTTTAATTCTTTCTTTGACTATTTTTCTACTTTTCCCAGAGTATCCATTTATACACAGAATGGGCGTTGTATTTTTAGTCTCTGGTTTTGGATGTTATTTGACCTCATTGGTGCAAGGGTATGCCGATCAAGAAAAAGCAATTGATTTATCAGGCATTAACTTTAAGACCGAGCAATCATTCAATATCAGTGCAGCTGTTATTTGTACCATTTTAATCATTACATACTATTTGCTATGGTAGTTAATTCCCAAGTTGCATTCCTTAATAGTCGAGTCTTGCTCGTAGATATTGGTGGGACCAACATAAGAACTGCAACTGCTGAGATTGGAACTAATACTCTCATAGATGCCCATAAACAAAACTTGGATTGCTTAGATTTATTTGAAGATCTGTTACAGGGTTTTCTTGATGCAGATTCAGCCATCAGGCATATTGTCTTTTCAATAGCTGGTCCCAAGCTTCATCATTCTATCTCTATGACAAATAGAGAATTTGAAATTGACGAAGAAGATATCCTTAATAAATTTCAATTAGATTCTTGTCACATCCTTAATGATTGGGAGTCAATTGGTCATGGCCTATCTCTTTTTGCGGATGATGAAAAAAGCTTTATTAACGTAGGCAGTCCTTTCAATGAAACTGCATTAATCTTAGGCCCTGGAACTGGATTGGGCGCAGCACAAGTTATTAAAGATAATATTGTGCTTCCTACAGAAATTGGAAACAGCTTATTAAGTAATCCAAAACTACTTAAAGAATTAGGCTTGGAGGATGCTGCTAATTTTAATGTAATTGAAGATTTAATTTCTGGCGGCGGCCTGGCTAAAATTTATTTATATTTTGCTGGTATAGAAAAATCACCAGAAGAGATTGTGGCAGCTTTCAGCGTTGATAAGTTCGCTCAAAAAAGCATTGAAGTATTTTTAACAGCGCTTTCACAAATGCTTTCTGAGCTTGCTTTAGCATATATGCCTGGAAAGGGCATCTTCCTTGCAGGTGGCTTAATGCGAACCTTGCATGAATTTCTAAATAAAGATGCTTTCATGAGTAATTTCTTAGTCAATCGAAAATCAATGCACGCAGACGTATTAGCTCAAATTCCTGTGGTTCTAATAAACCAAGAAATGACATGCTTGCATGGAAGTCTAAATTTTATTAATAAATTTAGCCAAAATCCTGATTGATAAATTGGAAGAAAGAACTTTAGAAATCCTATCAAGCTCAATAGCTAATTCATTGCTAAAGGGTATAGATGAAAATGGATATGCTTCTCTTGTTGTATGTGGCGGAAAGAGCCCTTTGCCATTATATGAAAAGTTAAGTAATAAAAATTTAGATTGGAGCAAAGTCCAGATTTTATTAGGAGATGATAGGGTTGTCGCTCAAGATCATGAAGATTCCAATGAGCAACTCATCAAAAATCATTTGCTTGTAAATAATGCTTCCGTAGCAAATTTCAGTTCATTGTTACATCCAACACTTTCAAAAGAGTATATAAAATTGCCATTTGATCTAGTCTTGCTCGGGCTTGGAAATGACGGGCATTTTGCATCATTGTTCCCAGATCAACTTAATCATCTTAGCGCCTTTGATATTAATGCTACCCCTGATTTTATTTATTCTGATCAGCCATTAGGCACACCTAGCTACAAGAGGATCTCTATGAACCTCTCAATGCTTCTAAATGCTAAGCGTTGCATCTTGCTAGTTCCAAGTGATGAAAAAAGAAACATAGTTGAGCAAGCTCATTGTAGTGAGCAATTACCCTTACATTTTTTATTAACTCAAGACAAAACTAGGGTTGAATTTTCAGACTTAGATTTTAAATAAGGAGAAGCCATGAAAAAGTTTTTATTTATAATTTTATTACTTTATGTTCCTAACGCCCTAACTCAGGTTGACTGGTCACGAACAAATTCTTGTGAATACAATTCTTTTAATAATTTAGACATTATTGAGCAATTAATTAATGGAATGAGTGTTGAGGAGAAAGTTGGGCAAGTAATTCAAGGTGATTTAGATTTTATATCACCCGCAGATGTTAAAAAATTTAAAATAGGATCGGTTTTAAATGGTGGAAACACAGCTCCAAATGGCAATAAGTACAGCTCTGTTGAGGATTGGAAAAATTTAAGTAAAGAATTTTATGATGCTTCCCCTTCGTATAAAGGTATAAAAGTTCCTGTTTTATGGGGAACTGATGCAGTTCACGGCCACAACAATGTAATTGGTGCGACATTATTTCCTCACAATATTGGTCTAGGCGCAACTGGCAATATAGATTTGTTAAAAGAAATTGGCCAGGCTATCGCTTTAGAGGTGTTATCTACTGGAGTTGCATGGACATTTGCACCAACTATTGCAGTGCCACAAGATGACAGGTGGGGGAGAACATATGAGGGTTATTCAGAAGATCCACTTCTTGTTTCTGCTCTTGGCAAAGCCTTTATTTTAGGCTTGCAGGGTGAACGCGAGACACTGCTTGATAACAATCATGTAATTGCCACAGCAAAACATTTTATGGGCGATGGTGGAACCTATAAAGGTATAGATCAAGGTAATACAAGAATTTCAGAAATGGGTCTCAGGGAGCTTCATGGTTATCCATATTTTGATGCTTTAGATGCTTGTGCGCAAACTGTTATGGCTAGTTTTAATTCATGGAATGGAAAAAAGCTGCATGGTTCCAAGTTGTTATTAACAGATATTTTAAAAAAGGATATGAGTTTTGATGGTTTTGTAGTCGGTGATTGGAATGGGCATGGTCAGGTTGCAAATTGCTCAAATTCGAAGTGTTCGCAATCATTTAATGCAGGCGTTGATATGTTCATGGTCCCTGAGAACTGGAAAGATCTCTTGCGGAATACTATCAAACAAGTCAAATCTGGAGAAATACCAGAATCAAGACTTGATGAGGCAGTAAGAAATATTTTGACAGTTAAATCTAGGCTTGGTTTGCTAAATGGTAGAATTCCACATGAATTTAAGGAAAATTATTTAGGTCATCCAGATCATATTGCATTGGCCCGACAAGCAGTTAGAGAGTCGTTGGTACTGCTTAAAAATAATAATAATTTACTTCCATTAAATCCTTCGCAGCACATAGGAATCATTGGTGACGCAGCAAATAAAATTTCCTCTCAAACAGGAGGCTGGACCATTACTTGGCAAGGAAGAGAAAATTCAAATAAGGATTTTATAAATGTTAGTTCAATATACGAAGCTTTAGAGGAAATGATTCTTTCGTCCGGAGGAACAATAGAGTTCTCTAAAAATGGTAAATTTTTAAAAGAGCCAGATGTTGTAATTGGAGTCTTTGGTGAGGAACCCTATGCAGAGATGCTTGGCGATCTAAAAGATGTTTCATTTGCTGCGACTGACCCAAAATTTCTTCCATTATTGGAGGCTATAAATGCAAAAGGTGTTCCAACTGTCAGCCTCTTTTTATCAGGTCGGCCGCTAGTGGTTAATAGACAAATGAATTCATCTGATGCATTTGTTGCTGCATGGCTTCCTGGAACAGCAGTTGAGGGAATAGCCGATGTTATTTTTACATCGGATAATAAAATTAAATATGATTTTACGGGTAGACTTTCATATTCATGGCCTAGATCAAAAGATCAGGCAGTTTTAAACCACACAGACAGTGTCTATGATCCCTTGTTCCCATTTGGGTATGGCCTTACGTACAAATCAAATATTCAAATTCAAAAAATTCAAATCAAGAACAACGCAAGTCAACTTGATTTGGTTAATATTTTCTTAGGAGCTGCTTCGATTCCTGGAAAAGAATTTATTGTAACTAAGCTGGGTCCTGAATTTGTAACAGATGATGACTATGTTAGCAGCAACAATAAAATTAAAATCAAAAGATTTGACTATCAAAGGCAAGATGATGCAAAAAACATCATTTTTAAAAATGATGAATCTTTACAAGCCTTTGGAATTTCTACTGAATCATATGTGAACCTTTCGACTATGGGGTCACCTTTTTATGAAATTATTATGAGAGTGAATAGCTTATCCAGCCCAGCTTTATATTTTAGTGTTGGATGTGGCAATAATTGCAGAGGCTCCCTTGAATTGCCAACTGAGTTCATGGGTGAGTGGACAACAATCAATGTTCCATTGTCATGCCTGGAAAAAAATGGACTAGATAAGACAAAGATTCAAGTAAGAAGCTTATTTTTAAGCAAGGATGAAATTAACTTTGATCTGAATTCAATCGTTATTAGGGATGGAAAGGCAACCGGAAGATCTATTAGTTGCTAGTTTAACTTTTAGCTATTTGGATTGTAAAAATATTGAAACTTTGCATATATCTGTGATGTTTCAAGCCTTATGCTATTACTAAAAGGGTTTGGTTCCTCGAAATACTGGGTGCCACCTGCATAAAAAATAGTATAAGGATTTGGCTTCCACTGAATAAGAGCTTCAAGGTAATAATCATCACTAAAATCGCTCTTCTCAATAATTGTTCTCGTTGATAGAGAGCTGTCTAGCTGGTAGTCAACCTCAAATCTATTAATTTCTCCAGCATAGAATTCTTCACTGGTTAGTTTGCTTATAAGTTCAGAGTATCTATGACCTAGTGAGATTTTAAAGTTATCAGAGAAACGAAAGACGGCATATAAATTATATTCAATGGAATCGCCAATCTCAGGAATGTCAATCCTGTATGCAATAGCTTCTCCTTTTCTTGCCCTAAAGCTTGTAAAGAAACTTTCGCTTGGATGGTATTGGCCTCTTGCTTCAAAGACTGTTTGCTCTCCGTATTGCAGGCCTTTAAATTTTTCACTCGGTTTGATTACCCATTCAGCAGTTCCTGTAAAATTAAAATCTGTTTCTAAATCAACTTTAAATTCATAAAACTCAAAAGTTTTTTCATCTCTGTAGTTAAATCTATTTCGATTATTCCAGTGAAATGTAATTTTTCGAAGCGTTCCTTCAGATCTAAAAGTTCTTCCATACCAATAATTTCTACTCTTGTAGTCATTTCGCCCAACAAAGCCAACATGCGCTCTATAGGTGGGGGAGACATCTTTAAACCTTATTCCTGCATATGAATTATCCAACGCTCTTCTAAGTCGGAAGTTTTTTGCATTTCCTGAAAAAGATTCTCCATCCATCGCATAGGTTCTCTCAGCAAAAGTGTCTTTTGTATCAATATAATTGATATTGCCTTCATGCGTATTGCTTCTTGCGTAATTTAACTCTAAAACATAATCATCAAGGAAGTTTATCAAGCCATCAAATTCCACCAGGGATCCCGATCCGCCTGATTGATAGTCTCGATTGGTTGCAAGTAACCCTAAGTGCGATTTATTGCCCAGATTTTTTTTAAATCTACCTATAGTTACTTTGCTTTTACCAGCGTTGCCTTTGTATGATTGGTATTCTCCAGCCGCTAAATAGGGTGAATCTGTATCGGTGGCCTGCATGAAGTAAGTGGAATTTGTTTTTCCTTGGTTAATATATTTAACTGCTCCAAGTGGGTTAGTAATTGATCTGGTGTAGACAGTTTGCATATCAGACTTTAATAACTCAGCTCCTTTAATAAAGAAGGTTCTTTTTTCAGGGTACGACATTGCAAAAGTTTGATTGGCCATAATCATTGGCACATCAGATTCAACTTGAGAAAAATCAGGGTTAATGGTGTATTCAATTGCAGCTGTTTTACTGAGATCATATAGACCCGTAACACCAATTTCATAATCTGGGTTCTGCAGCTTAAAATCTTTCACAGGCCTGTCACCATTTTGATTTAGAAAAATATATGGATATATGTAGTTTCTATAAACCTTATCAGGAGAGCCTAAAAAAACCTCTTGGTCAGCTTGGCAGGCGTAGCAAGTCTCCGCAGGAAGATTTTTAAACGAGGCAAAAACAGTTTGCAATCCAGCCTGATAGGATTTTCTAATAAATCCTAGCTCCCATTTTTGCAATTCTGTTTCGGGGAACTGAAGTTCCGCAAATGGGATAATTAGCTCAGCAGAATAACCATCATCTTGAGTAGATGTTGCTGATCTAAAGAGTATGTCCCAGGAATCATCTGGATCAGTGCCAGAGGTATGCTTTTCATCTAGCTGAACGCCAAGCGCATTTACGCCAATCAATATTCCGTATCTATCATCCCCGAAAGGATCAGCCATTAGTGCTACATAATCCTCATTCCATGTTTCATCTCTATTTTTTAATGTGGCTCTTATTTTTTTAGGATCTCCATAAGCTTTAACTCCCACATAAAGATATTTTTCATCGTATTTAACATAGGCAGTTGTTTTTAAATTAGCAGGCGTGTTACGTGCGGGCATAACCTCATACTCTAAATCAAAGATAACAGCACTGGCCCATTCTTCAGGCGAGAGCGTTCCGTCGAGCTCAATGCTTTCAGCCATGGCATGTTTTGTGCTTAAGCTCAGCAGGACAAAAAATAGGGCTCTTAGTTTCATCTAAAAATTTCGAATTTCAATATGTATTGATAAATAATGCACAATCATATGTAAAGTGTCCTTGACATGCAAGTAGGCTTTGCATTTACCTAACATTTACGCGTGTATTCTAAAGTAATTTTTACAAAACATGCATAAATATTTAGTGAGATTTTTACTCAATATTATGGGAAATTTGTATGTTTTGGGTATAATCATCAACATTATGGCAGACAGCAAGAAAAAACAAACAAAGGTTTATCTAATTCCCGAAAGCGAATCAAGAGATAGTCATACCTATCACTACCTTGCAATTAAAACTAAGAAACTGGTTATTGAAAATCAAAAGCTTAGAATGAAAAAATTCAATCCTGCCAAGCAAATTCACGAGTGGTTTGTTGAGGCTAAATTGCCTCCACACAGTAAATAATCCTATATTACTTTTTCTGCTTTTCTGTTTCGTCTCGATGTTTCTTGAGATAGGTCATATATGGAGTCCCGCCCGTTCCTGTAATCGTTGAGCCACCTCTACCGAAAGGATTTTTAATTTGGGACTGTTTGTGTATATATGTTCCAGCATACTCAAGATGCATTGCTCTAAATGCTCTTATTTCCTCTAGACATTCATTGTATTGTTCAGATAAGCGCTTGGAATTTTCTACAAGTTTTTTAACTTGAGATTTCTTTTCTAGCTTAGAGATAAATTCACGATGTTTCGGGGGCATGTAATCTCTCATTTCATTTAGATAATGACGTAAATGATCTTTGGTGTGAGCAATTTGAAGGGCGCCATCTAATGATGGGATGATGCTGCTTTGAGCTCCTGTCTCACCACGAAAAAATTGTGGCTCATTATCAAATTGACCCTCATAAACTAAACCATTTTTTAAGTCAGGATTATCTTTTGTTCCAAAAATAAAAGGTCTCACACGATGATAGTAAATATATGGATCGCATTTTTCAGGCATTCTTGCAAAGACTTCATTTACTCTGCGCATTGATAGACATATCTTTTGTAGCAAATTAGAGATTTCATTTTCTGGTGTGTCTTGATCGCAACCTGCAATTTGCGAACATGCATTGATCGCTTCAGAGGCGGCATTTTCTATGCACACATGAATAGTTACAAACCAATCCTCATCTACGCCACCTAAAAAATTATTTATCAACCCTACATTTTCAAGTGATATTGGCTCTTCAGCATCAATTAAAAACCAGTTATCAAGGCAGTAACTTGCATAGCTTAATATTGCTGGTCTGCCTTGGTTGCTTGCGACTTCTACCCAGGGCTTTGCGAGGGATTCTGGTAATTTTCCATGGGGTTTTTTATCTCCCCAGATATATGCATGTGCTATGAAGCTCAGTTGTGACATGGCTAATTTTAAGTCCTGCCCCATTTGATTGATGAGTAGCTCATTGATGGACAAATCTTTTTTAGAGAGCTTATTAACTGTCGATTGAACCTTCCCCGTTAGCAATAATTTTGGCAGGTTATTACATATTTCTTCAATTCTTGCGCATGACTCTGATTGGATTGAGAATGACCTGGCAGGCATTTTTTTAGGCAGAAATCCTTGCATATAAAACCCCCCGTTTTATGTTTATTTATTATTGTTAATTAGTATACATATTTTTTTCAGCTCTTATTATTCCTGCTCTTTGCGTATTTTGGTAGAGGATATATCATCTCTAAAAATTTCTTCACCAAAGCCAGAGAATCGATTGGATATATGCTCAGGAACTGAGACTGATTCAAGATCGATAAAACTATTTCTAATTTTTCGACCAAAAACTAAAAAATTAATATTATGGCTATTAAATAAATCAAGCTGATCTAGCATATCTTTTCGATTTAAATAAAATTTTTCATCGAGGATGCGATTGAGTGTATCAGCACCAATAATAAATACAGAGTTTGGAAATAATGCTGCTTTATCTGTAAATTTCCCTGCTTTAGTAAGAACCCAATGATTATTTTGATCGAATTGCGACAAAGTTCTTTCTATCTCATGGTATGAAAGAGGGGGCTTGTCTGCGTTTTGAATGCAAATTTCATATGCTAGACCTAAACCAGTTTTGCTTTCTGCTAATTTACTCATTTCTTTGTGACCAGAGTGAAATGGGTTAAATGAACCAGGAAATATTAGTTCTGGCATCCGATTAGAGGAGGCTACAAAATCAATTTGATTATCTACTAGCTGAACCCATGGTTTCTTAGCATTTACAGTCTTTAATTTTAGCCTGTCAGTTTCTTTTAATTGTAAGCCTTGAATTCCACATGCTTCAGCTAGCGCTTGAATAATATGATGGGTAACCATTTTTTCTTCTTGATCTCTTGAAAGCTCGCCCTTTACGAATGAATAAGAGAAGCTTGAGGAATATTTATAAGTTTGTATTGCTATAAAAAACTTATGCTCTCCTTTTTTTGAATAGTTTGTAGCCAAAGAAGCGGTCACAGCAACACCCAATAAATAACTTGGGTGTGTATGCGGATCAATCTTCTTTGCTGCACTGTATGCTTTGGCTGCCATGCTTAGAGTTGTATTAAGGCTGCAGTATTGATCTGGCTGCTTTAAAAGATAGTAGTCAAGGGACTCTTTAGCATATGGAACATATGCTTCGAGCACAGATTTACTCGCTCCTGGAACTTTTAGTATCTCAGAAATAGCATTGGTTCCTCCGCCGCTTGATACCATGACAAATCTAAAAGAAGAATTATGAATTTTTGTTATGTTTTCTAAATATTCAGACATTTTTAGTTTATAGCTTTAGAGGAAAATGTTTTTAAGTGCATAATTGAAATACTGTGAATATTAACAAACAAACTCTATCGAATGCACTGGATTCTGCCAGTTTTCCTGTTCTTGCTGTTTCGCTCGTTCATCTTACAGGAGATATTTCAATATTAAGTAAATTACCCAAGCCGCGACAGGCAGTGCTTGGGGAAACTCAGGGTTTTTATACAGATCTTGAAAAAAATATTATTAAGAATTTAGCATTGGAAGAAATTACTAATTTTTTTAATGATTCAGGTCATCGAACCCCTTATATTCCCTCAGAAGATGATTTAAATATAATGATGAACTTTGTGGTTGGCGATATTGTTGCTATTGACTACGTTCCTATGATGCTTCAAGAGCTTAATATCAAGGATGAACCTTCGGAGCCAGCTGTTAGTGATTGTGATGAACATAATGATATGGAGGTTCTGATTATTGGATCTGGTATGTCGGGAATACTTGCTGCTATTAAGCTTGCTGAGCAAGGCATTAAATTTAAGATCTATGAAAAAAATGATAGCGTGGGTGGAACATGGCACGAAAATGACTATCCAGGTTCTCGTGTAGATATCGCCAATCATTTTTATTCTTATTCGTTTGAAGAAAACCATCTTTGGTCTGAGCATTTCTCTCAACAACCTGAATTAAAAGAATATTTCAACAAATGTTTTAAGAAGTTTGGTATCAACAAGCATACCCATTTTAATACCACAGTCAAAAGCATGTTTTTTGATGAGGATACTAAGTTGTGGACGGTTAGTTCTGAGCGTCAAGGAAAAAATATTAAAGAAGAAGTCAACCTTGTTATCTCATGTGTGGGGCAACTTAATCAACCTAAGATACCAAGCATTAAAGGAATTGATGATTTTCAAGGAAGTATTTTTCACTCCGCAAGATGGCCTAAAGAAGACGTAATCACTGGTAAAAAAGTTGCTGTTATTGGAAGCGGAGCAAGCGCATTTCAAATTGTTCCTGCCATTGCAAAAGATTGTGAGCAACTTGCAATTTTTCAGCGATCCCCGCCTTGGATGTTCCCAAATCCTGAATATCACACAAAGGTAAGCGAGGGCAAGCAGTGGCTATTAGCCCATCTGCCTTTTTATTCTCGCTGGTATCGGTTTTTACTTTTTTATCCTGGCTCAGATCAGCTTCTTAACTCATTGATCATTGATAAGGAATGGGATGGCAATGGGGCTTCTATCAATGCGGAAAATGATGCAATGAGACAAATATTTACAGATGCTATTTTAGCTCAAATTACAGACCCATCTTTGATTTCTAAAGTGCTTCCAGATTACCCACCATTTGGCAAACGTATGCTGCAGGATAATGGTGCTTGGCTGCAATCACTTCATTTACCTCATGTTGAATTGCTGGCAGAAGAGCTTAAAACTATTTCATCAATTGGAATTTCTACATCAGAGAAAGAGCTGGAATTTGATACCATTATTTTTGCTACTGGGTTTAATGCTCAGGAATTTTTCCAGCCCATGCATGTCGATGGGGGGCAGGGCAGCTTTAAAAAAATGTATGGAGATGCACCTGAATCATACCTAGGAATTACATTTGACACTTTACCTAACTTTTTTGCCATGTATGGTCCAGGAACTAACTTGGCTCATGCTGGGAGCATTATTTTTAATTCAGAGTGCCAAATTCAATATATTTGTTCTGCAATTAAACACATGATTGCAAATAATTACAGAAGTATTAAACCGAAGAGTGCTACTGTTGAAGATTATCAAAAGAGACTAAATGATCGTTTAGATAAAATGGTTTGGCAACATCCAAAGGTATCAAGCTGGTATCAGAACTCACAAGGGAAAGTTGTCACCACATCTCCATGGAGATTGGTAGAATATTGGAATTGGACAAATAATTTTAATGGAGATGATTATGAATTTTAGATATGTGCTTCTGGTACTCCTTTCATTTATTGTTCCTGCTTTTGCTGAGGCAAAACAACCAAATGTAATTATTTTTCTTGTTGATGATTTAGGTTGGGCTGACATTTCTCTCAGAGGCGCTCCAATTGACACTCCAGCAATTAATTCCCTTTTTTCCGAAGGTTTAACCCTCGATAGATTTTATGCAACACCGATTTGTAGTCCTACCCGTGCAGCATTGATGACAGGAAGAGATCCTCTGCGATTAGGAATATCCTATTCAGTTGTCATGCCTTGGATGAACAATGGCGTTCACCCAGATGAGCATTTTATGCCAGAATCTTTTAAGGCTGCTGGGTATCAAACTGCCATGGTTGGAAAATGGCATTTGGGCCATTCTCAAGAAATTTTTCATCCAAATGCACGAGGTTTCGATGATTTTTATGGTCACATGCATACTGAGGTTGGATATTTTCCTCCATTTGCTAACCAAGGTGGTATTGATTTTCAGCGAAATGGAGTTACTGTGTCTGACGAAGGCTATGAAACATTTCTTCTCGCCAATGAGGCAACAAGATGGATAGAAGCAAGAGATAAAGAAAAACCCTTTTTCTTATATATGCCATTTATTGCTCCCCACAGCCCGCTCGAGGCACCAGATGATTTGGTTAAAAAATATGCTGATCTAGAAGATAAAAGAGAACTTACTAGAAGTGTTTCTATTGACCGCACTAGAAAGCTCAATGGCTTCTCACCTAGTGCTAGACCCATTTATGCAGCAGTAGTTGATGGCCTAGATCAAGCAATTGGACAAGTCCTAAATACACTTGCAGCAGAGGGAATAGAAGAGGAAACACTTATTTTATTTAGCAGTGATAATGGTGGTGCTGCTTATGCAGGCGGCGGTGCTGATAACTTTCCATTGCGAGGAGGAAAAGGAGATACTTACGAAGGAGGAATCAGGGTAATTGCAGCAATGAAATGGAAAGGAAAGATTGATGCAAACTCTAATTTTTCTTCAATCATGACGGTAATGGATGTTTTTCCAACTCTTGCTAGCGCCTCAGATGTACCTATGCTCAATACCAAAGAAATATGGGGCAGAGACATGTGGCCAGCAATTCGCGACTCTAAGGATATAAAACTTTCCAAGGAAGTATATTTTGCTTCAGAGACCCCTAATTATGGTGAATTCCATACCACTGTTTTTAACGACAAGTGGAAGTTAGTTCAGGTCATCACAAGTTCTCTCCTAGAAGTTAATGTAGAAAATCAATTGTTTGATATTAATACTGATCCTAATGAATATAAAAATCTTGCTACCAAGTACCCAAAATTGGTTGAGATGATGGCTAATCAAATTAGAGAATGGCGCGCACTTCATCCTATCTCAGGCATCAGAGCCCAGTTAGTTCCTCCACCTGGGTGGAGAGCTCCAAAAGATTGGACGAGTTACACCATACCCATAGATGAACTTCAAGAGGATGCTTCATTAGGCTTTGGAGTTCACGCTCATCAAATACTCGATTATTTAATTAAAGACCATGGAAGAATAATTTATGACTGCAAACCAGGTGACTGGGAAAGAGGCAAATGCAAAGCTCCTGAAAAACCAAAAGGCCATCAGCATTAATGAACAAATTAGCACTATTTTTTATTTTTGTTTCCTCCATTGAATTGCTTGGACGAGAGGTTCAACAATCAACATTTTCTTATTGGAATAAGCCTGATATAAATATTTTTTATTCATTGCCGACCTCAATTAATGAGAATACAAAAATTTTATTTATCATGCACGGCGTTTCAAGATCAGCAGAGAGATATATAAATGATTGGTTGCCATTGGCAGAGCAAAGAAATGTGGTATTGATTGCTCCAGAATTTTCAAAGGAATTCTTTCCGGAGTATGTCTATTTAATGAAAACAAATTCGAAAGGAAAGAAATTAAAAGATGTGTCTTTACACCTAGATGATTCATTAGGCCTTTTGTTCGATTTTTTTAAATCTAAGTTAAATATTTCTACACTCAATTTTAGACTTTATGGTCATTCAGGAGGCTCTCAATTCGTTCATCGCTACCTACTACTAAGCGAAGAAACTAGGGTTGAGAAAGCTGCCATGGCAAATGCAGGTTTTTATACTTTTGCCAACCAAACAATCGGTTTTCCTTTTGGCATCAAAAATATGAATGTTTCAAACGAAAGGATTAAATGGTTTTTAAATCTTAAGGGAGGTATTTTTCTAGGCGATGCTGATAACGATCCTAAACACCATTCTTTGCCCGCAATGAGAAAGGCAAATAAACAAGGAAAGCATAGATTTGAGAGAGGAACTAATTTTTTTAATGATCTGGTCAATCTTGGAGTGGAGAGCAAAATGCCTTTTAGGTGGCGATACCAAACAGTGCCCGACGTTGCTCATGAAAATCCTGCAATGAGTTTAGCAGCTTCTAGCTTTCTGCTAGAAGATCTTTAATTTAAGAAGTATTTTTTTCTATAAACTCTTCAGCAGCCTTAAAAATTTTTACTTTTCTACCTGAATCCATTCTATCAAGAGATTTTGGCATCAAGGCCAATCTAGGGCTGGTGGCAAAAAACTCTCGGTTGTTTTCAATAAACCTCCAGTAGAGCCCATCCACTGCATCACACCAACCATCTTTTTTATAATTAGACATCCTTAACATATAGCTTGAACCACAAATATATGGCTTGGTCGAAAATATACCACCATCTGCATATGTACCCATGCCATATACATTTGGTACCATCACCCAATCTGCTGAGTCAACATACATCTCCATAAACCACTGATACATTTCATTTGGCCTGATTCCTGTTAAGTTCATTAAGTTAGAAATGATCATCAGTCTGTTTATGTGATGTGTGTAACCAGTCTCTATTGACTCTTTGATGGCATCATCTAACGGAGGTATGCCTGTTTCGCCTGTATACCAATTTTTATTCAAGCTGTTGTTATGTGACCAGAAATTCATTTCTTTATACTGCGGCATATTTTCCCAGTAAACCCCTCTAATAAATTCTCGCCACCCAAGGATTTGCCTTATGAACCCTTCTAGTGCATTTATAGGTATTTCATTTTCTTGCTCTTTAAAGGAGCTGATTGCATCAACAATGCACTCCATTGGATCTAACAAGCCTGCATTAATATATGGAGAAAGTAAGGAGTGGAACATTGTTGAATTATTTTTATCAATAGCGTCTTGAAAATCACCGAAATACTTAAAGTAGTCTTTTAAAAAAATTTTTAATTGTTTTCTAGCATCTTTGTGGGTCACAGCCCAGTTAAAATTCTCTAAATTACCAATAGAATCAGGAAAGCAGTTTTCAATTTCAACCATGGTTGAGACTGTGAGCTCATCTGATTTGAGTTTATTTCTTTCCTTTGGAGCCTCTTTTAATTTTGAAATACTTTTTTGATTTTCTTTATCAAAGTTCCATTTACCTCCTAGAGGTTTGGCACCCTCCATAAGGAGATTATATTTTTTTCTCAACCAACGATAATAGTACTCTTGTACAAGAGATTTTTTATCTTTTGACCATTCAGAGAACCCATCAATAGAATCAATAAATTTTGTATCAGGATGTATTTTTAGCTTTACATTATGCTTAGATCCGAAAAACATAAGTTGTGTAAGAATGCCATGATCGCTAGGTTGAGTCACATTTAAAATTTTAAATTGAGTTTTTTCATGCAAAATTTCAAGCTCATGCATCAAATCAAATTTTCTGTCCTTTGATACCTTGATGTGAATAATATTCAAATAGTCTTTTTCAAGTACTTTTTTCCAATGTCTTAAAGAGGAAATCAAAAAAACTAATTTATGCTTGTGGTGATTAATTTGATAGAAGGTATCGCAAGGCTCATATAATAATAGAGGATCAGCTTTATCTATAGTGGAGAGGACCTTGTTATTGGTAGCAAGATCATCTGGAAAGATTACGCCTATTTGTTTCATGCTCTTACCTCATTTAAAAAATTTCCTAACGCTACCCCAGAGATATAAGCTGACTCTACTCTTGCAGAAATATTCCAATCTCCAATAGCAAAAGCCTCTTCGGAGATTGAAGTAAATTTATTGTTTAATTCCGATCTTGAGCATAAAGCATATTTCCATCTAAAAATTTTAATATTCTTTAATTTAAAATCTTGATTAAAGAACTCTGCTATAGATCTTGTTACAGCATTCTCGATGTATGAATCTGAGGCGGACATCATTTTAGTGCTTGCCTCTGGTGAAAATTGCATGATCCATGTCTCTTGTTCCTCTGAATTATAAAATTTACTTGAAGCAAACCACGGCACATCTGCATTAAAGTTTTTAAAAGCATTATGAATAATATCTGACGGAAGTTTAAAATTCATGCCAACCGCTATACATGGACCAAATTTAGAATCATGTTCTATAGTTGACTGAAAGATATCCTGAGATTGAGGCAGGGGAAGGCTAGAAATAATTATGTCATATGACTCTTCATGACCTGATTCGAAATAGACAACTTTCTTTGCCTCATCAATATGAACAGCTTTTTGATTGAAGGTAATATTCAACAAATTTGCTTCCTGTTTAAGTAGGCTATGCATACCTTGAGGATGAGTAAAATAATGATCAGTTTCCACAATAGAATTTTCAGCACAGTTAAATGCAGACCCTAAAAAGTTAATCGCCTTATTTTTTAAGAGAAACTCTTGAAATTGATTGGCTTGAGATGTGCAAAATTGAGCTCCAAAATGAAGCAAACCATTAGTCAATTTTTTTGCGCACAGTCGGCCCCCAACCCCTCTAGATTTTTCAAATATAGAAACATTAAAATTATTATTAAGCGATAGTCCGCATGCAATTCCGCTCATGCCTGCACCCAATATAATAGCTTTAGCTTTTGAGGCCACTTTAAGAGTTTTCTTTGAAAACTTCTCCATCTTTCATTACAAAGATTACATTCTGAACTGAGTCAATATTGACAATTGGATTTTCTTCCAAAGCAATAATATCGGCAAGCATTCCAGGTTTTATTTGGCCCAGCACGTCTTCCATTCTTAAAAGTTTTGCTGGTTCAATTGTTGCACTTTTTAGAGCCTTATCATTTGGCATTCCAGCGTCTGTCATGAGAATAAATTCCTGCCAATTATCACCATGAGCAGAAACTCCTGAGTCAGTTCCAAATGCTATTTTGACGCCTGCTTTATAAGCCTGCGCAAAAGTTGATTGAATTTGAGGTCCAATTTTTGCTGCTTTAGGTCTAACAAGTGATGGAAAAAAATTTGGAATTTTGGCTTTCTCTGCAACCCAATTTCCAGCCATTATAGTTGGCACATAATAGGTTCCTTTTGCTTTCATTAGCTCCATAACCTCTTGATCCATGAAAGTTCCATGCTCAATCGAGTTGATTCCAGCCTCAACCGCTCTTTTCATTCCTTCTTTTCCATGAGCATGAGCTGCTGTCCAAAGCCCATAGTCATTTGCTGTTGAAATAATTGCCAGCAGTTCGTCCTGTGTAAATTGTGGATTTTCACCAGACTTTGCAACGCTAAGAACCCCTCCAGTTGCCGTAATCTTAATTCCGTCTGTTCCATCTTTATACCTTTGTCTTACTGCTTTTATAGCCTCTTCAGGACTATCAATGACTCCATCTTCTGGTGAAGGTGGTGAATAGTCAGCTTTTGCCATTCCATTTGTAGGATCTCCATGGCCACCTGTTGTTGCTATTGTTTTGCCAGAGGTAAAAATCCTTGGCCCTACAATTAAGCCTTGTTGAATTGCTTGTCGCAAAGCAATTGTTTCCATTCCTCCATCGCCAAGGTTTCTAACGGATGTAAATCCAGCCATAAGGGTCTTTGTAGCAGCGTTGGCTGCGAATAATGCCCTAAACTCAGGCTCAACCTTAGATTGCCTCTCAGCTTTAGGAACATACTCTTGTGCAAGGTGAACATGCATATCCATAAATCCTGGAAGAACATATGATTGCTTTAGATTAATTACTGAATCCGATTTTTTAGGATTTGCATAACCTTTTGATACTTCAATTATTTTATTTCCTGCAACTCTTACAGTCATGGCTTTGCTAATTTGACCATTATTAGTATCAATTAAATTTCCAACGTGAAGCAATGTATCTGCAAAACCAAAATTAGAGATTAGTAATGCAAATAAAAAAGTAATTTTTTTCATAATTTTATATTTATTGTAAGAAGGTATATTGAAACGATACTATTTTTTATGAAAACTTAATAGATAAAAAATGAAGGCCATCAAAAATGAACCATTTTGATTTTTTGAGAATTGAGCTCTCTTCCATTTTCATTATGAATTGAAATCGTTATTTTCTTTTTTGCTGGTTCTATATTCAGAATGCCAAAGTTTTTTTCTGGAAACATCTTTCCTATTAAAAGAGGATCATTTTCTTTATTGTTTGAAGCCACTTTATTTAAGGACGAAGCTGTAATTTCGGTAAAGTGTTTGTTCTGGTAGATTCCAGAGCGATGCCTATCACCCGAGATAGCTATAATAGTTTTTTCTATTGATGCGATAGAGAGTAAATTCAAGAGTTTTGTACGTTCTAAAGGAAAATTAGCCCATTTTTCATATTGATGATTGGTTGCCAATATCTGGATGGATGAAAGAATAATAATCACATCTGCCGTTGAATTATTAATTGTTGATTCTAGCCATTTCCATTGATCTTTGCCAAGGATAGTTGCATTTGGGTCTACATTTGGTTTGTAATTACTTTTTTTCCCTAGCAGCTCTGACCTAAAATACCTTGTATCAAGACCTATAAATTCAATATTAGCACCATCAATATTTTTATTTATATTGAAATAAATTCCCTCTCTTTTTCTTCTTGGATCATTTGCAGGCACATGCCAGAAATCTAAAAACATTTGTTCGGCTTCTTTTTTTAAAATGTAATTTTTGCCTCCGTCATTCAAACCATAATCATGATCATCCCAGATTGATAATATCTCTGTATCACTCGTAAGCCAGACAGGAAAATTATTTCTTTGTTGAGCGTAAGCTTTTTTCATTTTTACCAGCTTCCCATTTGGATGGTCCCCATAAACGTTATCTCCCAGAAATATAAACCCATCAATATTTTTATTTTTTATAGATGGCCATATCGCTTGTGCACTCCTTTGATCAAGACAGGACCCTAATCCAAACTTATATGCATAAAGATTTGTTGGCGCAATAAGAAAAAAGGTAAGTGAGAGAATTGGTATGCAGATATATCTTTTCATAATATTATTATCTCACTGTTTAAATATTTTTTTAGTGTTGCTGAAATTCATAATAGCTTTTCTTTGTTTCCTTATTATTGCATCTTGCAATGATGGCTCTAAAGCAACAGGGTTGGAGCTTGGTAATTTTATTAAACCTACTTATTCCAACAAAGAATCATTTTATAAATGTAATTTGATTGAAGGTCAAACTCTTAACTCTGTTGAAAGATTTATCCCTAATCTTGTTAAGAGCTTTTCGCAAATAGTAGATAGTTCTGAGGAATTATTTTTTTTATTTCCAATTAAGCAAGCTGAACTTCAAACAACATCTTTTGAGCTGTTCCTAAAACATAAAGATGAGGTTTCGATAGACAAGTTAGACCTTGCTCTTGCAGCATTATCTTTTAAGGAAATTGCTACCTGTGAAAATCCAACTTTCTCATACAACTCATTGAAGTTAACAAAGGAAACTATTGATGCGTCGCCAGCAGTGGTGGAGATTTTAGAATGTGGTTATCTTGAAAACTATGACTATGCAACTATAAAATTAGTGCTTGAGCAATTTACCGATGCATTGGTAAAAAATAAATCTCCAGTTGATATCGTCTATTCTGGCAACCAAGCTAATAGCAATCAATTTCAATGGACAAATGTATTCTCATCTCAGGATTCAAGAAAAGCGTTTATAGAATCTTGGCAAGCTTTAGAGATTGGCAAAGAAATTCAGAAGTTACTGCTTGAACAGTCAGAGTGCAAGTCATCCAAGCTTTATAGCCGCTATAAGGTTCTATAACTTAGAAACGTGAAAGCTCATCTGCAATTTTTTTTACCCCATTGCTAACAGTCTCAACTAATACAAAAGGCAGCACGGCATGAATAATTCCAGCAACACCTAAAAGAATTAATTTTACAGAGACTTTGCCAACTCTATACCCATGGCTGAGGTATTTAATTTTTGCTGTTTTGAGGTGATTGAAATCAAATATCATGATTTAATTTTAAACTAATTCATTTGTGAATACCTAACTTAAGTTAAAAGACTATTCAATTCTCTTAAGATTCACAACAAGATAGTGTAATATACGATTTCTTCAGCTAGCGGCATTAGTATAATGGCTAGTATATCTGCCTTCCAAGCAGATGGTCCGAGTTCGAATCTCGGATGCCGCACCATCTTTTCTAAATATTTTTTGACTTGAGAGTAAGCTCTTTAGGCGTTAATGTTTATAAATAACCCAATTTGGAGACCGCATGAGATATTTGTTACTAATACCATTTTTATTATTTGCTCAAACTGGATTTGCAACTTCTGAGCAATATAACGTTCGAACTGAAGCAAGTTTTTGTAAATACAAACCAGGAAAAAGCTACGATGATGTTATCAAACATGCAAAAAAATATGAAAAGTTTCTTAAAGCAAATGGTTTGCAATATTCCAAAACCATCTTTACGCCAGTTTTAGCTGGAAAAACGGATCATGATTATGTTCTCTGGGGCACATGGCCCAATGGAGAAGAAATGTACAAAGAATATGGAGCTTATCTTAATGATTACGATGCCAAGGGTGCTGCAAATCCTGGTATATGTGATAGACAGGTTGCATTTCTAAATACAGCAGCATTGCACATGAGAATTCCTGTTGAAGAGCGCGATGACATTCAGATGGTTGATTTCAGATCTTGTAAATTTACAGATAATGCGTCATGGAAAAAAATACTTGAGCTTGCTGCAGATAATGAAGAAGCAAATATAGAGCTTGGTAGAGATGGATTTGGAGTTCATTATTTGAGACCGTATAGAGGGTTTGATGCTGACACTCCATTCGATATGATTATAATGACTCACTACTATCATCGTAACAAGAGGGCAGAAGCAACTAAAACTTGGCCAGCAATTCGTGATTACAGGAGAGAGAATGGGTTTAATGATAGATGGAAAGAAAATATAGCTTCGTGCTCTCCAAGTAATCTTTACTCAATGGAATGGATATACAATACAAGCAATTAAACAGAATTTATAATAAAAAAAGGAGAGGTTAACCTCTCCTTTTTTATAAATATAAAATTGTTTTTAAAGTCAAAATGCTAAAATATTGCCATGAATATAAAATATGTTTCTTCTCCGATAGGCTTTTTTCAATCAACTTATAGTGATTTAGGCCTTAGAGAACTTCGTTTTTTTAAATCAATACAACCTGAATATCCCCACGATAGCTCTCTTCAAAAATATATAAATCAATTCTTTTCACCTAAGGGGTTGGATTCTCTTCCAGAGATCGATTTAATTGGAACAGATTTTCAACTAAAAGTTTGGAACGCTCTTTGTCAGATTTCTAGAGGAGCAACAGAATCATACCTTTCTATCGCAAAACAAATTGGATCGCCAGGAGCCTTTAGAGCAGTTGGAACAGCCTGCAAGATAAATCCGGTTCCTATTTTCATCCCTTGCCATAGAGTGATCAAGCAAGATCAATCAATTGGAGAGTTTGCCTTGGGTGCCGGTAATAAAAAAGCTCTTTTAGAAATGGAATCCCTTTAATTATGTCGGCATACGAAACTATTATTCACCATCTTAATGAAGGTCTTAATGTGAAACATCTTTTTTTAGAAAATGAGAGCTCTATGCATAATGTGCCTCCAGGTTCTGAAACACACTTTAAGCTTGTTCTGGTATCTGATAATTTTTGCGGCCTTTCAAAAGTCCACAGGCATCAAATGATTTATAAAATTTTATTGGAAACAATGAAACAAATACATGCATTATCAATACAGGCATTTACTATTGATGAATATAATAAAAATCCTGTGATCCATGAATCACCGGATTGTTCAAATAAAAATTAAAAAAATGAATAGACTTTTCAATTATATTCTCTTAAGACCATTAATTAGCCTTATTTTTATTGGGATTATTTTTTTAATTTCATCGCCAGGACTGCAAAACTTTAAGCTTGACGCTTCATCTGATGCTTTGGTAATAGACGGAGATGAAGCATTTAAAATATATAGGGAGACAGGGGAGATTTTTGGTAATTCAGATTTTTTAATAATTACCTTTACCCCTAAAGCCGATTTATTTTCTAAGCAATCTTTGTCTGTGATTAAAAATCTTGATGAGTCACTGAGCAAGCTTCCCAATGTAGACTCTGTGTTAACAATTTTAGATGCCCCAATTTTTTTTCAACCCAAGGTACCACTTGCTGACTTGATGGATAGTCTTAAAACTCTTGAAACAGAGGGTTTGGATTTGATTGCTGCCAAAGAAGAAATTATCAACAATCCAGTATATTCCGAACTAATAATAAGTCCCTCTGGAGAGACTACTGCGATGCAGGTAACTTTAAAAGAAAACTCCACTTATAGGTCTTTAATTCGAAAAAGATATGAATTACAGGACAAACCGAGCCTCTCTAGCAGTGACCGCAATGAGCTTAAAAAAATAAATCGTCAAATATCTCAAATCAATAACGCTGATTCTATTCAAAGAGCTGAGCTTATTGCTAAGATCAGGGAACTTCTAGATGAGAGGCGCGATCAGGGAAAATTATTTTTAGGTGGCGCATCAATGATAGCTACAGATATGATGAGCTTTATCAAATCGGACCTCGCTGTATTTGGTGCAGGAGTAGCATTGGTATTTTGCTTAATGCTATACCTCTTTTTTCAGAACCTTTGGTTCGTTATTCTACCTCTCAGTAATGCATTAGTAACCACTGCATTTACTGCAAGCATTCTGGGTTTGATGGACTGGAAGATAAGTGTAATATCTTCAAATTTTATTGCGTTACTTTTGATTCTAACCATCTCATTGACTGTTCACGTTTTGGTTAGATTTATAGAGGTCTGCAAGAGTGAAGAATCAATAGATCGAGCCATATATATAACTCTAAATCAGATGGTTATGCCATGCTTGTTCGCTGCATTGACTACAGCAATTGCTTTTTTATCTTTAATAATGGGTGATATTAAACCAGTAATAGAGTTTGGGAAGATGATGTCGGTTGGAATGATTTTTGCATTTATCTTTACATTCACATTTTTGCCAGCTGCAATGAAGCTACTGATTAGTTCTAAACAGGCTTCTTCACTGAACTTTATTAAAAAAATACCTACAAAATTAGCTTTTATTACTCTTAAAAATGGAAATCAGATAGCGCTATTATTTTTTTTAATTGCAGCCTCAATGCTTTATGGAATTTCAAAATTAGAAGTAGAAAATAGATTTATTGATTATTTCTCTCCAGAGACTGAAATATATCAGGGGATGTTATTGCTTGATCAAGAGCTTGGTGGAACAGCAACTTTAGAGATCTTGATTGATCAACCAGCTCAAGAACTTTTTGATGACTCACTGTTTGAAGACGATGATTTATTTGAAGACGATTTATTTGAGGATGATTCCAGTGAAGCATCTGGATACTGGTGGAATGCAAGCTCTTTATCAAAACTTGAATCTATTCATGATTACCTTGATAGCATTCCAGAAATGGGGAAGGTGCTTAGTGTGGCCAGCGGTATTAAATTAGCCAGATTGATTAATGACAACAATGATCTTAATGATTTAGAGCTAGCCTTGTTGCGATCAGTTCTACCCGAAGATATTAAAGAAACGCTTCTGTATTCATACATTAATGAAGATGACTCCAAGGTAAGGATATCTGCTAGAGTGCTTGAGTCTGCAAAAACACTAAATAGAAAAGAATTACTTGAAAAAATACATTTTGATTTAGAAAATAAATTTCAATTAGAGCCAGATCAATTTCAGGTAACAGGTTTGGCAGTTTTATATAACAACATGCTGCAGTCTTTATTTTCTTCTCAAATAAAATCTCTTGGATTGGTGTTTGGAGCCATTGGTTTAATGTTGCTGATTCTTTTTAGATCAATAAAAATCATGCTGATAGCGCTAACACCAAATTTAATTACTGCTGGTTCGGTTCTGGGTATGCTGGGAATCCTTGGAATTCCTCTAGACATGATGACGATAACTGTTGCTGCAATAAGCGTAGGTATGGCTGTTGATAATACCATTCATTATTTGTATCGATATAAAACTGAAGTTCAAATAAATCGCTCCCCAAGCGATGAAAGGATTTTAAATTCTCATAATTCAGTTGGTAGAGCAGTGTTTTATACAGCCACAACAATAGCCGCAGGCTTCTCTGTTTTTGCATTATCAAACTTTACTCCAACAGTATTGTTTGGCCTCTTCACAGCCTTTGCTTTATTAGTTTCTTTTTTTGCTTCGTTAACTTTGCTACCATTTCTATTGAATTTTTTTAAAGCTTTTGTACTCAAGGAGACATAAATGGCCGGTCCATTAAAAGGAATTACACTTGTCGAGTTTGCTGGTATAGGCCCTGGCCCATTTTGCGGAATGGTCCTTGCAGATTTAGGTGCTGAAATTATTAGGATCGATAGATCTTCGCAACATGGTCATGGTAATACCATTGACTTTCAACATCGATCCAAATCATCTTTATCAGCTGATTTAAAAAACCCTGATACAGTGGTCGAAATCAAAAAATTATTAACAAATGTAGATGGTTTGATTGAAGGTTTTAGACCTGGAGTAATGGAGCGACTTGGGCTGGGTCCCGATGATTGCTTGGCAGTTAATTCAAAATTAGTTTATGGCAGGATGACTGGTTGGGGTCAAGATGGTCCCTTGGCAAAAACAGCTGGCCATGATATTAATTACATTGCCCTAACAGGAGCGCTGGAAGCGATGGGTAGAAAAAATGAAACTCCTCCACCTCCCTTAAATTTGGTCGGTGATTTTGGCGGAGGAGGCATGTTTCTAGCTTTGGGCATAGTTTCTGCTTTATTAAATATTAAGAGCGGTGGGAAAGGGCAAGTTGTTGATGCGGCAATGGTTGATGGGGCTTCAGTTCTTATGTCTATGTTTTATGCTTTTAAAGCCTCTGGATTTTGGCAGGATGAGAGGGAGTCAAATATGCTAGATGGTGCAGCCCATTTTTATGACTCTTATGAGTGCGCAGATAAAAAATTTCTAGCCGTTGGGTCTATAGAGCCTCAGTTTTACTCAATCCTTCTAGAAAAACTAGAAATTTCTGATCCAAAATTTCAAGATCAAATGAATCGCAACCAATGGCCAGAACTTAAATCTTTAATGCAAGAAAGAATAAAGCAGAAAACTCGTGATGAATGGGCGGCTATCTTTGATGGGTCTGATGCTTGTGTTGCCCCAATTTTAAGCTTGTCAGAAGCTCCGGAACATCATCACATGAAAGCAAGAAACTCATTTGTTGAGATTGATGGAGTTACTCAGCCTGCACCTGCACCAAGATTCTCAGAAACAACCCCAGAAATTCAACATTCCTCAGTGAAAGCTGGCCAAAACAATGATGAGATTTGTAAGAAATTTAACTTAGATAGATCTTGTTTTAGTTAAAAAACTTAACTGCATTATCATGCGTTGCTGAGCAAAGCTCCTCAACATCGACTCCTGTGAGCTTGCTAATTTCATTTGCTATATGAGGTAAATATTTTGGTTCATTAATATTTTTTGCCGGTTTGTCTGGAAGATTTTTAGGGATTAAGTAGGGGCAGTCAGTCTCTAACATCAATTTTTCTAAAGGTATGTTTTTAATTGATTGGCGTAGATCAACATTGCGCTTAGCATCACAAATCCAGCCAGTTAATCCAATGTATGCTCCTAGATCTAGATAATCATCTAACTCTTCTTGAGTGCCAGTAAAACAATGGACAACAAACTTTGGAAAGTTGTTTAAATTTTCTTTAATTATTTTAATAAAGTCTTGGTGAGACTCTCTTTGGTGTAAGTAAAGGGGGAGATTAAGCTCTTTTGCAATATCAATATGCATTTTAAAAGATTCTCTTTGAATCTCAGGGGAAGAAATATTTCTAAAATAGTCTAAGCCAGTTTCTCCAATGGCATGCGGCTTACTGAATGCTAATTTTTTTAGAAGATCTTGATAGCCAATCTTAAGAACTTCTTTGGCGTTGTGGGGGTGAATGCCAGCTGAAATAAAGAATTTTTCAGGTGATGATTCCTGGATTTTTTTTATAGGCTCCAAGTCTTTTAAACTAGCGCACAACAGCACAAACTTGTTAACTTTTTGAATCTCAGCATTTTTAATAACAGTCTCTAAATTATCCTTAAAAGACTCATGTGTAAAATTACATGCAATGTCTATAAATCCAGCCATTTTTAATTTCTTTGAATTACAATTACCTAATTATCTATCAATATGAACCAATTTGAACAATTTCAATCTGCATTAAAGCTTGATCAAGTTTCAGAAAATATTTTTTCATTTACGCCTGATTCAAGATATTTTGTAGGTAATACCCCTCATGGAGGGTACCTTTTGGCGTTGATGAATAAAGCGCTTTCATCAGTGCTTACTCATCCAAATTCAATTAATTCCAATGTATATTATTTAGATAGAACAGAACCAAAACCTGCTGAACTTCACGTTGAGGTTATTAGAACTTCAAGAGGTTCCTCAATGGGACAAGTCAGATTAATGCAGAATGGTAAATTAACCTGTTTATTTTCAGCTCTTTGCTCTGATTTTCAATATATGAAAGGGCATTCTGGTCTTGAAACCCCGCTGCCAGAAATTATGAATTCTGTTCCAGAAAACCAGTTTAAGGTGATGAATTATGAAAACTTCAAAGCAGGCTCTACCCCATCATTTATTCAGCAACTTGAAATGTCGGTTCATCCCGCTCATGCATGGTGGGATAGAGATATCTCAATGGATGTAGCTGAAGCAAGATGCTCAGCTTTTCTTGAGTTAAAGGGCGGAGCGGCTGATACATTCGTGCTTTCATATCTGGCTGACATTTTGCCTCCTGTAGTGCAAAATAAATACGGCTCACTTGGGTGGGTTCCCACTCTTACGCTCACTTGCAACATTCGTCAGCTCCCTAAAACTAATCGTCTATTTATAGATGGTTTAGCAAAAGACATTAGCAATGGTTATTTTGAGCAAGACTGCAATATCTGGGATATGGACGGAAATTTAGTTGCCACTAGCCGTCAGCTTGCAAAAATCTTAAAATCAGAAGAAAAAATTTCTTCATAACTACCAAAGGAAATATTATGAAATTTAAAGGTACTAAAAATTATGTGTCTACTGAAGATCTAAGCATGGCAGTCAATGCAACTATTGCTTTAGAAAGGCCTCTTATCATAAAAGGTGAGCCAGGAACTGGAAAGACCCTATTGGCAATTGAAGTTGCCCAATCCCTGAACATGGAATTAATTGAATGGCATATTAAATCAACCACTAAGGCTTCACAGGGCCTCTATGAGTATGATGCCGTTACTAGACTTAGAGACTCTCAGCTAGGTGATGAGAGAGTTAAAGATATTAAAAATTACATTAAAAAAGGCAAGTTGTGGGATGCATTTGAATCTGATAAACAAGTAGTTTTGCTTATTGATGAAATAGATAAAGCAGACATTGAATTTCCCAATGATTTACTTCAAGAGTTAGATCGCATGGAGTTTTATTGTTACGAAACTGGTGAAACAATTAAAGCTAAAAAGAGGCCTTTGATTATCATTACTTCAAATAACGAAAAAGAACTCCCTGATGCATTTTTAAGAAGATGCTTCTTTCACTATATTCAATTCCCAGATCGTTCAACAATGGAAGGCATTGTTAAAGTTCACTATCCCAAAATCAAGAAAGCATTAGTCAAAGAAGCTTTGGATTTATTTTTTGATGTAAGAAAAATTCCTGGCATGAAGAAAAAACCTTCAACTTCTGAATTAATAGATTGGTTGAAGTTGTTAATGTCAGATGAACTGCCGGATGAAATCTTAAAAAATGCAGATACATCTAAAGCAATTCCTCCTTTGTATGGAGCTTTATTAAAAAATGAACAGGATGTTCAATTGTTAGAACGTCTTGCATTTATGTCAAGAAGAGAGCAAACAAAATAATTTAATGTTAATTAATCTTTTTCATACCGTTAGATCTGCTGGAGTGCCATGCACTCTGAGAGAGCTATTGGATTTATTGGGAGCTCTTGAAAAAAGACTCGCATTTGCAGACATGGAAGATTTTTATTTTCTTTCTAGAACTGTTTTGGTTAAAGATGAAAAGAACTACGACAAATTTGATAAAGCATTTGAAATTTATTTTAAGGGTATTGAAAAGTTAGAAGATATTTTTGAGGCGTTGATACCTGACGATTGGTTGCGCAAAGCTTTTGAAAAAGAATTAGATCCAGAAGAATTAAAAAAAATTCAATCTTTAGGTGGATTAGAAAAGTTGCTCGAGGAATTTAAAAAAAGGATGGAAGAGCAAAAAGAAAGACATGAAGGCGGAAATAAGTGGATTGGTACAAATGGTACCTCACCATTTGGTAATAATGGGCAAAATCCAGAAGGTATCAGAGTTGGTGGTGAGGGCGGCCAAAAGAAAGCGGTTAAAGTTTGGGAGCAAAGACAGTATCAAAATTTAGATGATTCAGTGGAAATAGGCACTCGAAATATTAAAGTGGCCCTCAGAAGACTGAGAAAATTTGCTCGTCAAAGCACAGATTATGAGTTAGATATGGACGGCACAATTAAATCCACTGCTCGAAACGCTGGGATGCTAGACATTAATATGATTCCTGAGAGAACCAATCATGTAAAAGTATTAATATTTTTTGATGTTGGTGGATCAATGGACCCCTATATTAAGCTTTGTGAAGAACTATTTTCAGCATTAAAAACAGAATTTAAACATTTAAAATATTTCTATTTTCATAATTGTGTTTACGAATCAGTGTGGGAAGACAATCGCAGAAGAACCCAAGAAAGATTTTTAGTTCAAGATATTATCAATAAATATAGTGCTGATTATAAAGTGATCTTTGTTGGTGATGCCACCATGGCCCCATATGAGATTACAAACGCTGGTGGAAGTATTGAGCATTGGAATGAAGAACCAGGGGGCGCAACCATCAAACGTCTATGCGAGCATTTCGATAGAGCTGCATGGTTGAACCCAGTGCCGGATGATCATTGGGACTATACCTCTTCTTTATGTATCATTAGAGAACTCATGGAGCAAAGAATGTTTCCATTAACTTTAAAAGGATTGGAAGACGGTATGTCGGAACTATCAAAATGAATACAATTAATACAACCCAAAGCAGTGGAATTAAATGGGGCCCATTTACTCTTCGCATTCCTTTTATTCATATAAAGTTTAGGGCTCCTGAATTTCTTCAAGGCTTAGTTATTTCTGGTGCAACTGCATTTGCAGCAGCTCCATTGGCGATGAAGCTTGGCCTAACATTCGAAGAGGCAGTTGCATTAAGCATGGTTGCTGGAACCTTTATTTCTGCAGGGCCCTTAATTTTTGGAGAGCCTATGGCACCTGGCTGGGTAACTCCAGCGGTTCCAATAGTGATGGGTGCTCTTGCAGCAGCTGGTTACTATGGCGTGCCACCTGATGGATCTGACACTTGCATTGGTGGAGTCTGCAAGTACAACCCAGAAGCTTTTCAATTTATGGCAGCAATGTGCTTTGAGTTCACAGCTTTAATTTTAATTCTTGGGCTGACTGGATGGGGAAAACTGCTAGTTGAAAAAATTCCAAATGGATTAAAGGCAGGTATTATTTTAGGAGCTGCCTTGGCTGCCTTCTATCAAGTGTTTTATGAAGATTTTGATGCTTACCTGGTGCAACCAGTCTCAATGACTGTTGCAATTATTCTTTGTGTTATTACAACTTTTTCAAACCCATTTAAAAAATTAGCTGTAAAAAATAGATTTTTTGAGGTTGTGGGGTCCTTGGGTCTATTACCAGGCTTTGTAATTGCTGGTTTGCTAGCTTTTATATTGGGTGAGCTTACTTTTAATATTGAATGGGGTTTTAAGATACCTGCGGTTATGAGTTTAATTGAAAAAACTTCGCCTATTTTTATTGGTTTACCTTCAGCTCAAATGTATGTTGATGCGTTGCCTTTGGTCATTATTGGTTACATGTTACTTTTTGGCGATCTAGTTACCGCTACAGAAGTTCTTAAGGATGCTCAAAAACATAGAGATGATGAAATCTTGCCAATTGACCTTAATCGATCACATCTATCGGTTGGAATCAGAAACTTATTGGCTTCTATAATTAATCCATTTTTTCCTACACAGGGAGCTTTATGGACTGGGGTTCATGTTGTTGTTGCAGAGCAATGGAAGAAGGGCCCCAAACAAATGCCATCAATTTTTGATGGAATTGGCTCCTATTACCTCATGGGCATTCCATTTTTGTATTTTACACTTCCCTTTGTTACTTTAATGCAGCCATTAATGGTAATGGCGCTTACTTTAACTCTGATATTGACTGGCTTTGCGTGTGCTTATGTTGCGATGTCAATTCCAAAGAAGAATTCTGAAATGGCTACTGCGTTATTGATTGCATTTTTTATAACCTTTTATAGTGCTTGGGTTGGTCTTGTTATTGGTCTCTTGCTATCAGTATTTGTTGATGGGCTGGATGAAGAGACAGCATGAGTCAGTTTGCTCTTGAGATCTCTGATCTTCAGAAAACCTATGACTCTGGAGTTGTTGCATTAAAAGGTATTAATCTTGCCGTTAAAGAGGGAGATTTCTTTGCTTTGCTTGGTCCTAATGGTGCAGGTAAATCATCAACGATCGGAATCATTGCTTCGCTAGTCACCAAAACCGCCGGCACAGTAAAAATTTTTGACATTGATACTGATAAAAATTTTCCGGAAGCAAAGCGTCTTCTAGGTGTTGTATCTCAAGAAATAAATTTTAATAATTTTGAAAAAGTTGTAGACATTGTCACGACGCAAGCTGGTTTTTACGGGATTCCAATTAAAGAAGCAAAGCGTAAAACTGAAATTACTCTTAAAAGATTGGGCTTGTGGGAAAAACGAAATGAGCAAGCTAGAACACTTTCCGGAGGCTTTAAAAGAAGGCTAATGATCGCTAAAGCTTTAATTCATGAGCCAAAGCTTTTAATTCTTGATGAGCCAACTGCCGGAGTTGATATAGAGCTTAGAAGAGAGATGTGGGAATTCTTAAAAGAAATAAACGCCAATGGAACAACTATAATTTTAACCACTCATTACCTAGAAGAAGCAGAGCAATTATGTAAAAACATTGCAATTATTGATCATGGTGAGTTGGTTGAAAATACTTCAATGAAAGATTTGCTGAGTAGGTTAGATGTTCAGGGGTTTGTTTTAGATATAAATCAGTCTTTGGATGTTGCACCATCGATTTCAAATTTTGAAATTAACTTGCAGGATGCAACAACATTAAATGTTGCAATAAAAAGAGACCAATCTATCAACGATCTTTTTGATCAATTAACTGAGCAGGGCATTGAAGTCTCATCCATGAGAAATGAATCTAACAGGCTAGAAGAAATGTTTATAGAGATGGTTAAAAAGAATTGATTATGAAAAGAAGAAATGAAATTTTTATCTCACTCGTAACCCTCGTTCGTAAGGAAATTAAGCGTTTTTTAAGAATTTGGGTTCAAACTTTGGTTCCACCAGCCGTTACCATGTCTTTATATTTTGTTATTTTTGGTTCTCTTATCGGCCCAAGAATAGGTTCCATGGATGGTCTTGATTATATTCAGTTCATGATACCTGGGTTAATTATGATGTCCGTAATTACTAATTCTTACGCAAATGTTGTCTCTTCCTTCTATTCAGTGAAATTTCAGAAATCCATTGAAGAACTCCTTGTATCGCCAATGCCCAATTGGGCAATTTTAGTTGGATTTATTATGGGTGGAGTTTCTAGAGGTGTTTTAATTGGATGCATTGTGTTTTGTGTTAGTCTGTTTTTCTATCCATCATTCACAATTGTTAATCCCGCATTAACCATTACTGTTCTATTTTTAACCGCCATTCTTTTTTCATTAATGGGTTTTATTAACGCAATTTTTGCAGATAGCTTTGATGACATTTCAATTATTCCAACCTTTGTCTTAACGCCTTTGATATATTTGGGTGGAGTTTTTTACTCTATTAATATTCTTCCAGATGTGTGGAGAAATATTTCAATGGTAAACCCAATGCTTTATGTAGTTAACACCTTTAGGGAGGGCATGCTGGGAGTAAGTGATGTTTCTATACCATTTGCGCTATCTATGATTATTTTCTTTATTGTGCTTTTAAGCTCTGCATGCTTGTTATTACTTCATAAAGGAATTGGAACCCGCCAGTGAAAACTAAATATTTAGGCAAACCAAATAACCCCAAGACTGATTCATATTCGCCTAATTTCCTAGATTCTGTCGAACGCCATTCTATTGATATGGGTAGTTTTTATGGACTTGATTATTGGAATGCATATGAATTTTCATACCTGAATGCAAAAAACCAACCTGTCTTTGAATCATTGGAAATTAAAGTTCCAATGAATTCTTTGGTAACCGTGGAATCTAAATCTTTAAAAATCTACCTTGCCTCTTTTTACAATAAAAAATTTAATAACTCAGCCAAAGCATGTAAATTAATTGAAAAAGATTTGGGTAAGCTTTTGCAATCAAAAGTTTCAGTCACAAAAAAAGTTAAATATGAAAACTCGCCAAAAGCAGTTCTGCTAAATCGTGCAATTAATAAAATAAAGAAAAATACCATTATTAAATTTGAGGGCTTTCGATCTATTTGTCCTGTCACATCGCAGCCAGATTGGGCCACTATTTATCTTCATTCTTCCTCAAGCGCTATTGAACCAAAGCCAGTTATCAAGCTTTTAAAATCCTTTAGACAAAGAGGGGATTTTCATGAAGCATGCATAGAGTCTATTTTTTGCACTCTTGCTCGTAATTTTCTCATCAAAGATTTGACTGTCTTTGGAAGATTTTTAAGAAGAGGAGGCATAGATATCAACCCTATTAGATCCTCTTCAAAGAAGCTACTTTTTAAAAATTTTCGAGACCATAATCAATAATCTTAATTATTAAGATTAGTTAGTTGCTTGCTGGTCTAGCATTGGCAATATTTTAACTCTTACCTCTTTTTCCACCATCTGGTGACCCAGCTTGTTTGGGTGAATACCATCATCTTGCATTAGGTCCAATGCCACCATTTCTTTGATTGATCCCTTGATGAGCTCCAAATTAAATTTTACTGCTAAATCAACAAACATTTTTTCAAAGCTATCTGTGTAGAGCTCTCCATAGTTAGGGGGCAACTCTACTCCAACTAAAACAGTTTCAGCGCCAGTTAATACAATCATCTCAATCATTTTTTCAAGATTTTTTAGAACCACTCTTTTGATTGACATGCCTCTTAACCCATCATTACCACCAAGCTCCAATATCACAATTTTTGGTTTGTGCTCACTGAGTAATTTTGGAAGTCTATAAAGGCCTCCAGAGGTTGTATCACCACTGATGCCAGCATTGATTACTCCAAAATCTATATTATTATTTTTAATACTCTGTTCTAGAAGCGACGGCCATGATTCATCGTATTTCACTCCATATCCTGCGCTAAGACTATCTCCCAAAACAACAATTGTATTATTAAGTTCATCTGATTGATTTTCAGAATTTACTGTGGATGAAACAGACAGTAAAATGACAAAAAATACCATTAGGCGCAAATTGAAAGACTTAATTTTAGAAGTTAAAAACATTACCAAAGAAGTTAACAGTCCTGAGGGGCTTTTGACAATAGTTAAAGATATTAATTTATCCGTTGAGCAGGGCAAACCCATTTCTTTGGTTGGCCCATCAGGATCTGGAAAAACTACTCTGCTTGCCATAATGGCAGGACTTGATTTACCAACAAGAGGTACAGTAACTCTTTTGGGGTCTGAAATAACTGCTCTTGATGAAGATAAGAGAGCTCAAATTCGCGGCAAGGATGTTGGGTTTGTTTTTCAGTCATTCCATTTAATGCCAAGGTTATCTGCACTAGACAACGTGATGCTGCCTCTTGAAATTTCAGGTGACCCAAATGCAATGGGTAAAGCCCAAGAAGCTCTCGGCCAAGTAGGGCTTGCTAAACGGTCTAAACACTTCGCAACTCAGCTCAGCGGAGGTGAAAAACAAAGGGTTGCTATTGCTAGGGCCATAGTCAACAAACCAAAAATTTTATTTGCAGATGAGCCAACTGGCAACTTAGATAAGAAAAGTTCTGGCGCGATTACTGACCTTTTATTTTCAATCAATGAATTAATTAACACAACTCTAGTTTTGGTAACCCATGATTTAGTTTTAGCTGAAAAATGTGACGAAGTCTTCGAGTTATCTGATGGTTGTCTATTGTGATCAGAGGTTTTATTTATGGTCTGAAAAAATTTTGGTCAGAAGTATTCAATGGTGATTTATTAATACTATCTTTCTCCATTGTTTTGGCTGTGACCTCTATTTCAAGCGTTGGATTTTTAGGAGATAGGCTGCAAGCTTCTATGCAGCTTCAAGCATCAAGTATTCTTGGGGCAGATCTTGTTCTTCGTTCAGCCACAGAAATTGACTCCGAATATCTCAATATAGCTGCATCTAAAGACCTACGTTCTGCTGAGACAATTACATTTTTAAGCATGGTTATCGCCAATGGAGACAATCTACTTACTTCTATTAAAGCAACGACTGGCAGTTATCCATTGAGGGGGGAGTTAATTATTACAAACTTTTCGGGCCAGCGAATTCAACACTCAGGCTCTCCTCCATCCGGTCACATTTGGATAGAAAGCAAGGTGTCTGAATCCCTAGAATTAACTCAATCAGATGAGCTCACCATTGGTAAAAAAACTTTTAAAGTTGATGGGATCATTGAAGATTACCCTGATCGAAACTCAAGCTTCGTAGGCTTTTATCCAATCGCTATTGCTAACATTGAAGATGTTGAGGCTATGGGAGTCATTCAAACTGGAAGCAGGGTAGTCTATAGAAATCTTTTTATCGGATCCAATCAAAACCTAAATCAATTTGTGGATGCTCTTGGTGAGATACCAGCAAGCTTGCGAGTACAAAATGCAGACGACGCTGGAGATAATTTAGGAGAGGCTATTGGCAATTCAACAACATTTTTTAATCTAGCCAGTTTGTTTACAATAATTATTGCTGTTATTGCAGCAATGATGGCAGTTAGAAGATATGCAGATCGGAATCTTCTTCATACCTCCCTGATGAAAGTATTTGGCGCATCAAAATCTTTTATCTTAGGGCATCAAATTATGCAGCTTTCATTGATTGTTATTTTTGCAACTGTTATTGGCTTGATGTGTGGTTACGCTTTGCAGTTTCTGCTAGTTGAGACACTTCAGGGAATTCTCAGTGCAGATTTGCCCCCACCTTCATACAAACCAGTTATCCTTGGTTTCGTAACAGCAACTTTTGTAGTTTTTGGTACAGCATCGCCATATTTAAAAATCCTGGGTGAAACCCAGCCCATTCGAATTTTAAGAAATGACTTCTCCATTAAACTTTCAAATAATTTAATAATTTATTCTGTAGCATTTTTTACAATGTTTAGTTTCTTGGGAATCTTATTTCAAGACATCCAGTTGATTGCATACATTGCAATCACATTAATTCTAGTAACCATGGCTTTGTATCTTTTAGGCAGGCTATTAATTTATATACTTTCTTTTGTAACGTTTTCAAATGGTATAGGTTGGAAGCTTGGCCTCAAAAATATTGTTCAGCGAGGCAACGAAAGCATTTTGCAAATAATAATTTTTGGGCTTTCATTGTTATTTTTAATCGTGCTGGCTGAAACTCGAACAGATTTAGTGGATTCTTGGGGTGAAACTCTAGATGAGGACACGCCTAATTATTTCTTATTTAATATCCAAGAATACGATTTAGAGCCTATTGATGAATATTTTAAAAATCAGGCAAGCATTGCCCCAACTTTTACCCCTCTAATTCGAGGGAGGCTGCTATCAGCGAAGCGCCCCAACTCAGAAGAAACAAATTTTGAGAATCTCATGGAAAGAGAAGCCAATTTGACATGGCAGACTTCTCTGCCATCAAGCAATAAAGTGGTGGATGGCCAGTGGTGGGATGAAGATAGCGCCGTTTCAGAGGTTTCAGTAGATAAAGAGATTGCGGTCTCTATGAATTTAGAGATCGGTGATGAGTTAAATTTTTCAGCTGGAGGCAAAACATTTACTGCATCTGTTACCAGTTTTAGAGAAATAGAATGGCAAAGCTTTTCGCCTAATTTCTTTTTTATACTCTCACCCACTCTTGGAAAAGATCTCCCAAACTCCTACATAACAAGCCTTAAGGTAGGTGAGAACAAAAAAATCATGAGTAATTTCATTGAGCGTTTTCCAACTATTACAAGCGTTGATTTAGAAGCAGTTATCAATCAAGCAAAAGGCTCCATAGCAAGCGCTTCACTGGCCGTGCAATATATTTTTCTATTGACCTTAGTGGCTGGAGTTTTAGCGTTAATAGCTTCAATTTATTCAAACAGAGATCAGCGAACTAAAGAAACAGCAATCATGCATGCAATTGGCGCAAGTCGTCTAACTATTTTTAAATCAGCAGCATCCGAGTTTTTTATTCTTGGGCTTTTATCTGCATCGGCAGCTATCATCTTTGCTACTATCCTATCATCAGTAATTTTTTATCAATTTTTAGATCTTATCTATTCTCCGAATTTATTCATTCTTGCTATTAGTTTCTTTGTTGCCATTAGCTTTATCTTTTTGGCTGGCATTATTTCTATTAAAGGTACGATCTATGCTTCGCCCATGATTACTTTGCGTGATAGTTAATAAGCAGCACCTTTGTTGCGCCAAAAATTTTTAGTTCATGTAAAATGCATTTTCCGGAGAGATGGCAGAGTGGTCGATTGCGCTACCTTGGAAAGGTAGTAACTGGGCAACTGGTTCCGGGGTTCGAATCCCCGTCTCTCCGCCAATCTTAATTCATGTCTTTTAAAAGATTTCTAAGTGACATGCTCGCAACATTCGTATAAAGTTTACATATATTTTTAATACACACACAGCTACCATGACTAATTTCTACGAAAATATTAAAGATGCCTTGAGCATGCTTAATGGTTTGGAAAAAGATTTAAACATTAGACACTTTACTCCTAATGAGCTTAAAGTCTTTTACACAATTATTATTCAATCAGCATCGAGCGAAGGTGGATCTAATATCACAGAAATTGTTGATAACTCAGGAATGTCTCGTTCCACAGTTTATAAAACTTTAAAAAAATTAACTAATGCAGGAATCATCGGCTTAACTCAGTCACCAGACGATGGTCGAGAATCATTGGTTACATTAAATAGCATTTCTTAAACCCCTACTTGAAAAATTTTTTTACAGTTTCCTTAACTTCTTTTGTCTTTTCATCAGCTCTTTGGATTATTTGGTCTTTTTTTGTTGTTCAAATAGAGGGAAACCCTAACTGGCTGGGAAGTGTATTTTACTTACCACATGCAGCAAGGATCTTATGTATAGTTTATTTTGGCTGGAAAGCTATTCCAGCTCTATTTCTTGCGGAGCTTTGGGGCCCAGACTTTAGTATTTTTGATTTAGAGAGCCTGATCAATGTCATACCAGCATTGATAAGTGTGCTTTCAGTTCCGCTAGCACTGCAGACTCTGGACTGGTTTGGTTTCCCTTTGGGTAATACTTCTGCAAGCCCTTTAAACAAAAGAAATTACAAACATATTGCCTTAATTACTATGATTTCAGCGATATACAACTCTCTATTTGTTAATCTTATGCTTACAAAATTTTCTATGAGCTCACAAGAGATAGGTATCGATCAAATTGTCAGATTTTTTGTTGGTGATATGTTAGGCACAACAATAGTCTTGATGGTCCTAGCAATGATCCTAAACCCAATTATTAATTCACAAAAAGCTAAGCAGTCTCGATCCATTCATCAATAATATCTTCCAAGATGAAGAGGGGAACGATTCCTTGATCTAGGACGATTGTATGAAATTTTCTTATATCAAATTTTTCACCTAATGCATCCTGAGCTTTCTTTCTTAACTCTAGTATCTTTAACATACCCATTTTGTAGCTAGTTGCTTGACCTGGCCACACTATGTATCTTTCAATTTCTACTCTAACCTCGGTATCAGACATGCCAGTTGTTTTTTTCATATAATCCATGGCTTCTTCTCTAGTCCATCTTTTGTAATGCATTCCAGTATCTACAACCAATCGGTTGGCTCTAAACATCTCGCTTTGAAGAACGCCTAGTTCATCATAGAGATTTTTAGTCATTCCAGCCTCAACTGCTAGCTGCTCAGAGTACAAAGCCCATCCCTCAGTAAAGGCGGAGGTTCGATAACCCATTTTTCTATACAAAGTTAAATCTTTGTTTTCTTGATTGAGTGCAATTTGGAAATGATGGCCTGGAACTGCTTCATGAAAGGTTAGCGTTCTCATTCCAAATGTTGGCGTTTGTTTGATGTCATATAAATTTGCATAAAACACTCCGGGGCGAGAGCCATCCAAGCTTGGGGCTTGATAATAGCCTCCAGCTGCAGTTTTCTCTGAATACTCAGGGACAGCTCTTACTTCAACAGGACTGACAGGAAACCTTTCAAAGTAAGGTCTTACATCTTCTTCTGCTTCTTTAACCATCTGATTGTAATCAGCAATAACTATTTCTTTCCTATCTGGTGTATCAGCATAAAGAAAATCAGGATTTTCATTTAAGTCATTCATCATTTCACCAACAGGCTTATTCACTTGGTAACCAAGGGAGATAAAAATTTCTTTCATCCGTGCGCCTATTCTTTCCACCTCAGAAAGGCCAATTTGATGTATTTCTTCTGCTGTATAGTCTGTTGTTGTAAATGATCTTAAGCGAGATGCATAGAAAGCATCTCCATTTGGCAAAGACCAAACACCATGATGCTGATTTGCATTCACATAGTTGTTTTCCATGAACTCTAAAATCAATTTATACCCAGGCTTAACATCTGATTGGATGACAGCACTGAGATCGCTTGCAAGATCCTCTTTTGATTGTTGATCAATATCTAGCTCACCAACTTTTCTAATAAAAACTTGCATTAACGGGTTGCTGTCATCTTCATAGCCAATGAGCTCATTAAGTTGCCTGATCACATGATCAAAAACATATACCGGAGCAAAGATTCCTAATTTTTTTTGTTCTTCTAGCCAAACCAAGTCTGCATTTAAAGATTCATCAAACAGCTTTACTCTTTTAATGTAGTCAGTAGCTTCTCTAAAATTTCTAACAGGGTGAGTGTCTGTCATAAACTCAACCAACCCTAAATGGTTCCCACTAATTTGGTTAAATGGATATGAGTGATATCTAAAGTTCTCAAAACGATTGATGCTATTTTCAGTGCTAAAAATAGCTATTTTTTGGGTTACTTTCTGAACATCAGACAGCGATTCTGGATTATATTTTTTAAGCATTGCGAGATGCTTAAGGTTATCTTTATAATCTTCCTCACCTTCTTCCAATGTATCGATCGAAAGCTTTTGGTTGTGTTTTAAGATTGCATTATAAGGATCAAATACACCTATGTAGGTCATAAATTCTGGTGAATCAAGCAAGCCAACAACCAGCTCTTTGGTAAGGTAATGGTCTAACGAATATGGCTTCATAAAAAATAGATTAGCTAGATATAAAGATATTAAAGCTAAACCACTTAAAATTGCGTAGCCAATGTATTTAAATAATTTTTTCATATTGTGATCCTTGCTCTTTTTAAATTTAAAAAGAATTTAATTTATGTAGTATATTTATTTTACCATTTACTTAGAACTTAGTGCATGACAAATCCATTTCATCTAGCTATACCTGTGAGCGATTTAATTAAAGCAGCTGCTTTCTATGAGGATATTATAGGATGCAAAAGGGGAAGGGAGGGTGATAAATGGATTGATTTTAATCTTTTTGGGCATCAGCTTGTTTGTCACCACGTCAATCAAAATAATATAGATAATTCTAATTCTGTAGATGGTGATGATGTTCCAGTTCCTCACTTTGGAGTTGTATTAAATTTTGATCAATTTGATTCGCTTGCTCAAAATTTAAAAGCAAAAAAGCAAGCCTTTTTAATAAAACCAAAAATTAGATTTGCAGGTAAACCAGGTGAGCAGAGAATTATGTTTTTGCAGGACCCTTCTGGTAATGCAATTGAATTTAAAGCCTTTAAAAATTTAGATAGTCTTTTTGAATCCTAAAGTCCGACCAGCCTTAGCTCTTAAATAATTTTTTTCTGTCTTACTTCTGTAGCAAGTTCCTGATTTTCTGAAAGTAGTTTCTTTGATTTTCCAAGAACCATTTTTCTTTTTCACGTAAAGATCATCATATATCCCAGTAAGCGTTAATGAGATTAGTTTCTGAGTATCTTCAAGGTTATAAACCATTGACCAAGAACCTTTTGCTTGATCGCATGATATAAATTTTATTACTGGGTTTTTCCCTGCATGCTGCTCAATTAAGTGAGGGTGGCAGGAATTTACTTTGAACTTATTGACCATATCTAATGATGAAGAAAATACACCAAAATCTTCGTAATCAATTGAAACCTCACCATCATCAAAGCACTTTAGAATGTCATTTGGATTTTTAGAATCACATGCATTCCAGTATCTATATTTCAATGCTTTGATGTTGCTATCAGCCTCAAGTAGAGAGAGTCGCTCACTTAATTTTTCGATATTAGTCATAAAGAATTATTGTGATATATCCAAGCTATCAATCCAATAGTTGACTTAATATTAAGAATGTTATTTAATACTGTATATATATACAGTAAAATATAAAATTATGAATAACTTAGTACACTTAAACCCTTTAGATCCAATATTTAATGAATATGAAGCCTTTGTTGATAAATGCGCTGGCATTAAGACCATTGCCTTTAAATACTTTGGTGCAGATATTCAAAAAGCCATTGATTATTTAGAAATTGATGAGAGCGCTCAGTTTCCTGCTAATGAAACAGGCCAACTACATATAGTTGAGAGCGTTGAATATTATCAACCAGAGCTACTGCATTAATTAACAATTAGCTTCGTGGTGTACGGTCTTCATTTTTGAGGATATCCGTATATAATTTTATAAGATGTCGCATAAATTAATTACCGAGGGGATTTGTTTATGCTTGTTTTAATACCCTTGCTCAGGAGGTGATCTTATTAGTATTTATATTAAATTAGGAAACGGAGGGTTCGCCTTTTGACAAGAGGTGAATCACTGAATTCGCCTATCAGACTTATCTAACTCTGATAGTTAGAAGCCTCTTTCGAGAGGCTTCTTTTTTTTGCACACTTAACTTTTTTATTTGAATTAATTATTCAAGTAAGTTGCTTGGAATAGCATTATAATTCTTCAAATTTTTTTAACTTAAATTCATGGATCTTAAAGATTGGCTGCTATTAATTATTCTCGGAGCGGTTTGGGGAAGCGCTTTTATGTTTATTAAAGTTTCAGCGGTTGATTTTGGTCCAATCTTACTTGTTGCACTCAGGCTTTTATTGGCCGGTCTATTATTTGTTCCTTTTTTGGTGCAAAAGAAATATAGAGCTCTTTTTAAATCTCACTTCACAGGCATTATGGTTGTTGCACTTTTCAGTAATGCAATTCCTTTTACCTTATTTTCTTATGCATCACTGGGCGCAACATCAAACATGCTTGGCATTCTTAATGGAGCAACTGCCTTTTTAACGACAGTCATTGCCTATTTTTGGTTAAAAGAATCAATTTCAATGAAGCAATTATTAGGATTGTTGTTAGGTTTTATTGGGATCTTAATTTTAGTCAATCCTGCTAATGGATCATCTACTATTAGCGCGAGCCTTTGCGCTTTATTTGGAGCTTTGTGCTATGCATTTAATGGAACCTACATACAAAAATACCATTTAGAATCGAATAAGTTTGTTTTAATTGGATGGTCAATGTTGATAGGGGGGTTAATTATGGTTCCTTTTGCAGCTTTTAATTTACCTGACACTCTTCCCTCCACAAATTCATTAATTGCATTGTTGTGGCTTGGCATCGTTTCTACTGGAATAGCTTACCTTGGCTACATCAGATTGATTGAAAGAATAGGAGCCGTCAGGACTTCGACTGTCACATATTTATTGCCAGTTTTTAGTATTTTGTGGGGCTCAATTTTTCTTCAAGAGCAAATTACATTAATCATATTGGGAGGTTTTATTTTTGTTATGATGGGCATGTACTTTGCTAATACGACAATCAATAAATCAACAGATGAATAAAATGACTTATACAGAAGAATTACTTTTAAAAGCCGATGAAGTTATTCCGAGGGTAACTTTAGAAGATTTTAACAATGATGCTAATTCAAAAATTATGGTTGATGTAAGGCAACACGAAGAATTGCAGGCATCAGGATCAGTTACTGGGTCTATGCATGTTCCAAAGGGCGTCATTGAATTTCGATTAAATAATAATGATGACGTAACTGTTGATACTTCCATTTATGTGTTTTGCGCAATTGGCGTAAGATCAGCAATTGCTGGGTACAACCTAAAGAAAGCAGGGTATAAAAAAGTTTTTAATTTAGTGGGATTTCAGGATATCCTAGATCAAGGCGCTGAGAAGTGTTCTTTAACTTAATAAGGGGAAAGATAAATGTTTAGTCATATTATGGTTGGTTCGAATGATATAGAGGCTTCAAAAGTTTTTTATGATGCAGTTCTAGGAGTCCTAGGAGCAAAGCCTGGTCTTTTGTCTGAAAATTTAACTGGACAAAAACGGTACATGTATTTCTTGGACAACAATACTTTTTTAATTTCAGAACCTATTGATGGCAATCCATCATCTCATGGTAATGGTTCAACCATTGGATTTAGTGTTGCTGATGAGGCGCTTGGTGATGCATGGCATCAAGCAGGTTTAGAGAATGGCGGCACTGATTGCGAAGATGCCCCAGGAATTAGAGAAGGAATGGGAGTAAAGATGTACTTAGCTTATTTAAAAGACCCTTCTGGTAATAAAATCTGCGCTTTAAAACGATTGGCTTAATTTAATAGCCAGCAGCCTGGCCATCTTTACGAGTTTCTGAAGCTCCGTAATAAATGCCATTTTTGAGCATGATGGCTTGGTATCCACCAAAAATACCTTTTTCATACTTCAGCTGATGGCCTTTATTAGTCAATTCATTTTCAATCTCTGATCCAAAGCCACGCTCGATACTAAGTGTGCCCCCATCTAACATTACTTCGTCGGTTGGCTGGGATGATCCGCTATGAACAATTCTTGGAGCATCACCTGCCTCTTGGAGGTTTAGTTCAAAATCAATCATGTTAATTATAATTTGCGCATGAGCCTGGGGCTGTGTTGCTCCACCCATTACTCCAAAGCTCATAAATGGCTCACCATCTTTGGTAACAAAAGCTGGGATGATGGTATGAAAGGGGCGCTTTCCACCTTCTAATGAATTTTTATGGTCTGGGTCTAGGCTAAAAAGCTCGCCTCTGTCTTGCAGCATAAAACCTAATCCTGGAGGAACCATCCCTGAACCCATTCCTCGATAATTGCTTTGAATTAAAGAAATCATGTTGCCGTATTGGTCGGCAGCAGTCAGATAGATTGTATCGCCTGATTTTAATATTCCGGCCTCATCTGTTTGAGAGGGTTTTTCAAAATCTATTCTTTTACTGCGCTCTGCTGCATATTCTTTTGAGATAAGCTCTTGGACTGGTATAGATGAAAAATTTGGGTCAGCGTAGTATTTTGCTCTGTCTGCAAAAGCCAATTTTTTTGCTTCAGTAAAAAGATGAATGTATTCAGCGCTAAATAGCCCCATTTTCTTTAGATCAAATTTTTCTAAGATATTTAAGATTTGCAACGCTGCAATGCCTTGACCATTTGGTGGTAATTCCCATACATCGTAACCTCGATAGTTTGAGGAAACTGGAGGCGTCCATTCAGAATGAAAGGATGAGAGATCTTCATGGGTTAAAAAACCTCCTTGAGATTGAATAAAATCAACCATAACATTTGCAACTTCACCTTCATAAAAACCTTCTCTTCCTTTGAGGGCAATAGTCTCTAAGGTTTTTGCCAATTGAGGGTTTTTAAAAATTTCTCCTTTGGCAGGCATGGATCCATTTTTAACCCACAGCTCATTAAAATTTGGATACTTTTCGAATCTTTTTTGTGAATTTTTTAAGTAATAAGCTATGGTTTCAGTTACAGGAAAGCCATTTTTAGCATAAGCAATGGTAGGTTCAAATAAAGTTCTAAATTCTAGTTTCCCAAATTTTTCATGTAATTTTATCCAGCCATCAACAGCTCCAGGAACTGTTACAGGCAGAGGTCCGTATGAGGGTATTTTTTCTAGATCATTGTCCCTAAAGTAATCAATGGAAATATCCTTTGGTGCAGGGCCGCTCGCATTTAATCCATGAAGTTTTTTTGATTCAGCATCCCAAACTATTGCAAATAAATCTCCACCAATTCCATTGCCTGTCGGCTCCATTAACCCCAATGCAATATTTGCTGCTATAGCTGCATCAATTGCCGTGCCTCCTTTTTTAAGAATATCTAAACCTATTTGTGTTGCAAGGGGATGACTGGTTGCCACCATTCCATTTTGACCAATCACCTCAGATCGACTGGCAAATGGCTTGCCAGTAATTCTGTCATATCCATATCCAGCGTCAGTCATAATTAATAAAAAAATCAATCCAATTATTTTAAGCATTATTTTTTAGGTATTTTATTAGATTACCTTACCTTGAGATTGTTAATTATTAAAGATTTTAAAATTACTAAAAGCAGCTATTGAGTGGCACGCCCGGAGAGATTCGAACTCCCGACCCCTTGGTTCGAAGCCAAGTACTCTATCCAGCTGAGCTACGGGCGCATAATTTACATGGATTATAGAAGGATTAGATGCAATTTTGGCAAAAACCTTTGGCTTCCAGAACTTCTTCGGTAATTTTAAATCCTTCCTTCTTTGCTCGCTTGGATATTTCTGCTGTTGCTTTGTGCGAATGAAACTCAATAGCTTGCTTACAATCGATACAAATTAAGAATTGGGCCACATGAGCGGTTTCATTCCCGTCACAAGCCACATAAGTGTTGTCGCTCTCTATCCTGTGTGCAAAGTGATTCGTACAAAGAAAATCAAGAGCTCTGTAGATGGTAGCTGGCTTTGCAGAAGGATCATTTTTGTGAATATATTCTAAGAGTTGATAGGCAGTTTTCGGGCTTTTAGAATTAACTAATGCGCTCATTATCATTGCCCTCGAGGCAGTAAGGTTTAGGTTCCTTGTATCACAAAGCTCTTGAACTTTTGATAATGTGATTGAATGTTTCAAAAAATTTCTCCTGTTCACAATGATAACCTGATGGAATTAAGAGAGCCAATCACAAAGAGCTTGAAGTATGGTGATTAGCTAAACATAATAGGTTTAGTAGTTAAACGAAGAGGTTGATATGTACAAGAATTTAGCATTTATTTTTATTTTTACATTCATTGCTAGTTGTTCTGAACCTGTAGAAGACATTGAGGCTGATAGCTTCTTAAATATTGCAGGCGCAAGAGTTGGCTTGGCCAATCAGCCATCTCTTGATTGGGACTTCCAGGCGGTCGATCCATACATGAACATTAACCCAAAAATGAGTGCTTCAAGGGTTCCATTATTTGGTGATTTGCATGTCCACACCACCTATTCATTTGATGCATATATTTTTGGCACCTTGGCTACGCCAGATGATGCCTACGAATTTGCTAAGGGCAAGGCGATTAAACATCCAGCTGGTTTTGATGTCAGCTTAGATAGACCATTGGATTTCTATGGCGTAACTGATCATGGAACTTTTCTTGGTCAAGTTGCTGAAGCTGCAACTCCCGGTAACCCTTATTACGATGCCCCATCAAGCGCTCAAGTCAACGACTTAAATAGTCCTGAAAATTTAAACACATCCACATTCAATAGACGACGAGATGCTTTTGGAGGTTTTTTAGTAAACACCATTACAGCACTAAGAGATAGAAAATTAGATATCAGCTATCTAAACAGCATAAGCAGAAGAGCATGGTTGGATACAGTTGAGGCTGCTCAAAGACATAATGATCCTGGTAATTTTACAACTTTCATTGCATATGAATACACAGCTTCAACACCCGATATGGGGAACTTACATCGAAATGTAATCTTTAAAGGCAATACGAATCGAATACCTTCTGTTCCTTATGGTAGGGGGAATTCTAATGACCCAGAAGGACTTTGGAATTGGATGGATAGATTAAGAGAAGATGGCATTGAAAGTCTTGCCATTCCGCATAACTCAAATGGCTCCGATGGTTTTATGTTTGCCTTAAAAGATTCTTTTGGCAATCCACTGACAAAAGAGTATGCAGAACTGCGCATGCGCAATGAACCAATTGTTGAGATTACTCAGGTTAAAGGTACTTCGGATACTCATCCAGCACTCTCAACCAATGATGAGTGGGCGGATTTTGAAATCATGCCATTCAAAGTTGCGACTCAATCTATTTCAAAAACAAAAGGTAGTTATGTTCGAGATGCGCTACTTGAAGGTATTAAAATGGAGCAAGCAGAAGGATTTAACCCTTACAAATTTGGTTTAATCGGCTCAAGCGATACTCATACCGCTGCTTCATCACAAGAGGAGAGTAATTTCTTTGCAAAGATTGGTTTGCTTGATGCAAGCGCTCAGCTTAGAGGCTCTATCCCCATGACAGACCCTGCAGTTTTGGCGTCTGAACAATCAATCGTTGATGTAGATGGTAGAAAGTACATGAACTCTTCTGCTATTACTTGGGGTGCATCAGGTTTAGCGGGAGTCTGGGCTGAAGAAAATACCAGAGATAGTATTTATGATGCGTTTAGACGCAAAGAATCCTTCGCTACATCAGGCCCTAGAATGACCATACGTTTTTTTGCTGGCTATGATTTAGATGAAAGCAAACTTAATGACATCGACTTAATTGAGCACCTTTATGCAAATGCTAAAACCATGGGAGCCGATTTGGATGGCATTGCTCAGCAAACACCTTCATTCTTTGTTTGGGCTGTTAGAGACTCTTTCACGGCACCATTACAAAGAGTGCAAATTATTAAAGGTTATATTGATGGGAGTGGAAACCCGCAAGAGCAAGTCTTTGATGTGGCATGTTCTGATGGAGGATCTCCAGATCCAGAATCCTACAGATGTCCTGATAACAATGCGAAAATAGACATCTCAAGCTGTGCTTTTTCTCAAGATGTTGGCGCTGCAGAATTAAAAACTTTTTGGAGTGATCCAACTTTTAAAGCTGATCAACGTGCTTTTTATTATGTCAGAGCCTTAGAAAATCCAACTTGCAGATGGAGCACTTGGGACGCTCTTAGAAATAATGTTGAACCAAGATCTGACATGCCCAAAACGATTCAAGAGCGTGTTTGGTCATCACCCATTCATTACATCCCTTAAGACTCTAGACTCCCATGAAATACCTATCAGCATTGATTGTTGCCTCTTTAATTTTGCCTTCTAGTGAGTTAAACGCTGAGACCTTTAAAAACACCAACGACAATCAAAATGGAAAGACATTTGGGCAATTGATGTCTTGGGTTCTTGATGGAGAGAAGAGCCCTGAAAGAATTAGCATAGACACCTCAGATGAATGGAAAACGCTTGATGCCCAGGATGACCCATATGCCATATGGATTGGCCATGCGACTTATCTTATTAACAATGGTGATATCAATATTTTAACTGATCCTATTTTCTCAAAACGAGCGTCGCCCTTAGGCTTTGCCGGCCCAAAAAGAATGATACCGCCAGCTATGAGTTTAGAGGATTTGCCTACCATAGATGTGGTTGTGGTTAGTCACAATCATTACGATCACTTTGATCTATATTCGCTTAAAAAATTGCACAAGCTTAACCCTGAGACAGTATTTTTGGTTCCCATGGGCGATAAAAAAAGACTTAAAAACAGAGGTTTAACTCATGTTCATGAGCTCAGATGGTGGGATAGTATGCAAGTAGGACAGACAACCATTCATTTTACTCCAGTGCAGCATTGGTCGAAAAGAGGCTTGTTTGATCGCAATAAAAGCTTGTGGGGCGGTTGGTATTTTGAATCAAACGAACTCAAGCTTTACCATGCTGGAGACACAGGTTATTCCAATGACTTTAAGACTACCTATGAGCGTCTCGGGGCGCCAAATTATTCATTCATACCTATTGGAGCCTACGACCCGAGATGGTTCATGAAAGACTCTCATGTCAATCCAGAAGAGGCGGTTCAGATCGCATTGGATTTAAAAACCCCACATTCTTTTGGTATGCATTGGGGAACCTTTACCCTAACAGATGAGCCGGTGGCTGAGCCCCCGCAAAGACTTAAGGCTGAGCTAGAGGCAAAAGATCTAAGCCCAGATTTTTTTCGATCACCAAAACCTGGTGAGATTCTCAAATTGTCAAAATAAGTTTTATAATCTAAGCATGGATCAATTAAATGTATTTGGTGAAGCATTGCCAATTTGTTGCGAGGAGCCTATGACAGGCTTCACTCGCTCTGGTTCTTGTGAAACCATGGATCAAGATCATGGTATCCACACAGTCTGCGCTCACATGACCGATGAATTCTTAGCTTTCTCTAAATCTCAAGGTAATGATTTATCAACCCCAATGCCTGAGTATGGTTTTCCTGGCCTTAAGGAAGGCGACGATTGGTGTTTATGTGCACCCAGATGGGTTGAAGCCTATGAGGCAAACTGCGCACCAAAAATTTATTTAACTAAGACACATGAAAAAACTCTTGAACTTGTTCCAATCAAGGTTCTAAGAGAATATGCATTGGATCTTAATTAATGG
>Ga0209043_1000070_pt1 | contig 62104 bp, 55 predicted proteins | sample SaaInlV_100m_DNA_3_FD_184654 | JGI IMG/M metagenome (GOLD analysis project Ga0209043, IMG submission 184654) | Marine microbial communities from expanding oxygen minimum zones in the Saanich Inlet - SI037_S4LV_100m_DNA (SPAdes) (version 2) | ecosystem: Environmental > Aquatic > Marine >... | reverse complement strand
GCTTGGTGTAGAAACAATGACGGAATCTCCAACTGAGTTGACTCTCAGGATTTTCTTTGAACATGAACCTGCAGGAGGAGCACAGAAATTAGTTGATGACTTTTGCAGCGAAACTGCTTCAGAGGAAACAATTAAAATCAGCCAAGAAGGCATCCGACCTGTTGAAAATTGGCAGGCAAATTGGCGTGAACATTTTCACCCTGTGAAGGTTGGACAATCACTGATCATTCTGCCTTCCTGGGAAACCGGATTTGAACTTGACGGCAGACATCCGGTTTGGATTGACCCAGGGCAGGGTTTTGGTACAGGACATCATCTATCAACCGCGTTAGCACTGGAAATGTTGGAGCAATATCTATTGAATACAGATATTTTGCCGGAAAGTATGCTTGATATTGGAATTGGTTCAGGAATCCTGGCCATTGCCGCCTGCCGTCTCGGTATACAAAAAGTGGTAGGTGTTGATATTGAAACTGAAGCAGTTGCGGAAGTTGAGCGAAACAGTGAACTAAACGGTCTTTCCGGAAGGGTCAAGGCCGTGGTCGGACAACCTTCTTCGTTGAAAAAATCTGCTCCACTCGTTATCAGTAATATGCTCTTGCGTGAATTGCTGGATGTACGACTCGATCTTGCAAGACTGACAAGTCCGGGTGGAACTTTGATTTGCAGTGGACTCCTGGGTGAGCAGGCAGATGAACTAAGCATTGCAGCGACGCAACTGGGTTTTGAATATTGTTCAAACTTAGAAACCGAAAATTGGCGAGCTGTTCAGTTTAAACGCCTTGTGAAACAAAGTTGACTAACCTGTAAAAATAATTCTCTAAACGTGTCATTAAAAACAAAGTGAGAAATCTTTCAATATTTACAGCAAATGATGTTTGACTCTTTGAATGCAGACTGAGTAAAATGGGACAGGCTTAAAAAACAAAATAAAAATTTGAAACTCCGCATTTAATTGATATTCCGATGATACTTGTTTTTATTTACTTATTGGCTGTCGTGCTGGCAAACATACTTATACTTTGGCTTGGGCCTCAGGCAGCGGTCATCACAGCATTTTTATTTATTGGTCTTGACCTCAGTTTGCGTGACAAACTGCATGATCAATGGCACGGGAAACAATTGTGGTGGAAAATGTTAGCCTTGATTTGCGGAGGTTCAGCAATTTCAATTATACTCAATTGGGATGCTTTGCCAATCGCATTGGCCAGTGCAACAGCCTTTTTAGCGGCCGGCGTAGGAGACGGACTGGTTTATGCGGGATTACGCAAAAAACGTTTCATGATCAGGGCAAATGGTTCCAATGTGGCAGGTAGCGCTATTGATTCAATTGTTTTTCCGACGCTGGCTTTTGGGGTGTTCATGCCTGAAATTGTGATAGGACAGTTTGTCGCGAAATTCGTCGGTGGATTTTTGTGGTCGCTTGTACTACAAAAATATTTTAGTAAAGACGAGGAAGAAGTTCAATCCGCCTGAAAACAAATCATGACAAAAGAATCAATCGAACGTGCATTAACAACATCACTACATCTTATGCTTGGTTTGGCAACGTTGGACCTTGCATTGTTCATCTGGGTTGGAACTTCAGTAGTGACAGTAGTTGCCCATGCAATGTCACTCTGGCTTTTTTTACGTTATCGTTTAATTTTTGATCTGGTAAAACTTCTCGAAACTTCCGCTCTTATAATTGATTTGTACCTTATCAACATGTACGGCTACGCGGTTGCTTCACCTGTTGCAACACTTTTAGCCATCATTCACATTTCGCTCAATAAAGATTATCACCTCGGCAAACTCAAACACGATCTAGATAAAGTGCTTGCTTCAAAACAGAAAGATGTTGAAAATGATAAAACATGAAATACTTTAGCATCTCTGTTTGGTAAAAAGTTGAAATTTTAATCCTTTCAGTTTGCTCACTATATACAAGATTTTCCACTATGCACTTAAATGACGCTGTTTCAGCAGTATTTAACCGATTCAAACATAATTCAGGAAAGCTGCAACTGAAGTAAATTATCTTCGCAAATGAATAAAAATTCTGAAATAGCGGCTATTTGTTTTGCCTCAGTAGGTCACACTCTCTGCCACTTACTCACTCTGCTTTTCCCAACTGTTCTTCTTGTTTTAGAAGTAGAAATGAATTTGAGCTTTCAGGAATTGGCGGCACTGGCAGTTCCAGCAGCATTTCTCTTTGGTGCAGGAGCTTTGCCTGCAGGATGGCTCGGTGACAGATGGAGTAAAACCAGACTTTTGGAAATATATTTTTACGGTACCGGAGCTTTTACGATTATAACTGGATTTGCAGAGACTCCTATGACGTTGGCCTTTGGACTGGCCGGGATCGGATTATTCGCTTCAATCTACCATCCTGTAGGAATGTCATGGTTGGTTTCCAGGACATCCAAAACAGGTACAGCGCTTGGTTTTAATGGTCTGTTTGGAAGTTTAGGTTTTGTTCTCGCCCCGCTTGTTGCAGGATCATTGACCGGATTGTGGAGTTGGCGTTTTGCGTTCATTGTTCCGGGAATTGTCTGTTTGTTTATCGGAATCCTTTTCAGTATTGCTTTGCGTACATTTCTGGATGAAGCCCAAAAGCCTGTGCAGAAAGCGACTTATGAATCGAGTTCTCCGAAAAACATTTGGATGACATTTGTCTTGATGGGCCTAGCACTACTCCTCACGGGCATGTTTCACCAGATTGTACAGTTTTCACTGCCCAAAGATTTTGACATGCGTGTTCTCCTTACTTCAGGCTCACTGCTTGGTACAGGCTCGATGGTGGCTCTGGTTTATGCGGCAGGAGCAATGGGGCAACTCCTGTTCGGCCGCCTGGCTGACCGTTATTCTGAGCGTCAACTTTATTTTTCTTTATTTTTATTCACTGTTCCAGCAGTAGCTTTGGCCAGTCAGCTTACTGAAATAACATTGGTTTTGAGCATGATGCTTGTCGTATTTTTGAGTACAGGCGCACTTCCGGTAGAAAACACTTTACTCGTTCGATATGCTCCTAGTCACAGGCATGGTCTGGTTTTTGGCAGCAAATTTTTGTTAGGCTTTGGTTTTAGCGCATCAGGAATTTTTTTGTCAGGTTGGATTTTTGAACTCACCGGAAGTTTCATCTGGCTTTACGGACTCTTAGTTTTGCTCGCGGTCGGAGTTGCTGTGATAGCATTTTTACTCCCCGCTCAGCGAGTTCTTCAACCTGCCTAATAAGAACCTCAAACATTATATTCTGTATTTTGAATCAACGTATTAACACTAATAAACTGGAATCCGTTTGGTATGGACCTCCTCCTGAAGCAGCTCCAACCCTCGTCTTTTTACATGAGGGGCTAGGCTGTGTTTCACTCTGGAAAGACTTTCCTGAAAAACTAGCAAACAAAACAGCTTGTGGTGCTTTGGTTTTCAGCAGGCTTGGTTACGGAAAATCTGCTTCGTGTGAACTTCCACGTGCTCTGGACTTTATGCATCATGAAGCTCTGACTGAACTTCCTGAGATGTTATCGCAGTACAAAATCCACAAGTGTATCCTAGTGGGACATTCCGATGGAGCTTCGATTGCGTTAATTCATGCAGCTGAAAATCCTTCAGAATGCCTGCTTGGAATTGTCAATGAAGCACCGCACGTTTTTTGTGAAAAGTTAACTACGGAATCCATCGAAAAAGTAAAGGAGTTTTATCTGTCCGGAAATCTTCGGGAACGTTTACAGAAACTTCATGGTGCAAATGTTGATTGTGCTTTCCACGGATGGGCTGATGTTTGGCTTCATCCAGACTTTTCTGCATGGAACATAGAAGAGTGCCTCCCGAAAATCCGGGTGCCACAATTAATTGTTCAGGGAAATGACGACGAATATGGTACTTCCGCGCAAGTTGAAGCGATTGTCCGTCAATCAGGCAACAGCGTTGAAACGTGTTTTCTTGATAACTGTGGACATTCTCCACATCGTGATCAGGAAATTCTAACTTTGGAAAGCATGTCTAAATTCATCCGGAACTTGTTTGTTTGAAGTAATACACAGCTCTTTGTCAGCCAAATCACTTGCATTTTAGCAATGCAGGCTTTATTGTGAGCAGATAGTTTTTTGCTCAGGAATGCTGTTTCTATAAAAACTAATCCGGAAATAATTATCATAAAGACAATTTTAAATTATGCCTACCGTACTTTTGCTAAATGGACCAAATCTTAATTTACTTGGCAGCCGTGAACCTAAAATTTACGGTTCAACGACCTTGACCGATATTGAAGCGCAAGTCTCATCTGCACTTCGTGAACGTAAAATTGAGTGTGAGGCTTTTCAGTCAAATTCAGAAGGAGAACTAATTGACTGGCTTCATAAGCAGCGTGACGCGGATTTTTTACTTTTAAATCCTGGCGCCTTGACTCACACAAGTGTAGGACTTAGGGATGCAGTGCTTGCAATTGAAATTCCTTTTCTGGAAATCCACCTTTCCAACGTGCATCAGCGTGAAGAATTTCGGCATCACTCTTATTTTTCCGATATTGCGATTGGGGCACTAGTTGGGCTTGGAGTAAAAGGTTATTTGCTAGCGACTCAGTTTGCTGCCGATTATCTTGAGCAAAAAGCTATCTCTGCATCCAATGATTGATTCTCAATGATCAGCAGTCTGCATCTCAGAATTTTTGGCTCGTTATGAGACTTTCCTCCACAACTATTACTCTAATATTTAACGTTTTGCTCGCTGGTGTTGCGTCTTATTTGGCAGGGTCATTGCTCAGCACATGGCTCCATCATCAAGTCTTGTCTATCCCTGCTTCAACACCCAGGACTTTCCAGATTGAAACTGACAAACTGCCTGTCGATTCCGGAAAACCCCAAAAAGAATTTGCAGCAATTTTGGAGAGAAATATTTTTAACGCGGAAAAAACAGAAATAGAATTGGCTCCGTCTCTTCCAGAAGAGGAAATTATTACTCAGGAAACCGCGGATGGTGAAACAGTCGAACACACACGTTTATCGATCGCACTGTCAGGAACCATGATTTACGGAGAGCAGAATTCATTTGCTTTTATCAGTAAAAAAGATAGTTTAAACAAATATGTGATTTACGGAATAGGTGAATGTTTTCACGCAAAAACAATTGAGCGTGACGAAGAATGTGCTGAAGAAAGCGTAAAAGTATTAAAAATCAAGGATCGCTGGGTTTTAATACTCTATCAGGAAACAAAACAAGCTTTGTGGATGGTCAGTGCGGTTACTTCCGGAAAGCCAGCGGCGTCTGTTCCTCAACCAAAAAAAGCAAACAGCAAAATTGATTCTGTGCAGAAAACTGCAGCGCTTGTTGTTCGACCAAAGGAAAATATTGTTGAGAAAAAAGTCCTTCTTCCTGCATCTGATGGTAATGCAGGAAATACTTTCCATTTTCAGCGAGTGTGGGTTGATGAACAACTGGCAGATTTCGAGCAACTGCTGAATGATGCGAGGGTTGTACCTACAACAAAAGATGAAAAACCTTATTTCATGTTTCAGTACATTAAAAAAGAAAGTATTTATGAAAAATTAGGGCTGAAAAAAAATGACATCATTTTAGAAATAAACGGATTTATAGTTGATTCAGTCGGCAAAGCACTCAAGTTGTTGGAAGTCCTTCAATCAGAACGTGAGATTTCACTCAAGGTGGAAAGGGAGGGTAGTGCAGTACAATTCCATTACTACATTGATTGAAAGCGCTAGCTGGTAATAGCTAACAAATGGGCATATTGCAGAATGTTGTTCAAATGGCACAAAACCGGTTTGCTCGAATTTGCGTCACTGCTGGCCGCGCTGATTTGGATTTACTACCGTTATCAGCACACGCTGAATCAACTGCACCTTGAATGGATATTGCTGGCAGTCGCCTTTGGTGTTTTTTGGTGCCTGCGGCATAAAATATATCTCCCCCTTATTTTGCTTGTTTTGACTGCGGCAATTCTCCTGCACCAATGGTTAGTTGTGCTTCCCTCAAGTGTGAATTGGCTGAAGCAGGAAATTTCAGCAGAATCAACAATTATGCTTAACGGCAGGATTCAGCAACGAATCCTCAAAGAAGATAGTGTCTATCTGCAACTGAGCTCCGTGGAACTGAGCAAAGGCGAAAAAAAGTTGAGACTTCCGGAGGCAGTTTTACACTTTCCTAAAAAAAAGCGTCGAATTTTCAATTTTTATCGCGGACGTCAATTACAGATCATAGGGCAGTTGAGTGAAATTAGTCTTGATAAGAATCGCTTGAATTTAGGATTTACGGATTTTCGTTATCGAAACGCCGTTTTTCCGCAAGCCGAACTCGTCCGCAAACGAAACAGTTGGGTCAGGCAACTGACTGACAGGGCAGAGTTTCACCTTTCCAGCCAGGCACTAGCGCTTTATTTACCACTGACTTTAGCAAAGCGTTCTTTTGGTTCACGTTCGACTGCAAAGGTATTTCAGGAAACCGGAATGGCACATCTTCTCGCTATCAGCGGTCTTCACATTGGTTTAATCTACGGAATTATCCTTGGACTTGTACGCTGTCTGGGACGTCTTTCAATCCGTTTTCTGGAGCACACTCGTTTTTATACTTTCTCCCAGTTGATCTCCCTTTCAGGAATTTGGCTTTATCTGCTGTTGATTGGCATGCCTACTCCTGCATACCGTGCAGTGTTTATGTTGAGCTTATTGGTAGCCGGACGTCTACTCGGTCAAGTTCATCAGCCTCTTTACGCCTTAATTTCTACAGCATTTTTCTTCATATTCCTGAATCCTGCAGTGATTTACGAGGTTTCTTTTCAACTCTCATTTCTCGCGGTTTTATTTATTCTATGGTTCCTCCCACTTTATCCACACCCTGGAGAAAATGACGTTTTCTGGAAACGTCTCGCTAAATACGGCTTGATCAGTGTCGCAATAACGGCAGCAGTTATGCTTGGTACATGGCCTGTTGTAGCCAGTATTTTCGGACGTCTCTCTCTGGAAACTTTCTGGCTGAATTTGATTATGGTTTTCCTACTTGGGTTGCTGGTTTTACCAAGCTGTCTGCTTAGCCTTTTTATCAGTGCTCTTTCTTTAGGAAATCCGCCTTTCGGCTTGCTGGAAAACAGCATATTTAGACTGACTGAACTGGTTGTACAAGGATGGTTTGGGGTACTTGAATTTCTACATAACTGGGGAAATTGGGCTTCTTTTACCATGACTCTTGACTGGGGGCCTCCACAATTTATTCTGTATTACGCAGTCATCTTGTTCCTCGGGAAACTACTTACAGACCGGTTTGGAAAAACAGACTAATTCCTTCTTAAATTTACGTAAATTTCCCCTCTCTGGTAAAATGATTTGCTTGTCACTGTTCCAAACGATTAAGCAAAACAGTCTGTATGATAATATAATACTAAGACAAAATAAAAGAGGAAAACGGATTCCTACCGTTAATAATTTATTAGCAGTTCTTGTTTTTCCTGGTTGGGATGTTATCCAAGAAAAGGCAACATAACGAAATAAACTTGGGATGAGATCTGCAGTCCTGACTCTATTTTGAATGAGTCTGCCAGGAATCCAGCAATTTTGTGGCGGCAGTGGTCGGAAGCATATTTCCGGATTCGACTGCTTTTTCCAGTTCAGAAATTTGTTTTTGAAGATTAGGATGGTTACGGAATTTTAGCAGCAAACCTTCTTCAACCAGTGACCACATCCATTTTCCTGTTTGTTTCCTGCGCTGCTTTTCCCACTCTCCGGAATTTCGGAGTGTTTCCCGGAAACTTTTAGCAGCTTCCCAAATTTTATCCATTCCACGTTTTTCAAGAGCACTGCAGCGTAAAATTTGCGGTGTCCATGAATTTTTTGAGGAGGGCTGCAAATGCAGGGCTTTACTGTATTCTGACTGAGCTGTTTTGGCCAGAGATTCCTGTTTGCCATCTGATTTGTTGACCACCACCAAATCAGCTAATTCGAGCACACCTTTTTTTAGACCTTGCAACTCGTCTCCGGCGTTAGGCAGCATCAGCAACAAAAACAAATCCACCATTGAGTCCACCATAGTTTCAGACTGTCCAACACCCACGGTTTCTACGATTACCACATCATAACCCGCGGCTTCGCAGATCAACATTGTTTCTCGTGTTTTACGGGCAACTCCTCCGAGAATTCCGGAAGACGGTGACGGCCGGATAAACGCGTCTGGATGCTGTGCTAACTCATTCATGCGTGTTTTGTCACCCATGATGCTTCCGCCTGTAAGTTGACTGCTCGGATCAACAGCAAGCACGGCAACACGGTGTCCCTGCTTAATTAAAAACAGCCCTATTGCTTCAATGAAAGTACTTTTACCGACCCCAGGAACTCCAGTAATTCCGATGCGCAATGCCTTCCCTGCGAGAGGCAAAAGAGATTCGAGTAATACCTGACCATGCTCGAAAGATTCTGGACGGGTGCTTTCCAGCAAAGTAATGGCTTTTGCAATTGCTCTGCGGTTTCCCTTAATGATATCCGCCTTTGAGGGAAGCTTATTTTGAACCATTTTTCTGGAATGAACTGTTATCAGACTTTATTTGCGATTGCCACCAGTACCTCACGCGCGGCACCTGGAATGGGGGTCCCAGGCCCAAAGATGCAGGATACCCCTAGGTCTTTTAAAAAATCATAATCCTGTGGAGGAATCACTCCTCCAGCGACAACGACAATGTCCTCTGAATTTTCTTTTTTCAGCACTTCTATCAGCAGTTTAATCAGAGTTTTGTGACCTGCTGCCTGAGACGATATCCCTATCACATGTACATCGTTTTCAATGGCTTGTTTGACCACTTCTTCCGGAGTTTGAAAAAGTGGGGCAATGTCGACATCAAAACCCAAATCCGCAAACGCAGTTGCAATTACTTTTGCACCCCTGTCATGTCCATCCTGTCCCATTTTTGCGACCATAATTCTGGGACGTCTTCCTGCTTTTTTAGCAAAGTCTTTGATTTCATCACGGACTTGCTTAATTTCTTTTTGATCCGGAAATGAATTAGCATAAACTCCGGATATGGAATGTATGGGTGCGTTGTAGCGTCCCCAAATTTTTTCCATAGCTGCAGAAATTTCTCCGACAGTCGCACGTAAACGTATTGCTTCAATTGAGAGGTCTAGCAAATTACCTTCTCCGTTTTCCGCGGCATTGCTGATTGCGTTTAACGCGGTATCAACTTTGTTTGAATCTCGATTTTTCTTGATTTTCTTCAGCCGCCGAATTTGTGCGTTACGAACCGCGCTATTGTCTATTTCACGAACTTCCACTGGTTCAGCATTTTCAACCTGATATTTGTTAACACCGACTATTACCTCTTCACCATGGTCAATTAAAGCCTGTCTTCGGGCAGCGGCGGCTTCGATACGTTGTTTTGGAGTTCCTGACTCAACAGCTTTTGTCATTCCGCCGAGTTTTTCAATTTCATCGAGCAATTTAGTCGCTTCTTTAATTAGTGATGAAGTCAGAGATTCCATAAAATAGGAACCGCCAAAGGGATCAACTACGTGCGGAATTCCTGCTTCTTCCTGTAAGATAAGTTGAGTGTTGAGGGCAACTCTCGCGGATGTTTCGGTGGGCAACCCAAGTGCTTCATCAAAGGCATTTGTGTGTAGTGACTGCGTTCCGCCAAGAGTTGCGGCAAGTGCTTCGATTGTCGTGCGGACAATATTATTAAACGGATCCTGCTCTGTCAGACTCCAGCCGGATGTTTGACAATGTGTGCGTAACATTGCGGACTGTTCTTTTTTTGGATTAAACTGTTTTATCAGGTTCGCCCATAAAAAACGCGCAGCCCGTAATTTGGCGATTTCCATATAAAAGTTCATTCCGACACCAAAAAAGAAGGAAAGGCGTGGGGCAAAACTGTCAATCGTCATTCCGCGATTTATCGCGGTGCGAACATATTCTAAACCGTTTCCAAGTGTGAATGCCAGTTCCTGCACTGCAGTCGCACCGGCTTCCTGAATGTGGTAACCGCTGATGCTGACTGAATTATAACGAGGCATGTGTGCACTGGTGTGTTCAATGATGTCACCAACGATACGCATAGACGCTGCCGGCGGATAGATGTATGTATTGCGCACCATGAACTCTTTGAGGATATCGTTTTGGATTGTGCCGCTGAGCTGTTCCTGTTGCACACCCTGCTCTTCCGCTGCAACAACGTATGCTGCTAAAATGGGCAAAACAGCTCCGTTCATGGTCATTGAAACTGACATTTGATCGAGTGGAATTTGATCAAATAAAATTTTCATATCCTCTACAGAATCAATAGCTACGCCTGCTTTTCCAACATCACCAACAACTCGTTTATGGTCAGAATCATAACCCCGGTGAGTTGCCAAATCAAAAGCTACACTGAGCCCTTTTTGACCTGCAGCCAAATTTTTGCGATAAAAAGAGTTTGATTCTTCTGCAGTCGAAAAACCAGCATACTGACGAATTGTCCAGGGACGACCCGCGTACATCGTTGCGCGTGGTCCACGAGTGAAAGGTGAAAATCCAGATAGCGTTTCTGTGTAACCCAGCTTTTCTAAATCCTCGGCAGTATAAAGTGGTTTTATTTCAATTTCTTCAGGAGTTTTCCAATGAATTGAAGAAGTTGCCTTACCTTTCAATTCACGTGATGCTTGCTTTTCCCAGTCTTTCAATGTTGGTGAAGATGGAGTTTTAGTTTTTGACTTTGACTTTGACATATTTATTTATGAAGTTAAAAGTATTCGTCACAAATGAATTGTTCACTCTTTACAACCAACAGTTTTCAGTAATGTGTCTGAGGAAGTCTGGGAATCTGTGATTGCCTTTGTGTTGTCACCGGAAAGTGTAAGTTTGCTTACACTATCAGTAAGTTTACCTAGATAAGTTGTCATAGAGACAAGCGGGTCGCATACCGCAGTGCGGATTGCAGTTGGTAACAGCCCCCCCGCACTTGCCCAGGTGGCTAACTCAATTAAAACCGCGGCTTGATCACTTCCACTAAGCCCTTCGATTGCGACTTTCATACGACCGCACTGCATTCCGTCACGCTCTGAAGCCCAGAGATGACCATCCATTGCCTTCAGCATTGCAGCTGCATCCGTACCATCCGCACCGCTAACCTCAGCACATGCCAGTGGATTTCCGCTAGGGATTCCGCTTGAACTCGTTGTGGCATTGTCATAAATAATAATCTGCTCCAACTGCATTGCGAATGAAAGAGCGAATGTATTAAGAAAAATTTCATCAATAGTTAAGGGAGAACTGTTATCACTCAGATAAGGATGCAACAAGGCGGAAGCGCTATCAAGATTATTTTTTGCACTCGTGATTGCTGTTGCACGATTTGTATCATCAGCGATAACCGATACACTTAACTGGAGAATATTTAATATGGATGCTCCTGTAACATCGTCGGTGCCTAAACTAACTCCTGATGGTGCAGTGTAGGCCGATGTGGTAGTACTGGATGATTTAAGCAGATTCACGATATCATAACCTGCCTTACCCATGTAAGCGGAGGCTTTGTCTTTTCTTGAAGTACAAACGGATAATGCTTTATCGTAATTTCGGGCGTCTATAGCACTATCACAAGCACCACTGTCAGACTCTTTCACCAAATCACCACAAGCCGAAAGAGCAACAAAAATTACTAAATATATTTGCAATCGTGTTAACAGTTGCAGATATTTCAACTTTTTCAAATGATGTTTTTTCATAGCTAAAATCCGAAATTCAGTTGAAATACTTTACGTTTATCCGGACGGTCACCGATCTGGCTTCCAGTTTCTGTCTTATAAACCGCATATTGAATGTTGAGTCCGCGAAAAAATATGAACGGATTTAACTCAAATCCATAAGTAAAATAACCTTGATTGAATCCAGCACGAACCGCAAATGTACTTGCACCGGAATCTATTGGAAAAATTCCAATTTCAGTTCCTATGTGCAAACGTTTCCAAAGACAATCAGTACCGCTTCTGCTACGGCAATAGGTGTCATCCGCATGTTCGAGGGTAAAGTCACGGATATCTACTGCGTAGAGTAATCGCACCGGTCCCCAGGAAGGTTGCCATGAAACACCCACACTGTATTCCGTATTTTGATCCGCAGGACTGGTTTCATTGTCTGAACGGTTGAATTTTAGACCGCCTATATTGTCGGCCGTCATACCCCAGGTCATCTTTAAGGCCGAAGCAGTTTCAAGACGTTGTTGAAAACCGAAATTATAAGTTTGCGCGCGCTTTAGATCTGTGAGTTTGCAACTTCCGAAAGAGTTGCTGATATTGGAGCTGCTTAGTACGTCGCCGAATGTAGCGGTTTTTAACGGGATATCACAACGCTCAATAGTTTCAACTCCTGCACCCACCAGCCAGCGACCTCGTGCAACAGGCATGGCAAATCCAAAGTTTTGAATCCTATCCAGACGAAAACCGAAATCAATTTCAACAGAAACAGGATTTCTAACCCCAAAATCAATCTGTGTTTCTAAACCGCTGGCGGCACCGAAAGTCATCAACTCACCAAAGGGCAAAATCATGTTTAAATCAGTTAAACTCCGGAAATGAACACGTTTCCCCATTAGTAAGGCAACTACATCCGCAGTTGTTGAATCACCGCTTAGTTTCGCGATTTCACTGATGATACTGATCGAATCATCTGAAATTTCCATTAAAAATGGAAAACCAACCAAAATAGAATCAACACTCGCCAGTCCTGCTGGGTTGTAAAACAGTGCATTTTCGTCAAAACTCAGCGCAATACCGGTATTCCCCATACCTAAGTTCCGGACACCCTGTACGGGTCTACGTAACTCTCCGGTCTGGGCTTGGAGCGTGTAAACGCATCCCAGCGTCAGCAAGATAATTGCGACAAAAAAATTACGGATGTGGTAGCGTAAGCGTGACATATTGACAAATTACTGCAGTTGCTAAATACAAATATTTATTACTAAAAATCATCTCGTTGTTAGATGCACCCTTTGTGCAAATAATACTTTCTGTAGTAAACAGTATCCTGTATCTGGACTTTGTACCTTTTAGTTTATTCACTTATCCTTAAATCTTAAATTAATTATGCCAAGACTATTCGCAGTTGACTCCATGGCAGTACTGTACCGCGGTTATTTTGCAATGATCCGTACCCCACTCATCAATTCTAAAGGTTTGAACACCAGTGGAGTTAGAAGTTTTATAATGCAGTTGATAAAGATTATTGAAGATGAAAAGCCGGATTATTTAGCAGTTGCGACCGATTCATCTGAACCGACTTTTCGTCATAAAAAATATCCTGAATATAAAGCAACACGTGAAAAAATGCCGGAAGATCTGGTTGAGCAACTCCCCTATCTGCCAAAATTGGTGGAATCTCTTAATTTACCTTATTTGAAAATGCCGGGATATGAGGCGGACGATATTGTCGGGACACTGATGAGGCTTTGTCATGAAGCAGAAATAGAAGGTGTGATGGTTACCAGCGACAAAGATTTTATGCAGTTGATAACTGAAAAAATAGAGATGCTCAATCATCGAAACGAACTGATTGGAATTCCGGGAGTCCTTGAAAAATTCGGTTGTGCTCCGAAGCAGGTAATTGAAATGCTGGGATTGATGGGAGATGCCTCTGACAACATTCCTGGTGTCCGTGGAGTGGGTGAAAAAACCGCCATGAAGTTAATTGGAGAGTATGACAACATCGAAACAATTTATGAAAATCTGGATAAAATTAACGGAAAAAGCCTTAAAGAAAAATTAGCATCCGGACACGCAAGTGCACTCCTTTCTAGGGAACTTGCTACAATTGACTGCCATGTTCCGCTTCCGGTTGAGCTTGATGCAGTTCATTTGGGAGAAACAGATTTATATGATAATCCAGAATTGTTTGCTTTGCTTGAGGAACTTGAATTCAATACTCTGCTCAATCGTCTGCTGAAAAAAAGGGAGAGTAAATCTGCGAGTTCAGCTAATGTACCAGCACAAAAAGTAGAGGTTTCAGAGCTTAAAGAGCAGGAGTCAGAGTTTTCGCAAAATGTGGAAAACGAGCGTGATGTTCTCGAACTTGGCTGTGATAAAATTGAAACTCCTGAACAGTTGAGTGGGTATTTGCGGGAATTATCCGCGGGAGAGGATTTGGCAATTGCTTTGAATATCAAGGGTGAGCATCAGTTGGATTTAAAACTTGAGGGACTCGCGCTTTGCGCTAATCCGGAACGTGGTATCTATCTTGATTTGAGTCAATCCGCGGCAAAGCAGGGTGAGATGTTTGCAGAAGTCAAAAAAGTGTTTGAATCTACTGATAATCCGAAAATTTTTCATGGTCTGAAGAAAGCTGTCCAGCTATGTACAAATCTCGGTATCGAGTTAAAAGGAATCTGCTCAGATGTAATGCTTGCCGGTCACATGGCAGACCCGCTGGCAAGACGCTATGATCTTGATTTTCTGCTTGGCCGTAAACTAAATTTACGTAGAGAACCTCTAGACTCTGCTGAGACTCTGCAAAAGGAAAGTCAGTTATCAATGTTTTACGAAGAGGACATTGAGGATCAAAACGAATACGTTCAGTACTGTGAAAATGCTTCGATCATTTTACGTCTGCACCTGCAGTTGGAAGCACAAATGAAGCAGACAGGAATGGAAGCAGCTTTCCGGAATATCGAAATACCACTAGCCGTAACTTTAGCAAAGCTGGAACAGTCCGGTATCCGTCTTGATGTGGAGGTGATGTCAAAAATCTCACTTGAATTTGAAGAACGTTTAACTGAATTGCGTCAAAAAATTATGACTTTGGCCGGCGAAGAATTTAATCCAAATTCTGTAATTGAGTTGCAAAATATCCTCTACGAAAAACTGCGTTTGCATGAGCGTTACAAGGTCAAACCCAAAAAAATAAAGTTGGGCAACCGTATGTCAACCGACGAAGAATCATTGGAAAAAATTGCTGAAGACGAATTGCCTCGTACCATTCTGGATTATCGTACCATAAACAAACTTAAAAACACCTATGTTGATCAACTGCCGACCTACGTTCATCAAGCAAGCGGCTGTATTCATTCGACTTTCCGGCAAACCGGAACTGCGACGGGGCGGCTTTCATCCGAAAATCCAAACCTGCAAAACATTCCGGTCCGCACCAGCGAAGGACGCCGAATCCGACGTGCTTTCATTTCTTCCGGAAAAGAAAATATCCTGGTTTCTGCGGATTATAGTCAAATCGAATTACGCGTGGTGGCGCATTATTCCAAGGATCCAACTTTCATGGACGCATATCGGCGCAACCTTGATATTCACGCCTTGACGGCTTCAGCTATTTTTAGTGTTCCGGAGAAAGACGTAAGCCGTGAAATGCGTTCCCGAGCCAAAGAAGTTAATTTTGGGTTGATTTATCGAATGGGTGCGGAGCGTCTTTCGATTGTTACTAAAACGTCCAAAACTGAAGCAAAAGAATTTATTGAACGTTATTTTGCAAAATACAGTACCATTCATGCTTTGCAGGAACGTTTTCTGGAACAGGCGCGTAAAGAAGGTTTTACAGAAACATTGTTCGGCAGAAGACGCTATCTTCCGGACATTAACGGAAAAGGTCTCTTGAAGCGGATGGCCGAAGGAGCCGCGATCAACACTCCCATCCAGGGTTCAGCTGCGGAAATTATCAAGTTGGCCATGATTGCGGTTGATAGACGGCTCAATGAAAAACAGCTGAAATCAAAAATGATCCTGACTGTGCACGATGAACTTGTCTTTGACGCGTTGAGGGAAGAAGTGGATGAACTTTGTGAAATTGTGAAACAGACAATGGAAAATGTGGTTGGACTTGAGGTGCCTCTGCTGGTGGAAATCGGTAAAGGCGAAACTTGGCTTGATGCGCACTGATCTCAACAGAACATAAAGTATGTGTAGCCAAACAGAGTGCTAACAAAATCCTTTTGAAAATAATAGAGCTTTGTTAGAATAAGACATTATTTAAGTAAACAATCCCTAACACAGGAGAAAATCATGGTAACAGCACTGGTTCTTTTAAATATTGAACGCCAGCAAATAAAGGGTATTTCAGAAAAACTGGTTAATATGAAGGAAGTTTCGGAAGTCTATTCAGTGGCTGGACGTTATGATTTGGTGGCGGTTGTGCGCGTCAAAACTAATGAACAAATCGCTGATACAATTGCCGGAAAATTTGGAGAACTGGAAGGTATAACTGCAACAGAAACTTTGATTGCTTTCCATACATATTCCAGGCACGATCTGGAACACATGTTTTCAATCGGTGAGTGAGAAGCATATGCCAGAGGATAATTCACGGCAAAATATAAAAGTTAGGGAGGCAATTTCCAGCATGGGATTTTATGATCCTCCTCTGGAAAATAGGAATCCGGAAGAATATATACTGATGGACTTTAACGAGCCTCCTCTTCCTCCTCCACCGGAAGTCGTAGAAAATATTGCTGAATTACTAAAAAATCGTATTCACGCTTATCCGATCTACGGTGATTTCCTGGAGAAGTTGGGCGAATATGTAGGTGTGCCTAACAAAAGTTTACTACTGACGAATGGTTCAGATCAGGGAATAGACCTTATTTTACGCTGTTTACTGGAAAAAGGGGATGAAGTTAAAATGGCTCAGCCTGGCTTTCCGATGTTCCGGCAGATTACTGGAACATTAGGTTGTGCTATTGACGGTCCGCAATTTTCGAGGGATTTTCGCTTTCCCCATCAAGAACTAAAAGATTCGGTGAACTCTAAGACACGTTTAATAGTGGTCATTAATCCGAATAATCCCACAGGCACAGCAGTTTCTCTGGAGCAAATCGAGGATTTGCTAAAAACATTTCCTTATATTCCAGTACTTGTAGATGAAGCGTATTATGAATTTACGGGAGAAACCTGTGTTTCATTATTGTCGAGTTATCCAAATCTAATTATAATCCGCACTTTTTCAAAAGCGCTAGGTATGCCTAGTCTGCGTTTGGGGTATGTCATTGCGAGACCAGACTTTATCAAGCATCTGCAAAAAATACGCGGGCCGTATGACGTAAATGTGGTTGCGGTTTTTGCGGCACGTGAACAATTAAAAAATCCAGAACACTGGCAGAGGATCGTGAAGCATTTGCTTGAGGAAAGCAAACCTGCGTTGGAAAAATATTTTGATCAACATCAGGTCAAATATTATTCAAATAAAACTAATTTTATGCTGGTGGAACCTCCAGATCCAGTCGCGGCATGTAAATATTTGAAGGAAAATAAAATTCTTGTACGACCGATGGGGCCACCGATTTCACATACTTTCCGAATGAGTCTCAGGATGATGCCGGAGATGCAGCGCTTCATGGAAGTATACAGCAGGTTTTTAGACACCTAAGCAAAATCAGTTAAAATGGTGATAAACTTGCATTGTTGCAGTTTCAGTAAAGGGATCTCATGGGAGGTCGTCGTTTTCCAGGGACGGAAAAAAATTGCCAAGGATGACAAGCATTTAAGACGACCTCCTGTGTACCTGCTCTTGATCCAGTTTCCTTTTTGATTAAATCAACCCCTCTTTTTCCCTGAAAACCTCACCTGGAGACAGTAAAAACTTGTTCGAGTTTTTTAAGTCCATTGAGGATGGCAGGCATTTCAGGAGGCACATTTTTAAAATCGAGTGTGTTTTCCGGAATATAGCTCAACGCTGTTTCCTGTTCACAGAGCCATTCTATCAGTTTTTCATGATTGAGTTTTGAGGCATCTTTCAACTGTATCCTCAAACGGTTATGGTCATGTTCAATTGTTTCAACACCATGGAGTTGTCCCCAGAGCCGAACTTCCGCATTCCTAAAAATATTCAATACTGATTCCGGAAGCGCACCAAAGCGGTTTTCGATTCCATTACGGAAATCCCAAAGATCTTCCTTTGTGGGTAATGTCCCCAATGCTTTGTAAAGTGAAAGACGCTGGCTCGTGCTGCGAATATAGCTTTCCGGAATTGCCTGGTCAATGTGATCCAGACGAACATTAATATCTTCAGGCGCTAATCCGGAGTCAGCTTGCTGCAGTTTTTTAACCGCCCTGTCCACCATCTGTGTGTAGAGTTCCAGTCCAACACTGGCAATTTGTCCAGACTGTTCTGAACCAAGTAAATTGCCCGCTCCCCGTATTTCCAGGTCCCTAGACGCAACTTTAAAACCTGCACCAAGATCATTGAGATCCTGCAGAACCTGTAGTCGCTCATGTGCAACTCCACTTAATATTTTTTCGGCAGGAATCAGCAAATACGCATAGGCCTGTACATTGCTACGGCCGACCCTGCCACGCAATTGATAGAGTTGGGAAAGCCCAAAATTTTGAGCATTATTGATGATGATGGTGTTTGCTTTCGGAATATCAAGTCCGGACTCAATAATGGTGGTTGAGAGCAGAACGTCAAAGCGGCCTTCAATAAAATCCAGCATAACTTTTTCCAGTTGCTGTTCTTTCATTTGGCCGTGACCGATGGCAATTCGGATGTTAGGCAGGATACTTTCAAGATAACGTCCGTATTCATAAATTGACTCAACACGGTTATGTACCACAAAAACCTGGCCACCACGACGAATTTCGCGACTGACTGCTTCCTGAATAATATAATCGTTGACCGGCAGCAATCGAGTTCTTACCGCTCTGCGATCTGCAGGCGGAGTATTGACCAAACTCAGGTCACGCAGTCCCATCAGTGACATGTGAAGTGTTCGTGGAATTGGAGTTGCGGAAAGTGTGAGGACATCGACTGCCGCTCTGAAACGCTTTATTTTTTCTTTGTGCTTTACTCCAAACCGCTGTTCTTCATCTACTACCAACAAACCTAAGTCATGGAACTTGATATCTGTCGAAAGCAAACGATGGGTACCGATAATGACATCAATTTTTCCTTCTTGGAGACGTTTTAGAATATCTTTTTGTTCTGCCTCTGTACGAAAACGGCTGATGACTTCAATAATAAACGGTGTGTCTTCAAAACGTTGGTTAAAAGTTTGGTAATGTTGCTGAGCAAGGATTGTTGTTGGTACTAGGATTGCGACCTGTTTTTCCTGCTGGACCGCTTTGAAGGCACCCCGCATGGCAATTTCTGTTTTTCCAAAACCAACATCACCGCAGACTAAACGATCCATCGGCATTTCAGATTCCATGTCTGCCTTAACAGAACTGATGACCTCCAACTGATCCGGAGTTTCCTCAAAGGGAAAGCGTAGTTCAAATTTCTGCATTTCTGCATCGTCTGTGTTGAAGGCAAAACCTTTACGTGTTTTCCTTTCTGCATATATTTCTGCTAGTTCTCCTGCGATATCCTCTACAGAACGTGCTACTTTTGCGCGTGTTTTTTTCCAAGATTTTTCTCCAAGTTTACTCAGTTTTGGAGGATTCCCGTCTGCATTTACATATTTTTGCACAAGGTGAAATTTGCCTACAGGCACATAAACTTTTTCTTCACGTGCATAAATCAGTTGCATAAATTCGTTGTTTGTACCTCCCGCGGAAATTTTCTGTAAACCCTGATATCGTCCAATTCCATAATCCAAATGCACCACATGGTCGCCTTCACGCAAATCATCCAAACTGCCAGCAACCTGTTGAACCTGTGTCCGTTGCAAGCGTCTACTTCGAGTTTTTTCACCAAAAACTTCTTCTTCTGTCAGCAGAATAAAATGTATTTTACCCTCTGTGTCAAGTTTACGAAAACCTGCAGAAACGTTTCCACTTATGATAGGAATTGATTTTTTTGAGCCATCAACAGGACTGTTCTCCAGCCATTCCAGCCACGGACAGGTTTCAGGATTCAGTTGCTCTCCTGCAACAAACGTTTCCACACCTAAATCTTCCAACAGTTGCTGAAAATGATCGGCATGTGTTTGATTTTTGGCACTCAGCAAAATTGGTACTCCTGACTTATACCAGTTCTGAAGCATCTGCACCATGTGACCTGCCGCAGATGTTGCTTTTGTTTTTTCAAATCCCTGCCGCAGGGAATGATTATTGACAAACTGAAGCTGATGCAGGGTACGTTCAGCTTTATGATTTTGAGTTTTGGAATTTAAAAATAACTGAGCAGATTTTTGTAATCGGAACTCCAGTTCACTGCTTGTTAAGAATAATGATTCTGGAGACAGAGTCAGTTTATTTTGTTGTGAACTGAGTTCGTATTCCATGAAAACTTCCTGATAAAAATGCTCTGCGCGTTTCTTCACGTTATTTTCTTCATCAACTACGAGCAGATGTTCTGCAGGAATGTAATCAAAAAGTGTTTCAAGCTTTGGGTAAAAAAGCGGTGATAGTGATTCAATTCCGGGAAAACTTTCACTTTTACTTAAACTCTCTTTCAAACGTTTTAAAACTTCAGGAGTACATTCTTTACGGAATGAAGGCAGAGTCTGGCGGGCATAATTAATCGTCTGCAGATTAAAAAGAATTTCAGTCCCAGGCAGAATGTCGAGTGAGTCTAACTCTGTATCAGTCGTCCGCTGAGTCTGAATATCGAATGGTTTGAGGTACAAGAGTTCCTTCTTTGCTGTCAACTCCATCCGTACAGGTTTTTCTCGATTGAGCGGAAAAACGTCCAGAATTGCTCCATGGGTACTGAATTCACCCTGATCCTCTACGACATCAACCTGATTGTATCCTGAAAACAGCAATTGCTGCCGGATAAGTTCGGTACTGCCGATATATTCCGTGTTCAGCGAAATTGTGTTTTTTTGGAAAGTATCACGCGGTAGGAAACGCTGCATCATCCCGTTCGGCGTTGTAACGAGAATCCTGACCTTACCTTTGAGCAGTGCGCCTAGTGTTTGAAAACGCTGAGCAACCAGACCTTTATGTGGTGAAAAATTATCATAAGGCAGTACATCCCAGAAAGGGAAAAAATGTACACCTTCTCTGCCTGAATAATAGTAAAGATCATTAAGCAGAACTTCAGCGATATCAAATGATTCACAAACAACTACCAGTGGAATTGTTTTTTCTGCAGCCTGCTTCATTTGTAGACTGAGCAAGGAAAGTACTAGAGCTTTGCTCGATCCGGAAAGTCCTTGTAATTCAACAACTGGAGCGTCTGATTTTATTTTATGGAGGATATTTTGGAGTGATGCAGGCATGTTATTAGGAAAAAAGCGGGGCAATCGTCAGTGATCAAGTCTGGCTTAAAATATCGAGAATAGAAACATATACAACAGGATATTCGACATCCTCATTTATAATACGTACAATTTCATAAGCCACATTATCAAAAACAAATTGTTCTTTCTCTTGAAGAAGTTCTGCTTCAAATTCCATTTGAATAACTTCATGCTCTCCCAGTAAACCATGCATATTTACAATGACGGTTGAGGGATTTTCGTCAGTCATTTGTCATGTTCAAGAAGATCCGGAAGTCCGTTGTCTAGTTAGAGCAGTCTGGAGTTATGTTATTCTTATATAGGGGGAGCAACACCTTCCGTGGGGTCACCAATTTGAAGAACTGAAACACAAACTGCTCTTTTGGTTAAAATTACATTCAGTCGAGCTAACTTGGATTGTCTTTAAAAAAAATAAACTCATTGAAATTTAGGATAAGTTAAGATTTTAATCAAGTTACAATTCTTAAATTTGCAAAAAAGTGATTCAGGCAGATGAACTTGTATAAAGTCTTAGATCCTCCCTGCAGATGAATCAGCAATCTGGAAATGAAAAATCCATTTGTTACATTCGCTAAAGCTTGAGTTTCAAGCAGGACGTTGTCATAATTTATATATTTAAATTTTGTATGACCTTGAATAAAGGAGGTACGAACGGGAAAGCTAAATCAACGGTTTAAATGGTCGAATCTGCAAAAACATCTATATTTACAACTTCGGAAAAAAAGAGCATTTACAGCCTGAGCGGAATCCTCTTTTTTCGGATGTTCAGTCTTTTTCTGCTTTTACCTGTTTTCAGTGTGTTGGCGATGGATTTGTCAGGTGCAACTCCATTTTTGATAGGAGTAGCTTTTGGTGCATATGGTTTGACTCAGGGACTTCTGCAGTTGCCTTTCGGAATGTGGAGTGACAAAGTAGGGCGGAAGAAGGTGATTGTGATTGGTTTGACTTTGTTTATTGCGGGTAATGTCCTAGGGGCTTTTGCTGATTCAATCCATTGGATGATAGTAGCGCGTTTTCTTCAAGGCACCGGAGCGATCAGTTCAACTGTCTTTGCTTTGATTGCGGATTTAACACGACCTGAAGTTCGTACTCGGGCAAACGCAGCTTTGGGCGCGAGTATCGGAATCGCTTTTGCCTTTGCTTTTGGTGCTGCTCCTTTTTTTGGTGAGTGGCTGGGATTACAAGGTATGTTTATGATGATTGCGCTTTTGTCAATGACGAGTTTAGTTTTAGTTATTACAACTGTTCCGAATCCGGATTCCAGACCGACTCTTCCTCAAAAAACTTCTTTTTGGAACATGGTAAAAATTGTCTGGAATGTTCCAACACTGAGGACAATCAGTTGGGGGGGGTTTGTTTGTGGAGCAGGACTATCATCAACTTTTTTCCTGATTCCAATGATTTTAGTTCAGCACGGATATGAACGTGCTGAAATGTGGAAAATATATTTACCAATGATGCTGGCAGGAGCAGTTGCAATGATTTTGGCTGCAATCTTTGCGGAAGTTAGGAACCGTTTCCGGGAAGTGATGCTGTTTGGAATTGTGCTCTTGTTTATATCATTAATTGCGATGGGTATTGGACAGGAGCAGGATCGGCTCTTGTGGTTCGTGGTTGCACTATTTTTCTTTTTCATGGGCTTTAACGTCTTTGAACCAATTTTTCCTTCTCTGGTCACCCGCAGTTCAACCGAGGAAACTAAAGGTACTGCGATGGGAGTTTATAATTTCGCGCAATTTATCGGTCATTTTTTTGGAGCAACTGTTGCAGGTGCACTTTATGTAGATAATTTTTTCATCTTCCTGCTGTTACTTGCTCTGGCTGAAATTTGGTTTTTCTATTTGACACTCTCTTTTCCGAATCCTGAAAAACGAAAAGCCAAAACCGAAGAACAACGAATATCTGAAACCATAATTCCGGAAGCATAGTCCGAAGCAGAAATATCGAACTTGAAACTACAGCTAAAATCGACTAAACCTAAGATAAAAGATGGACTTCACAACTAGCGATGAGATGATGTAAATCATGATTAGCGATATTTTCCGTAATGCAGGATATTCCGAATGAACTCTGCGATTCGAGAACATAAATCCTGAAACTTGTAAACGAACCCTGAAAACAAAAATAGTAAAATGCCTCAACAACTTAATCCCGTAATAGTCCCTTTGCTTCCGATGCGGGAAGAGATAGTTTTTCCCGGAGCAACTGTTCCATTTTTTGTAGGCCGTCAAGCATCTATGGACGCACTGGATCGTGCGCTGGCAGGTGACCGCGAAATTTTTGTGGTAACTCAGCGTGAATCCGTAGTTGAAAATCCTCATGAAAGCGATTTGTTTGAAATTGGAGTGCTGGGACGTGTGCTTCAGGTTATGCGTCTGCCAAACGGTACAGTAAAAGCTCTCTTTGAGGGAAGCAGAAGAGGGAAACTGCTGTCTACAAAGTTGGCTGAAAAAGAGTATTTGGTACAGGTTCAACCTGTCGATGAAAGTGCTTTTGACATTGATCTGGAAAAATTGAATGAGTTGGCTGAAGAAGTACGTGAGTTGTTCAAAAATCACGTTAAACAGGGGAAAATAAAATTGAGCAAAGACGCTTTGGCATCACTTGAAGCAGCAGATGCAATGCTCGTGAGTGACCGTGTAGTTTCACTGATGGAACTGCCTCGTGAACAAAAACAAGAATTGTTAGAAACTTTGAATCCGGAAACTCGTCTGCAAAAGGTACTTGAGGTTTTGAAAGATGAGATGAAAATTGTACAACTTGAAGACAAATTGAAGAAAGAGGCGACCGATCAGTTCAGTGATAACAAGAAGGAGGATTTTCTGCAGGATCAGTTACGCAACATCCAAAAAGAACTGGGACAGATGGATGATCCAAAAGCGGAACTGGATGAGATTGACGAAAAAATTAAAAAAGCGGAAATGCCGGAAGAGGTGGAAATAGAAGCAAAAAAAGAGTTGAAAAAATTACGGATGATGTCGCCTATGTCTTCTGAAGCGAATGTGGTGCGTAATTATCTGGAGTGGTTAACTTCCATGCCTTGGAAGGTGAGGACGGAAGATAATTTTGATCTTGTACAGGCAGAGAAGATTCTCGATGAAGACCATTATGGTCTTGAAAAAGTTAAAGAACGTATCGTTGAATATTTGGCAGTGGCATCACTCAAAGGGAAATTAAAAGGTCCTATTATTTGTCTGACAGGACCTCCGGGAGTTGGAAAAACATCACTCGCAAAATCAGTGGCCCGTGCTTTGGGTCGTAATTTTGTACGTATCAGTTTAGGTGGTGTTAGAGATGAAGCGGAAATCCGTGGACATCGCCGCACCTACATTGGCGCCATGCCAGGTAAAATAATTCAGTCCATTAAAAAAGCGAAGAGTAATAATCCAGTTTTGTTGATTGACGAGATTGACAAGTTGTATCAAAGCAATATCAGTGATCCCTCCGCGGCCATGCTTGAGGTACTTGATCCTGAGCAGAACAGTACTTTCATAGATCACTATCTTGACGTTGAATACAGTTTGGCTGATGTCCTTTTTATCTGCACGGCAAATACCATTCAAAACATTACCGGACCTTTACTGGATCGGATGGAAGTGATTCATTTGTCAGGTTATACCGAGTTAGAAAAACAGCATATCGCTACTCAGTTTCTGACCCCGCGCCAGCGAAAATTTCACGGTTTGGATGAGAAGCAACTGCGTTTCCGTAAATCCGCGATTGAGGAAATTACTCAAGGTTATACACGGGAGGCGGGTGTACGAAACCTGGAACGTGAAATTGGTAAAGTATGCAGAAAAATTGTAACACGACTGGTACGTACCAAAGATAAGAAAGCCACTATAGTAACACCGAAACTGGTGCATGAACTGCTCGGAGTACCTCAATTTGAACACGATCAGCGTGAGGATGAAAATCAGATCGGTGTTTCCATGGGATTGGGCGTGACTTCAATGGGCGGAGAAATGCTAATCATTGAAGTTGTTTTAATGCAAGGTTCCGGAAAAGTGGTTTTGACTGGAAAACTGGGAGATGTGATGCAGGAATCCGCCAGAGCGGCTTTTTCTTATGTTCGCAGCAATGCAGAATATTTAGGTATTGATACTGACATTTTTGCTAAAACAGATTTACATGTTCATCTGCCTGAAGGCGCAACCCCTAAAGATGGTCCTTCTGCAGGTCTACCTTTGATGATGGCCATTATCAGCAGCTTCACCAAAATCCCTGTCAAGAATAGCGTAGCGATGACCGGTGAAATAACATTACGGGGGCATGTTACGGAAATTGGTGGCTTGAAAGAGAAACTCCTTGCTGCAAAAAGAGGACTGATTGAGACAGTGCTCATTCCTGAGGAAAATGAAAAAGACTTAGTCGAAATTCCTGATGAAATTAAAAATGGCTTAAAAATTATACCACTGAAAAATGTTAAAGCAGCGCTGGAGTTTGCCTTGGAAAAGCATCCTGATTTTGTTCAAGATCAAGAAATCATTGTTCCGGACATCTCCTGGCCAAATTCGACTGATACTCCTGCTGCAGCCTGAAATGTGGTTACGTTTTAAATCCGTATAATAAATTAATACAGTATTACAGATCGATAAAAAGAATGAAAAAACCAGACACAAATTCCAAACTCTATAAAATCCGGCACTCCTTAGCTCATGTTCTGGCACAGGCGGTGCTGGAAATACGTCCTGATGCAAAATTGGGTTTCGGCCCGCCGATTGATTCCGGATTTTATTACGATTTTGATTTAGCGGAACCCTTGAGTCCGGAAGACTTGCCAAAGCTGGAAAAACGTATGCGTCACATAATCAAAACCGGACAGGTTTTTGAACGTGAAGAACTTGACCAGAAGCAGATGGTACAACGTCTCAGCAAAGATAATCAGTCCTACAAAATTGAGCAGGCCGAAGATCTTTCTGCAAACAATGAAACTCTTAGTCTCTATCGCAACGGCCCTTTCTGGGACTTGTGCGAAGGTCCACATGTGGAGACAACCCGCGACATTCCTAAAAATTGCTTTACCCTTGATACACTTGCAGGAGCCTATTGGAAGGGTTCTGAAAATAACAATATGATGCAGAGGGTGTATGGACTGGCATTTGAGACAGGTGACGAGCTCAAAATATATCAGGATAAGCGTCGACTGGCGATGGAGAGAGATCATCGTAAACTGAACAGCAAACATCACTATTATGCCATCAGTGAAGAAGTAGGCAAAGGTTTGCCGTTGTGGTTACCGAACGGTACTGTGATTCGTGAAGAGTTGGAAAAACTGGCCAAGGAGACGGAATTTCTTGGAGGCTACAAAAGGGTTTCAACACCGCACATAACCAGAGAAGAATTATTGCATACATCAGGACATCTTCCTTATTATGAAGACAGTATGTTTCCGCCGATGGAAATGGACGGCGAACGCTTGTTTCTCAAGCCAATGAACTGTCCGCACCATCATATGATTTATAAAGCCGAACCTAGGAGTTATCGTGATTTGCCTTTACGTCTGGCAGAATATGGAACTTGTTACCGCTATGAGCAGTCCGGAGAACTGGCTGGATTGCTGAGGGTGCGCTGTATGACCATGAATGATGCCCATATTTATTGCACACCTGAACAGGCAAAAGAAGAGTTTATCAAGGTTATGAATCTTCACACGGAATACTATAAACTCTTTGGTTTAAGTGATTTCTGGATACGTTTTTCTCTTGCAGAAGAAAAAACTGGAAAGTTTGTAGATGAACCGGAACTCTGGCAAAAAGCGGAAAAGCTGGTAAGAGAAGCTATGGATGAAGTGGGTATTCCTTATCAGGAAGTCCGTGGGGAAGCGGCTTTTTATGGACCGAAAATAGATTTTCAAGTTACAAATGTGGTTGGACGGGAAGAAACAGCATCGACTAATCAACTTGACTTAGTGATAGGTAAGCGTTTCGATTTGACTTATATTGGAAGTGACAATGAAGAACACACACCGATCATAATTCATCGGGCTCCCCTGGGAACGCATGAACGGTTTGTCGCTTTCTTGATTGAGCATTACGGAGGGGCTTTCCCAACATGGCTGGCTCCAGTGCAGGTGCGTGTAATTCCAGTAGCGTCCGCATTCAATGAATACGCAAACAGTTTGAATGAAAGTTTGTTCGGCTCATTTGTGAGAACTGAAATTGATGATTCGAATGATTCATTCAGTAAAAAAATTAGATCTTCTGCAATTACAAAAATCCCGAATCTGTTGATTGTGGGAGAAAACGAGCAGGCTGACAAAACTGTAACCTGGCAGCGTTACGGAAGTAAAGAGCGTCAAACATTAGCCTTTGATGCATTTATGCCGCTCCTGAAAGAAGAAATTCTTCAGCGTAGAGACTGGCGTAGAGCAGAACAAGCCTAAGAATTAATAGCGAGTAAACTGATTATGGCAGCAGAAACACAGGAAACAGCGGGAGAGGAGGTTTCAGAGGAACTTGCCGGACAGATCGCCAGAGACGTGATGGTGCTCTTTCAGAAGCAAATGGATCCGGAGGCCGCTGCTGTTGATGCTTCTTCCTATCTCTGGCAAAATGCCGGTACCCCTGGGAAAGTTTCCTATTTTGTTGATGCTACCGAGTTATGGCTTGATTCAGGTGCAACCGGAAATAAATTCGCCGCATTGAGTTGGAACGGACTCGTTACTCAGAGTGTTAATAATCAGGATTATGACACTTTCCTGCGTATGATGATTGTGGCAATCCTTGATGGTTATTACAGTCTGCAAAAACCTGATATTGATTATAAGGAAAAAAGATACTCCTCTTATACTTCAATTATTTCAAACACATTCATCCGCATGATTGAACTAAATCCTGCCAGCGAAGCAGGAGCCTCAGAAATATTCTCTATTTTGGTGCACAGTGAAATGGCACTGGAGGCAAGTTCTCAGGCTGAAGAAGAAGAAACAGGCAGTAGCACGATCCCGACCGACATGAAAAAATTGTATGACGAAATGATCGATTATCTTGCTGATCGGGCGACGTTTAAAGCAGATCCGATGACAGGAGAAGAAGAAAATCCGAATGATCATATTGAAATTTTATGCGAAAAACTGCGTGGGACACGTCGTAATGTAATGCAGGAAGTTATCAATGAACGTGCGCTTGAAAAAAGAAAAAAACTGGAAATGGAGTTGGAGAACCAACTTGCTTCCGCTGAAGAAATTGTCATGGTTTCTCCACAATTTACAGATGGAATCGCCTTCTTTGTTCAGGAAAAAAGATTTAATTTCAAGTATCTTGCTGTTGAAAAAATAAGGATGACGCTTCAGTTGCTTGGCTCAATCACAGGTGCTGTCTATTTTTTACTTGGCTTCATGGGAGTTTGGGGAGTTCACTGGATAGACGGAATAGTAGTTTGTCTGGTTATGCTGGTTTTTGTACGTATAGCAGCTTCAAGATCGCAATTTCAGTATTTTTATCCTGTTGATATTAGTAAAGAATTAGAGGAATGTGCGACTGCATTCATAAATGTAATGCGGAGCATGTCGCAGGAACAGCTTGAACAATTTTTAGTACGCCAGATAAAATTAGAACGTAACCAAAAATATTTGGCAATGGTACCTGAATTTATGAAATATCTTTATGCGATAATGCCTGACCGTAAAAGTATGGTGATTACAGTGGATGAACTTTCTGAACTCGTTGAAAATTCTGAAATTGAAGTGGCTAAACAATTACGAGGTCAATAAGAAAAGACAAAGTCTCCCTGCTAGTGCAGAACTCAAATTTCTTCCGGACACCACACAGTTCTATCACAGAAAATGACATCACGCCTCCGCATTTCATCAATCGATGAAAAACTACTTAATCAGCAGGTGACTCTCAATGGATGGGTACGAACCCGCAGGGGTTCAAAAGGTATTTCCTTTATTCAGCTTTATGATGGTTCGAATCAAAACGGAATTCAAGCTGTGGCGGATGAATTACTGGTAAACTATGAAGAGATTTCCAGACTGACCACCGGTACGTCAGTCAGTATCATCGGCAAGGTGGTTGAATCTCCTGCCAAAGGCCAGACGTTTGAAATTCACGCGGAAGAAGTTCGAGTTATCGGTGCTTCATCAGGAGATTTATATCCGCTTCAAAAGAAGGGACACACTCTCGAATTTCTGCGTGATATTGCACATTTGCGTCCGCGAACAAACACTCTCGGGGCAGTCTTTCGTCTGCGAAACACACTCTCGTGGGCGATCCACAGTTTTTTCCAGGAACGTGATTTTCTCTATGTACAGACGCCGATCATCACTGCAAATGATGCGGAAGGCGCAGGTGAAATGTTTCACGTCACAGCACTTGATCTGGAAAATTTACCACGAAATTCTGAGGGGAAAGTTGATTACAGTAAAGATTTTTTTGGTACAGATGTAAGTCTGACAGTTTCCGGGCAGTTAGGTGCAGAAGTCTTTGCGTTGGCCTTCAGTGATGTTTATACATTTGGTCCAACTTTCCGTGCAGAAAATTCCAACACTTCTCGTCACCTTGCTGAATTTTGGATGATTGAACCGGAAATGGCATTTACAGATTTGCAGGGGATGCTCGTGTTGACGGAGGAGTTTCTCAAATATGTGATTGGTGTCTGTCTGGAACGGCACGAGGAAGAGCTCGAATTTTTGCAAAAAATGTATGAACCGCAGTTGTTAGAAACTTTGTATCATATTCACCAAACTCAATTTGAAACCCTAACTTACACTGAAGCTGTTGATATTTTACAAAAATCCGGAGAAACATTTGAGTTTCCAGTAAAATGGGGAGTTGATCTGCAGTCAGAGCATGAACGTTTTTTAACAGAAAAACATGTTAAAAAACCGATAAATTTGATTGACTATCCTGCGGATATTAAAGCATTTTACATGAAGCAGAATGCTGATGGAAAGACAGTCGCAGCGATGGATGTACTTTTCCCGCGACTTGGAGAAATAATTGGTGGTTCGCAGCGTGAAGATTCTCTGGAAACTCTTACTAGAAAAATGAAAGAACACAAACTTCCGAGTGAAACCTACGATTGGTATCTTGATTTACGACGCTTCGGTTCGGTTCCACACTCCGGATTTGGCCTAGGATTTGAGCGTCTGGTGCAGTTTGTGTCAGGCATGAAAAATATTCGTGACGTTATCCCGTTTCCGCGTGTTCCAGGAAACGCAAACTTTTAATGAAGATACTTATCGGCAGCAACGTCCACTGGTGGAACGCTGAGGCTGCCTATGCCTCTTCAATCGCAAAGCTGCTTCAGGATGCCGGGCATTCCGTCTTTGTGCTGACACGTCCGGGCTCACTTAATGAACAAAAACTGAAGGAACGCGGATTACGTCTGGTAACCCACATTGACCTCAACAGTAACAATCCTTTCCAGCTTTTTAGGGCTTACCAAAAGCTGAAGAATTTTTTGCTAGAAGAACGCATTGAACTAATAAATCCTCACCGTTCTGAAGGTTTCCCTTTATTTATTTTTGCGGCCCATACTGTACGTTCGCTTGTTCCAGAAAATCGTCTTCCAGTAATACGAACACGTGGAACAACTAAGCTTTTGCATCAACATTGGCTGAATCGAAAAATGTACTCAGACTGGACGGAATTCCATATTACAGCAGGCAAAATAGTTTCGGAACGCTTACTAAGCCAAGTAAATATTTTGACAGAAAAGCAGAAAACAATTTATTATCCTGTCAGTTGTCCGGAACTTCCTCTGCTGCCGCAAAAAGATTTTCGGACTGAATTTCAGATTTCCACAAAAGCCAAAGTGCTTGCAGTTGTGGGACGTATTCGTCCGGTCAAAGGACAGCGGATAGTGCTTCGTAGTTTGAGTCAGCTGTTGCTGGAATTTACTGATCTGGTACTGCTTATTCCATATCGTGATACATCCGAATATGAAGCCGAAATGCAGGCACTCCGGAGTGATATCGGTAAGCTAGAACTTGAAGCGCATGTGCGTCTAATTCCGGAACGTGAAGATATCCTGGCATTGATGGAATTTGCAGATGCAGGTATAGTAAGCTCAGTAGATTCTGAAGTAATCTGCAGGGTCGCGGTTGAATTTTTTTCTGTTGGAACGCCTGTAGTAGCATTCCCTACCGGCTGTCTCCCGGAAATCATCAGGCATGCAGATAATGGACTGCTGACAAAAGATCAAACTCAGGAGGCTCTTACGGACGAATTACGAAAATTTCTGACAGATCCGGAGCTCTGTGAACGTCTCGGTCAGGGTGCACGTCGTGATGCGGAAATTCGTTTTAATCCTCAAAACATGCTCACCGAAACTCTGGAAGTATTTGAGCGTGCCCTCAATTAAAAAAAATCTTCCGTTCATTAATTGACAAGCAGTACTCTTAACAGAATTAATTATACCCAGTTCTTAAAACCGTATTAATAACTCAGCAGATTTAGAATTCAGACTTGAGAAATTAAAGCAAATTTATGATAATAATAGATTACGGAGGGATGGGTGAGTGGCTGAAACCGACGGACTTGAAATCCGTTAAGGCGGCAACGTCTTCGGGGGTTCGAATCCCTCTCCCTCCGCCATTATATAAGCAGTTACAGTGACATGTTTCTCATAAATAATTTCCTCAAAAACTCTTTCCGTTCCACTCAAGTTCCAATCATAGAAAAAATTTACCTATCCACACTTAAAAAGACAATTCTTATATTTCTGTTACTCCCTCTATTTATCAACTAAATAAGGAAGTGCTGAGTCTATCATATTTTAGTGTGGAAAAAAATGGAATATTATGTTCGTTCCAACAAAAATAATACAAATAATCAATAGTTAAACTTATAAAAGTAGCGGATTATAAATATTGTATCCTCTTAAAACAACCAATTTCTATAACGTGATGATTATCAATTTAAAAAACCCAAAAGATCTTGTTATTTGCTTGAAGTTTTTGATCCATCTCTCTCTTACAAATGAGGCAAGCAAGCAAAATATAAAAAACATCATAACAAGGTACATGGGTAAGTCTTTTGAGCAAAATGAATCCCATTCCGAAAATCTTCTAACACCACTTGATGAAAAAGGACAAATAAAACTTACCATAGAAAGTTTTATTAACCTAAAGGAAGAGGAGGAGGTGACAAAAAAGGGGATCATGATGATGATAGAGGAAATAATTTTTGCTGATGAGGAGGTACTCCCTTCTGAACGGAAGTTCTACGACATTGCGAAAAAGTATCTAAATGTAGATTTCCATAAAATACAACCAACTGTTGAACTATTTGAATTCTTGAACGTACTGAATTTAGTTTCTGGATCTGATTTTGCCAATATGAAAGAATTCTCAGAGATCTGGGTCAAGTATATGGGGCCTGACATCAATGTTTACTACAAAGAAGCATTTCAGAATTTAGAGAATCTAGACCTTGAAGAACAGATCCAGAAAATTGGAAAAGACCTCCAGAAACTTAAAAACATTGATGAGGAACAAAAACTCAGCATCAGATCAATGATTGAGGAAATAATTTTTGCTGATGGAGAATTTACAGATGAAGAAAAGATCCTCTATGATCTGATGTTGGAAAACATGGAAATTACTTCCAATACTGAAAATTTTGGTGGAAAAAAGGGATTTGAGCATATTTTTTCAAATATCGAAAATAATCGTTATTTTAATATTTTCATCAATTGTATGATTGTCTTTACAGGTATCCTGGTCGGAATTGAAACAAACGATGATTTAGTTGAAGACTACCAATTTCTGTTCCACATGATAGACCAAACTATCAAATACATTTTCTTAGTAGAAATTCTTATCCGTTTTACTGCAAAATACAAAAGACCTTTAGAATTTTTTTCTGATGGTTGGAATATTTTCGATTCTATACTGGTTATTGCTACCTTCCTACCTTTCGGAGCTTATCCATTTATCTTAAGAGTCTTAAGACTTCTACGTTTCTCAAGGATATTCCGTAGAGTTCCACAACTGAGAATGATTATTATATCTTTAATCCATAGCATAAAACCGATCGTATTTGTTGGAATTATTTTGGTTCTGTTGATTTATATCTACGGTGTTGTAGGTAAGACAGCCTTCTCAAAAAATGATCCTGTTCACTTCGGAAGCCTTGGCATTTCTATGGTTTCATTAGTTCGGGCGGCCACTTTCGAGGACTGGACAGATTTGATGTACACTCAGATGTATGGATGCAACAATTATGGTTACGAAAGTACTCCAGAAAAATGTACCTCTCCTTCAAAAATGCCTAACTTTAGTATATTTTTTTTCATCTCTTTTATAATTATAAGTGGTGTTGTCATCATTAACTTTGTTGTAGGAGTAATAATTCAGAGCATGTCTGATTCAAAGGAGAAAATGAGGAGAACAGAAGAATTATCCAGTACTCTCAAAAATATGGATTTAATCGTCAAAAACATTAGATCCCAAAAGATGGCAAAATTAATTGAGCAAAATGAAAAAAAAGATCACCTGTGAGTAACCCCCACTTAATTCTTAACAATCAGCCCTTCTACACAACCTAGCCTTCATTTCCTATCAATAATCATTGGTGAGGATTTAGGTTTCTCTCATTCATGCTATAAACTCAAGCGCACCTTTGTAGCTATATCAGAGCGTAATGGCCTGAGTATCTGTCAGTTTGCAGGATGAGTTCCTTAATACTGGCTTGATTGAGATGTAGGAGCTCTGAGGAGGGAAGGGGATCACACTGGCCCTCCCTTCAATACAGTCGCATTTATACCTAAATGCTTCCTCAGATGGTGACACAAGCCAGACACCCTTCAAGTAAAATCTAGGCTTCCTTGTAAATTAAACCAAGTTCTGGTATATATTGGGTTCTCCTAAACCACAAAAAAGAAACTAAGTGAAACAAATCATCATCGTCACCTAAGTCATTCTTCTAAATCTCACATACTAAATAATATTTAACATGTTATGATTTAGGACTTATATTTTAAGTATTTATTTAGAATCATTGATCGCAAATAATAAATTATAGAATTTATGGTAGTTAATACAAGTTGGGGTGGCAAAAGAGCATTTTTGTCTAAATGTCCATCAGGATTTGAGGTTAAAATGGATGCGACAGAAAATTATGGCGGAGATGGACAAGGCTTAACACCAATGGAACTAATTTTAGTTGGTGTTGCTGGTTGTATAGGTATTGATGTAACTATGCTACTTGGAAAGAATATTGAAAATATAAGTAAAATAGATATTCAAACTGAAGGATTAAGGCGAGAAGAGATGCCCACATCTTTTATTAAGATAAGAACCACATTTATAGTTGAAGGTGAAATCGATGCTCAGCGCTTTTGGAAAGCGATTAGATTGGGGCATAAAAAATATTGCGCAGTTTCAGATTCTTTAAAATCTGAAATGATATATAATTTAAAAATAAATGGTAAGAAAATTTCTGAAATTGCTTTATAGCATTATTCTTTACTACATTAAATTATTTGGAATATACAATACTATAGAAGGGAATATTGTAACAATTAATATACCAAATAAAAGTAAAAGCCAATAAGGACTTGTAGCAATAGCAGTTTCACCTAGGCCTACTTTATTATCTGTAACAGCTACCAAAACTGATAAATTCAAACCAACTGGAGGAGTTATTTGTCCAATTTCAATCATTATTGTAATAATGACACCTAACCATACTGGGTCAAACCCTAAGTTTGTCATCAAGGGAAATACAATTGGAAGAGTCATGACCATTAAGGATAACCCATCAAAAAGACATCCTAGCATAAGATAAATCAATACAATAAGGGAAAGGACGTAATACTTACTCATGCCCATGTTTTGAATTGTTTCAATAAGCTCTTGTGGTATTCCTAATATACTTATTGATTGAGCTAGAATGACTGCACCTACTACAACAAAACCAATTGAACCATAGGTGATTGCTGAATTGTAAAAACATTTGAATATTTTATCTTTAGAAAGGTCCCCCCAAAAAAGACCCAATAATAAAGAACTGATTACTCCTACTCCAGCTGCTTCGGTTGGTGTTGCGATACCTAAAACTATTGACCCCATTACAGCGAAAATCAGGAATCCTATCGGCCATATTTTTAAAAAGTCAACAATTGATGAATTTAATACTTCTTCATTGTTGGTATCCGAATTCCATAATTTTGGATTTATTGTGCAACGAATAAAGATATATAGCATAAAAAGAAAAGCCATTAGAATCCCAGGTAATATTCCACCCATAAAAAGTTTTCCGATAGATGTTTCAGTCAGAGCTCCATATATCAAAAGAGATAAACTGGGTGGGATTAGCAAACCCAAAGTACCTCCTCCAGCAAGACTTCCTACTACCATTGGTTCGTTATAATTTCTTTTAGACATTTCTGGATATGCTACTGATCCTACTGCTGCTGCTGTAGCAAGAGATGATCCGCTTATTGCACCAAAAACAGTACATACTGCAATATTAGTGTGTAGTAAGCCTCCTGGGATATTGCGAAAGACACCTGACAAAGAACCATATATTTTTTGGCTAACTCCAGATTCTAATAAAATTTCTCCCATTATTATAAATAAAGGTATTGCACTAAGTGTAAATTCGTTAAGAACATTCCATACAGCATTTAAAGCTAGGGAAGTAGCACCTTCAGCAAAAAAATGAAGAATAATTAATCCTGTTAATCCAAGTGCAGCACCCAATGCTGCTCCAGTAGAAGCAGTAAGGGTTAAGACAGAAATGAGAATAGTCCAAAACATGCTGTAGATCTAATTGAATATTTTATATATTTTTTTAAATGAAATAAATATGTTTATCAATAAAGCTAAAGGGATTACTCCCATCCATGGATATAAAATTAATCTAGAATTTTCAGTCTTTAGATCAAGTCTAATTGCAAAATTCATCCAAGTAATAGTTTCAACTAACATCCAGAAACAAAAAGTGATCATAACTAGAGATGAAAGGATTGATGCAAAAGATTTTGCTTTATCTGAAAGAAGATTAACGACTAAGTTAATTTTTACATGTTTTTCAGAATAAGAAATATAAGGAAGGGACAAAAACAGCATTGAACATAATAATAGGCCAACAAGTTCCTCTGAAAAAGATAATGGAGACTTTAAAACATATCTTTGAAATACACTTAATAATACGATTAATACCATTCCAAAGCCTGCTAAAGAAGATAGAATTAGCAAACCTCGGATAAGTATCTCGAAGATTCTACTCGTAGACATTAAATTTAGAGAGCTTAGGGAGTACCAGAATTTTTGATACTCCCATTAAATAGGAATATAAGTAAGAGGTTTTTATCTACCTATAGCTTGGAGTATCTTAGAACGATTTTTTGGAGCTTCTCCACCAGCTTCATTAGCGGCTTCTTTCCAAGTCTCGGCTGCAGCATCTAAAAAAGTCCTTTGATCTGAAGGAGAAAAATCAGTTAACCAATCTACGCCTTCACTTTCAAGGTTTCTTCTAGCATTCATTTCATTTGCTTCATCATCTGTATAATCAGTTGAACGTTGAAAAATTTTTTCAGCTGCATTCTTTACAGCGTTTTTATATGATTGAGGAAGTTTTGTCCATTTACGTTCTGAAGCACCTAATACATATGGAAGACCCGCTACGGGATAAAGATATGATGCAGAATCTGCAACTTCTTGTAAAGATACTGTTTTAGCATAAAGCGCTGGATAGACAGCACAATCAACTACACCCGTTTTTAAGGCAACATACATTTCTGTTTGTCCAATAATTTGTGCTGAAACGCCTAATTTCTTAAATGTATCAACCATATCTTTACTCCAAACCCTTAATTTCTTTGTTTTAAGTTTTTCAATGGTATTAACTGGTTCACCTTTACAAAATATTGATGCGTATAAAATAGGAAGTCCCATAAAACCAGTAGGTATAATCCCCCATTTCTTTAATTCTGAAGCATAAATTTCTTTTAAAACAGGTATTGCTTTGATGTGCTCTTCAGATGAACCTACTGATCCTTGAATGTATACAGCATTTAGGGCGGGGGCATCTCTTCCAAGATAATTAGCCCAAACAAGACCCATTTCAGATGCTCCAGTGGGTAGCCATCTTAGTACATCATTATTTTTGAGTCCTAATGATCCTCCATGGTAAACCTTTATATCAAGACCACCATTTGTTGCTTTTTTTACATCGGCTGCAAATCGATCCAATTCTTTCGATTCATTTCTTGTTTCAGGAAGTCCATTATTAAATTTCCAAGAAAATTCAGCTGCAAAGACATAATTTGTTACTAAAACAGAAAACGATAAAATACTAATTAGTAAAATATACTTAAACTTGTTTTTATTTTTCATGGTATCAAATCAATTAGAGTTTTTCAAATAATGATACAAGCAATAATTATCTTCTAGTATCAAGATTCATATATTATTTCAATATAAAAAGTTTGTCAAGTATTGTCGAAATTCGAAAACGATCAAAGGTGGTTTTTCCTCTCGTGCCATTGCTGCTATTTGTGCCTTTAAACCGATGGAAATGACTGTTGCACATATTTATTAGTAGCACTTTGTTAGTTAGAAGAATTTATACCTAGAGGCTACGAAAGATGATTCAACCAGTATTCAGTATATCATATTGATAATATTAATCAATATGATTAATCAGCAAACCCTAAGTAAGTCGGAGTTTTGTTCGGTGGAGAACTTATTTCTTGATCGATTTCGATTGTGCTCAGAGTACTGATCAATATTTCAAAAGGATGTACTTGATCATCCATCCTTGTTTCTTTATTGACACTTTACATCATCCCAAAACGTTGACTTTATTTTGGACATTGTGAAAAGCATTCGAACAATAACGGAGATGGGGAAACTCTCAATCTCACCTACGGCCAACACGTATTGACCAGTGTTAGTTTTGTTGTATACACGGAGGTAGTATGTACCATCGTTGTAGAACCTGTTGGATTTGAATTCCTCTCCAATCTCTGGTCCAATCCAGTACCACTTCTCTCCATGTTTTTCATACCATGCCCACCAGTTAAAGTTTTCACCATCTTTACGTTCAATAAGTTCATAATTTTCGTCAAGGACTTCGAAGGAAAATTTATTTGAAATTGCGCAATTATCTATTTTTGGTGCAGTGATGCCAGCATAAAATTCGAATCTCGTGTCACTGTCAATTCGGTAGTAATGTGGTTCCCCCATGAGTTCTGAGAAGATTGCCTTTGATATTTCTGGCTCCTCGATAATGTAAGGAGATTTAGCAGTTCTATTCTCAGAGTTCAAAACAGGTTGATGCGCATCAACAGACAATGACGCTAGCATCAAAGTAATACTAATAAGAATTCGAATCATAATTTTTTAATAAGAAGGATCATTTACTAAGATGTAGTTTAAATTAATCCAATAAATAAATCCCTTTATTTACGAATTTTTCCCAAGTGACTCATAGTCAATAATGGATATTGTAAAATATAATTTAACAATATTACATATTGAAAGATTCATTTTAAAGCGAATTTGTATCGCAGTCCATAATCAATATGTTAAGACTTTTTTTAGTATGCTCTGGTGGTAGGGCGTCCAATTTAGAAATAAAAAAAAGATGGAGAATTATTAGATAAGTTTTGGAGGACTGTCATAAAATGATGTTTTATCGCACCACGCAATTTCAATGATCTCGCTTACATTAAGTATGTCTGCTCATGGTAGAATCTCCTTACCATCCCAAGCAAAGCATTTACCGCTTTGCTTTGAAGTTAAGGTAGTTAAAATTTCCAATAGTTTTTGAACTGAATACTTAGGTGTAAACAGTTTCCCATCGGGCACATTCCCCTGAAAGGGCTTAGATAAATTGCTATCTACCGTTCCGGGGTGCAGTCCCACAATAATCGCTTTCTTATTACGTCTGCTAATTTCAATCGCCGCATTCTTGATCACCATATTCAGAGCTGCTTTGGAAGCACGATATGCATACCAACCACCAAGCTGATTATCAGAGATGCTGCCAACACGTGCAGATAACGCAGCAAATACAGATCGGTTTTCTCTGTTCAATTTGGGAAGAAAGTGTTTTGCAACCAAAGCAGGAACAATTGTATTTATCTCGAATAGCCGATGAAACTTTTCTGCAGATAATTCTTTTTGCGATTTCTCAGGCATCAGTTCACCGTCATGCAAAATACCCGTGGCAACAATGACCATATCAAGTGGGGTCTCTCTTGATGCGATCAATGCAGATTTTTCAATCGAAGTTTCATCTTGATAATCAATCGTGTGGTATTTCACATTCAGCAACACTTTTTCTGGCTGGTGGCGTGAAAAAGCATGAATGGTTGCATTGGGGTATGAGAAAGAGAACTGTAGTGTAAATGCTCTACCAATTGCACCTGATCCACCAATAATCACAATGTTGTTAATCATCTTAAAACTCTCTCTAAATCTTATATTTCTAAAGGTAAAGCTGGTGCTTTAGGTTGGTGATTAAAATTTAATAAATTAATTAAGATAACTTTTCAGGGTACTTATTTTAAATTCAAGACTAAACAGATATGCAAAGTATTGGCTCTCATCATAGTAAGATCCAACTTAGTGTTTTTTTATACATTAACGGAATACCCTGAAAATAGATATTTTTTCAGTTTTTATTCGTTTCTGTTCATAGTCGAGGCGGAGTGCGAGTCATCCACTTACTTCTATCATTATATAATATGCTTATGAGGAGAGAAAGACCAAAAAAATACTAACAAATGATCTTCTTAGGAATAACTAAAACATAAAACTATATTATTAATTAATGATAATATATATAATCAAATAAGCCCCTCGTGCATGCATACGTGAAAGTGTGTGTGAAGATCCACAACTTACATAGCACCTCTATAGATCCTACGTCTTAATGTGACTGAAGATTGTTTGCAAAGGTAACTGAATGGACGTTCTATGGAGTTCATCTGCTCCAAGTTCTTCTTACGAATCAGTTGTGACTTGCAATAGACCTTATTAGGGTAAAATTCAGGCGACGTTCTTAACGCTACAGGCATGGTTGTGGCTTACGGATATAACTTATATTAATTTTATAATAATTGTATGCGAGATTATTTTTTAGAACTTAAAGATCTTCAAAAATCCTACCAAGATGGATCTGGTATCCACCACATTTTAAAAGGAGCTGAACTAAAGGCTGAGAAAACTGAGAAAATTGCCATTTTAGGAAATAGTGGTTGTGGAAAATCCACTTTACTGAATTTGATTGCAGGAATCGATTTAGCTGACCATGGTGAAGTTCTATTTCAAGGAGAAAGTCTAGGAAATTTATCTGAAAATAAAAGGACTCTTCTTCGGAGAAAACAGATGGGTTTTGTCTTTCAATCTTTTAATTTGATTCCTACTTTAAATGTAAAGGAAAACTTGATGCTTCCTTTGGAGATGAATGGTATTCCAAACAGTTCTGTCATTATCCAGCAGATGTTGGAGGCGTTGAGTCTCCATGGCAGAGAAAAAAGCTATCCGGATCGTCTTTCCGGGGGGGAACAACAGAGAGTTGCTGTGGCTAGGGCTCTTATTCATAATCCGTCTCTTCTACTTGCTGATGAGCCCACTGGCAATCTGGATGCGGAGACCAGTCAAGAAACCTTAAAACTTATCAACCATTTTGTCCAGCGTTCTGGGACTACCATGATTTTGGCAACTCACAGTCAGGAAGTCGTTGAGTGGGTAGACCGGGTCCTCGGTATTGAAGAAGGAGTCTTGATTGAACTTAAAACAGATGAAGCTATCAAAAGACTAGCCCTATGAATTTTAATCTAATTACCAAAACAGGATTCAGTTATTGGAAAAAAAATCCCTCACAATTTTTTTTAGCTCTTCTAGGTATCATGCTTGGAGTTGGGGTAGTAACGGCCATCGATCTAACCAATACTAGCGCTCTTAAATCCTTCCAACATTCAATAAAGACCGTTAGTGGACAAACCACTCATAGACTTATATCTGCATCAGGAAGTATTCCAGAGGATGAATATTTTTTCTTGCGTAGCCAAATTGGAATTCAAAATTCAGCTCCCATCATTGAAGGATACATCAAAACCACTGGGGAGAACTCTAGGCCTTTTCGAGTTTTAGGAGTAGATCCTCTTGCCGAGAGACCATTTCGAAAGTTTCTTCAACAAACTTTAAATCCAGGAGTCATAAAATCTCTCTTGACTGAGCCGAATACTATTTTGATTAGTGCAGAAGGAGCATTGGAACTGAATGCCCGTCTGGGTTCAGAGATTTCTGTTTTAGTGGGCACACGAAAGACCATTCTTAAAGTGGCTGGAATTTTCAATACAGTCAACGATTTTTCTGCCATGGTCCTTCGAAATTTAATGATCATGGATATAAGTAGCGCTCAGGATCTCTTTGCGATGCATGGAAAATTAAGCCGCGTTGATCTCATATTCAATAATTCCGAATTAGAAAAATTGAGAAATAATGAAAGTTGGACGAGGATCCCAAAAAATAGTAGTTTTCAATCTGTTGCGGAGAGTATAAGTGCTGGATATAAACTAACAAGGGCTTTTCGAGTAAATTTGATGGCTTTAAGTTTACTGACTTTGGTAGTCGGTATGTTTTTGATCTACAATACGGTAACATTTTCGGTGGTCCAACGTTTTGATCTGTTAGGGAGGATGCGTGTGATTGGTATGACTCGTTCTGAAGTTTTTAATTGGATCCTAATGGAAGCATTGATTATAGGTTTTTTAGGAACATTATTGGGATTGCTTATGGGATTGATGCTTGCCGGAAGTCTCATTGATCATGTTACGCAGACTATGACCGATCTGTACTTTATCCAAACCGTAAATTCAGTTCAATTTAGTGCAATCACTCTCATAAAATCGATTGTACTTGGAATGGGAGCTACATTGCTTGCAGCATACCTCCCGGCCAGAGAAGCTTCTTCTGTGAAGCCTGCACTTATTCTAAAAAAATCTATAATTGAGGAAAATCAGAAGATACGCTTCATGAATCTTGGTGGGATTGGAATTATAGGGATATTTTCTGGATTTGCTATTATAACTTGGGGAAACAAAGGACTTTGGGTGAGTTATAGCGGAGTTTTTATGCTGATTATTGGTAGCGCTATGATGGTACCTTTCTTAACATTAGTTATAAGTCGTTTTTTAAAACCTTTAAGTGGCAAAATTTTTGGGATTTTTGGAGTAATGACTGTGAGAGGTGTCGAATCACAACTCAGCCGAACTGGATTGGCTATTGCTGCTTTAACCATTGCAATTGCAGCAACCATAAGCTTGGATTTGATGGTGTCCAGCTTTCGGACGGCTGTCAGTAGTTGGCTGCAATCTCAATTGAAGGCCGATATCTATCTTTCCCCCCCAATCTTGCCCTCAAATCAAAACAGCAATTTTATCGAAGATTTGCTTATTAAAAAATATTCTTCACTGCCTGAAGTTGATTTCACATCTTATTATCGCCGTTTTCAGACTGGAAGCAATGGAAGCAGAATCAATGTTCATGGAGTGAACATTTCTCCGCAGGGACAGCGGGAATTAAAATTCAAAGAAAAGATTAGTAATTTTGATTGGAATAACTTCAAGAACTACAGCCAAGTGATTATTTCTGAACCTCTGGCAAATCGAAGAAATTTGAAATCTGGAGAAGATTTAGTCCTAGAAACTCTAGAAGGATCACAGACATTTAAAGTTGTTGGTATCTTTCATGATTATGCTGTGGAACAAGGTTTTGTTCTGCTTAGCAGGAAGAATTTGTTACGTTTTTGGAATGATAAAAAGGTAAATTCGATGGCTCTTTATCTTAAATCTGGAACAAATGTTAGAGGCTTTGCAGAGAAGTTAGAAACAGAGCTTATGGACACTGCTGGGAATTCATCATATAAGTCTGAAATGCCATTGAATGTTAGTTATAACCAAGAACTACGTCAAAGCAGTATGGCTATTTTTGATAGAACATTTGCTATTACTAGTATTCTTAAACTTTTACTTGGAGGTGTCGCCATTATTGGAATATTTAGTTCTCTCATGTCGGTTCAATTAGAAAGAACCTATGAATTAGCAGTGCTACGTGCTATTGGAATGACACCCTCTGAGATAATTATAATGGTCTTTGGACAATGTTCATTGATGGGTTTCTTGGCGGGTATATTTGCTATTCCGACAGGGATTCTCTTAGCAAAGGTTCTTATTCAAGTCATTAATCTACGCTCATTTGGTTGGTCCTTCCCACTCCTTATTGAAACACAAATTTTTTACAATAGTTTAATTGCAGCTATCTTTGCTGCATTAGCAGCAGGGATTTACCCAGTTCTTAAAATATTAGCAATTTCTCCAGCTTTGGCTCTCAAAGGAGAATAAATAAAAATAATCAAAATCCCTAAAGCAATAGATGGAATTTAACAAAAAACGGGTTATTATAATAGTAGTCGTTCTGTGCTTTGTTTTTATTACTACTTGGATATTTTTAGCTAGAACCGAGTCCCAAATTGAAAATAACGATACAGCTCTTAAGGTGTCCGAACTGCTTAGTAATTCTGTAACAAAAGGATTTTCCTTAGCTGAAAAGCCAATACCATTCAACTTCCCGAAAGACCATGGGCAACACCCGAGTTTTCGTAATGAATGGTGGTATTATACAGGTAATCTGGAAGACCATAGTGGACGACGCTTTGGTTACCAGTTCACTATTTTCAGAAATGCACTAAGTCCCTTAAAATTTAAAAATGACTCAAACTGGAGGACTAACCAAATTTATATGGGTCATTTTGCACTGACGGATGTTGAAGAGAATAGATTTTTCTTCAGTGAAAGGTTTAGTCGTGAAAGCCCTCAACTAGCTGGTGCTAGGACAGCCCCTTTCAGAATCTGGCTTGAAGATTGGGAAGTAACGGGAAATGCTGAGAAAAATAATTTTCCACAAAAAATAACGGCTAAAACAGAGACTGTTGAGATCGTATTGGAGTTATCTAGCTTAAAACCTCTGGTACTTCAGGGGAATCAAGGCTACAGCAAGAAAGGGAGTCTTCCAGGGAATGCATCTTATTACTATTCATTTACACGCATGGATACCCATGGGACTATAAATATTCAAGGTCGTGAATTCAGCGTTCATGGAAGCAGCTGGATGGACCGTGAATGGAGTACTAGTGCTCTTGAAAAAGGTCAAAAAGGATGGGATTGGTTTGCCCTCCAACTTTCTGATGGAAGGGAGATCATGCTCTATCAAATCCGGCGTGGTAATGGAAAGGCTGATTTCAATAGTAAAGGAGTAATCATCGACGAGGTCGGCCATTCCAAGGAACTTGATTGGAAAGAATTGAACCTCGAATTAATTTCAAATTGGACCAGTCCTGAAACAAGAATAAAATATCCATCAGGCTGGAGACTTAGTATTCCTTCAGAAAATTTGAATCTTGAAATCCAACCTCTTATAGAAAAACAAGAACTTCGAACTTCCATAAACTACTGGGAAGGTGCCGTAGAAGTCAAAAGCCTCAAGGAAGAATCAGTTCTTAAAGGGGTGGGATACGTTGAACTTACAGGTTATCTTAGTAAATATTGATTAGAATACGTAACTTGCCTATTGTCTGTCTAAGGTCCCAGCGAGGTAACAAATAATCAAGATGATATTTATGAATAATACCCGAGTGTTTTTAATAATTTGGATAATGATCCAAGGATTAGAGCACAAGCAGAAAAACTACCTGATATGAATACATTAGAAGGAATAATTAATTTGATATTTAGTTTTAAAGCTTTCGTAATGTTTCCGATATTTATGATTGTACTCGGAACTATTTTACGCATGAAGTTTAGTATAATATTACTATCTGCTTTGAAACTAGGAGTTGGATTTTCAGGTATATTTTTATTATTTGATAATTTTGTAATAAATATTGCCCCAGCATTAGAAATGATAATTTCTATACGTGGATTGAACTACCCTATATTAGACGTAGGGTGGCCTCCATTAGCAGGTATTACTTGGGCTTCATCAATTGCTCCCTTGACCATACCAATGATCATCTGTGCAAATTTAATAATGATTGCTACGAATTTGACAAGAACAATATATATTGATATTTGGAATTTCTGGCATTTTGCATTATTAGGAGCTTTGCTTCAAAATACAAATCATAGTTTCTTTTTAAGTATGTTAGCGACTCTCTTAATTGGGATTTATTGCATAAAATTGTCAGACTGGACTTCTCCATATGTACAGAAGGAGTGTGGTTTAGAAGGTATTACTGTCAGCCCTGTTTCAGTAGTAGGATTACTACCATATGCTGTTGCAGCTAATATACTATTAGATAAAATTCCATGTATAAATAAATTGCGGTTTAACGCTAACAAAACAACAACTCGATTAGATATTTTTGGAGAACCCATGATAATTGGAGTTTTAGTTGGGTTATTTCTAGGGTTGATGGCTGAATATGACTTAAAGGCACTTTCCGAACTCTGTATAAATATAGCAGCAGTCTTGTTTCTACTTCCACATTGTGGAACCCTCATTGGAAATGGGATGGAACCATTCTCAATCAATTTAAAGGCTCGGATTACGAATATATTTCCAAATAAAAAAGATTTGGTAATTGCCATAGATTCTGCAGTTCTCTTTCAAAACAAATCAGTTATAGTCACTGGTGTAATCTTAATGCCAATAGCTATCATCATTGCTTTTGTTTTACCAGGAAACCAAATTATACCTTTGGGAGATCTTCCAAATTTAATTTCCGTAATGGCAGTCATTGTAATTGTTTGTGAAAGCAATGTTTTTCGCGGAATTATTTTAGGGATACCGATAATTGTTGCTTATCTTTTAATAGCAACAGAGTTTGCTCCACTATTCACAAATCTTTCTCGTCAATATGGCTTAGATTATACTAAAGAATACTCGGGAAATATTAGTGCATTTACAGATGGAGGAAATCCAATAAGATACTGGTTCTATTATATTTTTGATGGTAACTTTATTGCTATATCAGTGATCCCAATTGTCGTAGTACTTTTCTTGATAACATGGAAAAAACATAAGATTCTTATTGCAAGTGAGAATATTATTGATTTATAAATTATTTTTTCTCTAATTAGTACCCTCCGAATTCTAATACTGCTCTATGTAAAGAAAATGATTTATGAAATTATATCAAACAACAAATGTCTACTAGGTGAATCTCCTATTTGGCATCACGATACAAATACTTTTTTTTGGTTAGATTATTTAAATAGTAAAATATATTCTTATAATTTAATTAAAAATATTAAGTCTGAAAAGTATTTAGACTTAGTAAATCCTCTTGGTGGCATTGTACTTTATGATAACTGGAATTGTTTGCTAGTAGCTCATAAAGATGGCATATCAACTATTGATATAGATTCTTTAGAGACGAGTGACTTTATTCACCCGGAATCATCAAAAAATAATGTTATCTATAATGATTTAAAAATTGATAGGCATCACAATTTGTGGATAAGTACATCACATATTGAAGAAACAGAAGAAAAAGGGTCTTTATGGAGGTTAGATAATAAAGGTGTCCTACAATTAATTGATACAGGTTTTATAGTGTCTAACGGTCCTGCTTTTTCTCCTTGTGGTAATTTTGTATATTTTAACGACACATTTTCATATAAAACTTATAGATATAGGATTTCCAAAGATAAAATCAATAGTATTAAATTTGGTAGCTATCCATTACTCTATCCATAACTTGTTTTGACACAAGATTTTAACCATTCTATGAGACAGATAACTGTACTGTAAATACTCTGCCAATTTCCCACTGATCCACAGATAATCCCAATGTTGTTAAACATATTAAAACTCTCTAAAAATCTTATTTGCCAAATCAAACCCGCTAATAAAGGTCGCTTCCACTCAGTCTTTAATGAGACAGTCACAGCTGATCTCCAGAACGTACTTACTCTACAACGAACACCTGCCTTTGATTGGTTAAATTAGTATTTGTCATAATTCGTGCTAAAAGATAAATTTATTTGACATATTTACCAACAAAAAAGAAACTAGCTGAGACAAATGGACCTATACCTAATGCATATATAACAGTGCCTATTCCAACTATCCCTCCCAAATACCAACCAAATGCTAGCACACTAAATTCAATCAATGTTCTTGTTAAAGAAAAAGACAATTTTGTTATTTTTTGAGTGCCAGTCATCAATCCATCTCTTGCACCAGGACCAAGATTGGCAATTAAGTAAAAACTACTTCCTAAACCAACAGTTAATACACCAATTATAACTTGCAATAATTGTAATATAAATATTTCAGGGTAGGGAAGGTGTGGTAAAGTTAAATCTATAACTATAGCTATTATAATTACATTAAGTATTGTTCCAATTCCAGGCTTTTGTTTTAAAGGTATCCAAATAAATAAAACAATTATGCTGACAATAAATGTGGTTATTCCAATAGTATAACCAGTTTTGAAAGAAACACCTTGATGAAGAACTAACCAAGGACCTCCTCCAATATTTGCAGTGACTAATAAAGACTCACCCAGTCCAAATAGAATTAAACCAAAAACAAGATACACAAGTGTTTTAACTTTTGGTTTAAAATTTAATTGATCTAAAGAGCTCCATGAAAGTTTGGGTATTTTTTTTAATGTGAAAATTAAAAGCAGGTTTTTCATAAGGTGATATTGGTTTCTCAGCGTTGAATGTTACTCTAATTTGCAATTAGGTGCAATAAAGATAGATATAACTCAGTTGTGCTATGTGTGAGGGAATATTCGTCAAAACAACTGATAGTCAAATTTACTATTTAAGTAGATTTGATTTCAAGACATTAACTTCGTTTTCATGAATTACGGAAGAGTTGGATAAATAGTCGTGTTATAATAGATGTTGAATGGCAATCCTGAAAATGTTTTCCGAATTGAGACTTCTCTTCTAACATTTGACACTACAACGCAAGAGACTAAAGTTCTACTTTTTTCATATATCAGACAAATTTTTTGTGAGTGCTAGAGCTACAAAATTTGTAATATACTAGAAATGATTCATTTTAGTATAATTAAATGGACTTTAGTCTTTCAGACTTTCAGACTGGTGCGTTATGAATTTTTGCAAACAATATCATCTAGAACGTTCCGAATCGCATAAAATTAATCTTAAGGAAGGAATCAAGGAAAGCTTGTGGATAGGAATGAGTTCTGGGCTAAAGAAAGTAACGAAACTGTGATCGAGGATATTCAACTATCTTTGAGGTTTATTGAAAATAGTGGATTCTCCTGTTTATAATAAATCTACACATCAATATAATAAGAATCTGATTTGCAAAGTGTGAAATGATAACGGATGATTATCTGCAGATTTTATATGAATATTGAAAATAAATAATAAAATTAAAATAAGGTATTAAATGACAGATATAGCATTTCTTGATGGTGGTCTTGGGCAAGAAATTCATAAACGATCAAATAATGATGCCCATCCCCTCTGGTCAGTTAAGGTAATGTTTGATCAGCCAAATATTGTTACAAAAGTTCATAGTGATTTTATTCAGAGTGGTGCGCGTGTAATTTGTTTGAATACTTACACTGCTACCCAATCAAGGATGACACTAAATGGATTTGGTGAGCAGTTGGAAATTGCCCATAAGACCGCAATAAAACTTGCTAAACAAAGCATCAAAGAGTCATCTGTAAAAGATGATTCAGTTCAAATAGCTGGCTGTCTACCTCCTCTTATTGCAAGTTATGTCGCAGAAGTAAGCAAGGACTATAATAATTCATTGGATGACTATCGTCAGCTAGTTGATTTGCAAAAAGATGGTGTTGATCTTTTCCTGATTGAAACAATGTCAAATATCGATGAGGCACTTGCTGCTCTTGCTGCTGTAAATGAAGTAAATAAACCAGCCTTTGTTTCCTTTACTATTTCTGATGATTTGTCAAATAAACTCCGATCAGGGGAAGATCTAAGGGATGCTATTAACATACTATTAAATAAAAAACCAAATGGTATTATGCTTAATTGTTCATCACCTGAGGCAATTACAAATGCAATGTCAATAATGAGTGAACTTAGCATCCCCTTTGGTGCTCTCGGTAATGGCTTTACCTCTATCTCAGCTTTAACACCAGGTTCAACAGTTGATAATTTATCAGCACGCAAAGATTTATCCCCCAAAGTTTATGCTGACTTTGCACGCCAATGGATTGACGCAGGAGCAACCATCATAGGAGGATGTTGTGAAATTGGACCTGAACATATAGACTTTCTTTGTCAAAGTCTTAAAGAGGATGGACATAGACTTACAATTCTGCCTGTTTAGTTACAAGTGCTATCTTAGTAAAAGTTAACTTTTCTCACTCAAGCTTACCAGTTGCTCTTTGAGAGATTTTTCCAGCCTATTAATGTTTTACGAGCTTGACTTTCTAAGAAGTCACAGCTAGCTACAGCAAGTTTTGCTGATATCGATGAAACAGAGCCATTAACTTCGCCATGAAAATATTCAAAAGATGATGAATCAAAGCCATTGATGGCATAAGAGAAAGGTATTTACCTAAGAGCACTTGAATTGCAGGTGGTTCGTCATTGTTACTCAGCCTGCCTTATAAATCAGAAATCTGATCCTTAAATAATTCTTAACCTTCAGGGGATAATAACTGAAAGAACCAGATGCAGAGCAGCAATACTAATTTGCTAAAAAAGGAACTATCCTCGGACAGACATAAAAACACCTATTGCCATTAATGCAATTCCAACAAATCGTTGTGCTGAAATCGGATGATATGCAGCGCCCAACAAACTGAAATGGTCAATGATTGCCATAGAAATAATTTGTCCTAACAGCACAAACGCAACGGCATTTCCAACACCGAATTTAGGTGCAATCCAAGTCATACCAAGTACATAGAAGACAACAAACAATCCGCCCAGATAGTAATAAAATGGGATTGAACTCTCCACAACCAGATTAGGAATTTTCCCCGACAGAAGCATCACCCCAAGGCAGGCGAAAATGCCTACCGATAATGCAATAATTGCAGCCAGTACCGGATTTTGAAGTCTTGCTCCAAGATTTCCATTCAAAGCCGCAAAAACCGGAATTCCCAAACCCACCACGAGCATAAAGGCTGCATAAAATATTGGATGGTCTAACACGTTCATATATTTATTCTTTCAACATATGTTTTTATTTCCTAAATTATATGCAATAGCTGGGACAATTTTGGATATTGCTGAGTGGTCAAGCCTATTTCTTGTAAAACAAACCGATTGATGTTAAATCTTGTGTTCTCCTAAACTACTTATCCGAAACCAAGAGAAACACCTACTCATCCTCCTCTCAGTTACATGTCATGACTAGTGAATTAAAACAAGAAGATTTGGAGCAAGTCCAAAAACTGTGCAAGGAAGCGGGGATGGTTCCCGTTAACAATCCCACGAATGAGGATTTTCGAATAAAGGAATTTAAACTTCTGGGGATGCTGGAAAAGGATTTGGAGAAAGATTGAGGCTACTCATCCTTAACCGAAGTGGTAACCTACCTGACCGGATGTAAACTCTGTTTCATTAACATTTTGGGTTCGGCAGTTCAACGCTGTAAAGTCGCCTACGGGTTAGCAAGGAAGAAATAATAAGTATACCGTGGAAAATACGCATCGGTATCCATTCTGGACCGTTGATTGCGGGTACATCTGGTAAAGCATTCGACATTTGGGGTGCTGCGGTTAACATTGCCTCCTGCATAGAAAGCAACAGCGAACCTGACAAAATTCACATTTCAGAGAAGACAAAGGATTATCTGGAAGGGGTCGGTCAACTGACTTCTCGTGGAAAAATCTCACTTAAAGGCAAGAGTGTCCTGGAGTACCTTTTTTCTGGAATCACCCAATTCATGAGATTAACATAAATAATATGTCACCAAACCCTTTAGAATAGAAAGCTATTTAGAGAACTATTTTGACAATTTATTAGGCATCTATCAGTCCTGATATTCATCTCAGAACTAACGCCTCTTATTTAAGCTATTCCAACAAAGAACAAATCCAATTTACTTATTTGATAAAAGACTCTATAATTACTAACTTAATAATAACTCAGCTATCCATAATATTTTAATTCTATTGAGTGAGTTATTTTGGGTTACGAATGGGGGGTATATTTACATATAGTTAATTATTTATTATGTAATATAAGTAACTTTATACCTAAATGTGGATGACTCTCCTTCCTCCAGCCTTCCGATCCAGGTCTTCCAAAATTATCCATCTTATTTACGTAAGAAATATTTTATGCTGATGGCAGGCATGACTTTTCAATAATCTCAAATAAAAAATCAAATGGAACTTAAAGATAAAGTAGTTATTGTAACCGGCGCTGCTCAGGGGCTGGGTCGTCAATTCGCATTGGCTTGCGCAGATAACGGAATGAAGGTCGCACTTGCAGATATGAATCCGGAAACCCTGGAAAAAACCCGCAAGGATTGTGAAGACATAGGAGTCGAAGCACGCGGTTACGAATTAAACGTTACACAGGAAGTAGAAGTTGAGGCGGTTTATTCACAGGTGGTAAGTGATTTTGGTACACTTGACGCCACAATCAATAACGCCGGAATTTTGCGTGACGGACTCCTCGTTAAAGTTAAGGAAGGCAAAGTTCAAAAATTCTCCATGTCCAAATGGCAGGCTGTGATTGACACAAATCTTACCGGTGTTTTTCTTTGTGCCCGCGAAGCCGCAGCTCATTTTGTGGAACAGAAAAAACCTGGAGTGATCATCAATATTACCAGTGTCGCCCGTTCCGGAAATTTTGGACAAAGCAATTATTCCGCGGCTAAAGCAGGAGTTTCTGCGATGACAGTTTTGTGGGCTCAGGAACTGGCACAGCACGGAATCCGGGTAGCAGCAATTGCTCCAGGATTTACTGCGACAGAGATGGTCGTTTCTCTGCGTGAAGAAATCAAAGAGAACTTTGTAAAAAGTATTCCTCTTCGTCGTTTTGCGGAGCCGAGCGAAATGTCAGATGGAGCGCTTTTCATCCTCAAAAATGATTACTACAGCGGACGTGTACTGGAAATAGACGGTGGAGTCCGAATTTGAGTCATTTGTCAAGTGGGTCCCAAAACGCACTGCTTTACATCGTAACAGTACTGATTTGGGGTTCAAGCTGGTTGGCCATTAAGTACCAGCTTGGCTCAGTTGATCCGATGGTCTCGGTGGCATATCGTTTCCTGCTTGCTTCAGGAATATCCTGGCTCTATTGCCGATTATCCAGACGTTTAATGCGTTACAGTATGCGTGATCACGGATTCATGTTTCTGCAGGGTACAAGTCTATTTGCTCTCAATTATTGGCTGTTTTATCTCTCCGAACTAACGCTCACCAGCGGTTTGGCAGCAGTTATCTTTAGCACCATCGTTGTGATGAATACTGTGAATGGTGTCATTTTTTTGAAAAACCGTTTGGAATTACGTGTGGTGTGCGGTGCAGGACTTGGGCTTTTGGGAATAATGCTCGTTTTCTGGCCGGAAGTTACCGATTTTGAATCCGGAAGTGAAAATTTGTTTGCTGCGGCTTTAGCTGTCCTGGCTACACTCCTGGCTTCGGTAGGAAATATAGCCTCTGCTAGAAATCAACGCGAAGGGATTCCGGTTGTGCAGGCCAATACTTTCGGCATGACCTACGGAGCACTGTTGATGCTAGGCTTGTCGTGGGCCACCGGACGTGAATTTACTTTTGAAATGACACTGCCTTACGTCAGTTCGCTGGTCTTTCTCTCTGTTTTTGCTTCAATCATTGCGTTTTGGACATACCTCACACTCCTCGGTCGTGTTGGGGTGGAACGTGCCGCTTACTCAACTTTGATTTTTCCTTTGGTAGCGTTGGGATTTTCGACAGTTTTCGAGGATTACCAGTGGACGGCTTATGCCGTAATCGGTATTTTACTGATTCTCACCGGAAACCTGTTGATTCTCAAACGATCTGCATAAATCTATTCCTGCTGGATTGGAATAATTCAGATGAGTGCAGCTATTCTAATCCGCTTAATAATTATTGACTCTGTTTTGCTGCAAATTCATCGATTTTTTGTAAATGGTAGTCGATTGAATCTTGGGGCAGAAAACTGGCACGAAAGCCGTTTTTCGCAATTTCTATTAAATCTTCCCGACTTAAATTTAAGCCCTTTTGCGTGGCCAGAAAATTATCATTCATGTAACCGCCAAAATATGCTGGATCATCAGAATTTATGGTTACGCAGAGTCCGGCATCAAGCATTTCCTTGAGGTTGTGATCTTCCATTTTATCGAAAACACGTAACTTGGTATTTGAAAGTGGACAGACGGTAAGAGGCATATTATCTTTTAGCAGACGCTCCACCAGTTGTTTGTCTTCTGTACAGCGTACCCCGTGGTCAATTCGGGAAACTCCGAGTAAATCCAAGGCTTGCCAAATGTATTCCGGAGGTCCTTCCTCGCCGGCATGCGCCACTTTCCGAAGCCCCTCTTCAGAGGCCTTTGCAAATACACGTTCAAAAATTTCCGGAGGAAAACCGACTTCCGCGGAATCAAGTCCTACACCTTCAATCCAACCTCTGAACGGCAGTGCTTCCGCTAAAGTCGCTAGAGCGGCTTCTTCACTCAGGTGACGTAAGAAACAAAGTATCAGACACGAAGTAATGCCGAATTCCTGTTTGGCTTGTTCCAGGGCTTTGTGAATTCCTGTGACCACTGTTCGCATGGGAACTCCGCGGTCAGTATGTGTCTGTGGATCAAAGAAAATTTCGACATGTTTCACATTATCGCGGTGTACCCTTTCCAGATAAGCCCAGGTCAGATCAAAGAAATCCTCTGTATGCAAGAGCACTCCCGCGCCTGCATAGTAAATATCCAAAAAAGACTGTAAATCACTGAATTCATATGCCGCACGCACTTCTTCTACTGAGGAAAACGGCAACTCAACCTGGTTACGCTCCGCCAGTTCAAACATCAATTCCGGTTCCAGTGAGCCTTCGATGTGCAAATGCAATTCTGCTTTTGGAAGTTTTTTGATAAATTCTTCAATCATCGTTTCTCCTTCTGATGGTTACTAATTACAAACATGCAATAAATTGTCTTTATTGTGAAAACAGGAATCCAGGAATTATCATGTATGTGAAATAATTGTCCTAAACCTGATGAGGGAATAAGCAACATTTTTTGCTTTAAGGTTCTTCAATATTTATTCATTTATGATTCTCTCAGCTCAAACCCTGATCATTTTTAATAAATTCTCTTAACATTGTCTTGAGAGACTGAAATCATGTCAATACTAAAAGAATTTACTGCCGTCTTTTTGTCTTGCTCCATACCCCCTAGAGGTATAAGCTCAAAAACATAATTTTCAAACATGAAATTTGTTTGGTCTTTTTTCAATTAATTATCACAGCTAAAGTAGAAGATGGAAACAATAAATTGGAGCATTTCAGGAATGCACTGCGAAGGTTGTTCTGCCAGACTGCAAAAAGTTCTTTCCGGAAAAACAGGAGTGCAGTCCGCAGAAGTTTCTTTTGCAGAAAAACAAGCTTCGCTCGAATATGATTCGGCTTTAATAGCAGAAAACCAACTTCAACAAGCGGTCGAAAAGGCCGGTTTTGAGATTGCTGCAGCTTAAATTTAATGGTCTTATGAACAGCAAGGGTTTCAAGGGAATCAGTGTGATGGCCGGCATAGCATTGTTGGCTCTGGGATATTAGGTTTCCGGTGGGCACAGCGGCGACGGAATGATGAGCAGTATGCTTGGTAGTATGATAGGAGATACTGACCCGCACAGGGTTGTGATGCGTAACGGATTTCCTGTGGAATATGCGGAACTTTCAAACCCTTTTGCCTCAACTCCCGAAAATGTACTTAGCATAAATGAACGCTGGCAGCTAATTAAGTATTTGCGGCAGTTCTGAAACAGTTCAGACGTTGAATTTGCTCCAGAGACGTTCCGGAAGCAGACGCATAATTTCGGTAATTAAGGCCCACGGCCAGACCGGTACAGTGGAGGACCAAACTCGTTTTTCGATCATGTCTGCCATTAAGCGTGCTCCTTTTTCTGCAGAGATGAGGAAAGGTCTGGATTTTCGATGAGTATTAATCGGAGTGTCGATAAATCCTGGATTGAGGACGGTGACCGCGATTTTATGTTGTTTGAGATGATTCCGGATGCCTTCCATGTAAGTTGAAAGCGCCGCTTTGGATGCAGAATATGCTGGAGTTGTGGAGAGTCCGCGGAAACCTGCGACTGAAGAAATACCGACAATTTGACCTCCCCCCTCTTTTTTCAAAATTTCAGCACCTGCGTCAATGGTAGCTATTGCGCCTAGTACATTTATTTCGATAACTTTACGGTCAAGATGAAAAGTGCCCTCTCCGGGGTAACTCTTTTCGCCAACACCTGCATTCGCGATAACAATCTGAACGCCACCAAGTTCGTCTGCAAGTTTGTGCAACACTTCAGGAACACTTTCGAATTCTGCTACATCAAGTTTGGCGATAGCGACTTTAGTTTCTCCGCCCAATTCGTCACGTAACGACTCCAGCAACTCAAGACGTCTGGCGCATAAACCAAGCGCGTAACCCCTGCGTGAAAATTCAAAAGCCAGCGCACGTCCTATTCCCGTACTGGCGCCTGTGATTAAAATGGATTTCTGCATTTTAAGATTCCTGCCCGCTGCCTCGCCCAATCATCCAACCTAAACCAACTCCAACTCCAATCCAGATTGTTGTGGAAAGGCTTCCAGAACTAAAGAGCCAAAGTAATAAATATGCTGCCAGCACCGCTAACTGAATTTGACGCTGACTTTGAAAAAGAGCGACCCATTCTTTTAATTTTGCGGATGTATCCTGAATAAAGTTGTCCATGGACTAATATTGAAAATAATTCGGTTTCTAATTGTTAATGCATTCGGGAATGACAAACATCTGAGGCATTTAGATTATTAACGATGCAATCATTGTTAATAATGTTAATAGTTTTTGCTGTCGCACACTGTCCTGAAAATGTGTCATTTCGAGCATAGTGAAAATCTTGGGTCAACGATCAAACTAATATCATCAAGATTCAATCCTACTGTCAAAATCACTCCACACCAAAACTATCTCTGAATTTGATTTTGAATGCCGTATTGCTGATTAAGGCGCTGGGTGAATTTCAAACTATTTACCAGACAGTAATACTAAGTTTATATCTTGAGTAAATCAGGCTCAAGTTTAAATGACTGACCAAAACGGTTGCTAGTATTTGTGCAGTACGATAGCATAAATGATTCGAGAGTGAAGCCGTAGTTGTTGAATTGGTAGACACCCTAGGTTCAAGGTCTAGTGTTATTTGGACGAGGGCGAACGAGTCTTCCCTTTTGACTCGTACCATCTTCCGGAAGTTTATTTCTACACAATTATTTATAAATACTTACCTTTTTAATTACCACTTTTTTCGACCTCTTCACTAGTGTCCGTAAAATGACCTCCAAATAGACTAACTTCAAAGTATTTCCAAATAAGACTCTTCGTTGTGTTGTAATTAATTCAACACAAAGTAAATTATGTCTAATATAAACTTTTTGTAAATTAATCAAATACGCTACCCCTTATATTTTTCCCTTATATTTTTTTAGATGTAAAATCCCTAAAGATTTAGTTAAGATATTTCCTCAGACATATATTTCAGTTTCCTTGAAGAATAATTCATATAAACATAGTAAAATGATATCTTTCAATCTCTATAAGACAACCCAATTCATTTTTAAAGAAGTTAGAGCAGGTTCTATGAAAGACATTACATAAGCAGATGTGAGAGTGATTTTGAGAGATAAGGTTAGCCAGACAAGCAAACATATCAATCTTTATGAATGGAGTACAAACAAATGGAATTGTATCCTTTCATTAACTAATATCAATTCAAGCTTATTAAGATAATTTTGAAATGAAACAAATTATAGAATATTTACCAATATTAATATTCACGATTGCCTATTTTTATACTCGTGATATATTTTTTGCGACTTTAATACTACTCATAGGTCTTTTTATCCAAGTATGCTTAGAGTATCTTCTGGAAAAAAAGGTTTCAAAAAAAACTAAGATAGTTTTTGGGATATCTCTCTTGTTTGGAGGTTCGACATTATTATTTAGAAATGAAGAATTTTTATTTTGGAAACCTACTGTAATTAATTGGATTTTCTCTATCTTACTTTTGAGTGTTGAATATTTTAGTAGAAAAAATTTACTAAAAGTGATTATGGGTAAGACCATAATACTACCAGATAAAGTTTGGAAAAAATTATCTCGTGGTTGGTCTTTGGGATTTTTCGTTTCAGGTCTTTTAAATATAATAGTTGCTTACAATTTCACTCTTGATGTTTGGGTTAGTTATAAATTATTTGGCGGATTTTTAATTACATCAACTTATCTAGTGATAATGATGATATATCTTTGGAGAGGTGGATACTTAAATAAGACAGAACTATAAACTTAGTTTCATTGGCAGAATATACATTCCCTTCCATTAAAGAAGAACTTGTATGGGAATGTATATGGGAAACACTCAGGTATTCACGCCACTTTTTTGAGATAAATTTAGCATTAGGTTTTTCAGAATAAGAATGTCAGGTTGGATGTCCATAAAATTTGTCAGTGGTAATGAATAGTACAACGATAATTTGTAAAAAAATGAAAAATATTCTTTGTATAAGGCACGGAAGAGCAGCTCACAATGTTTTAAATGATAAAATCGGTGAGAAAGCATACTTTTTAAAGGAATCTTATGATGCTCCTCTCGTAGAAGAAGGAATAATTCAAGCGAAGGAATTAGGAAAAAATTCAAAACAATTGATGAATATTGATGTTGTATTTGTTTCTCCTTTAACTAGAACACTTCAAACTGCTGAAAATATATTTGAAAAAAATAAAAAAGTAAGAATTGTTGCTCTAGATAAAATAAAAGAATTTCCACAAGGAATTGAAAATTGCAACAAGAGGAGAAACAGAATTGAACTAAAAGAGAAATTTAAAAAAGTCGATTTTTCACTATTAGATTCGGATTCAGATCAAATGTGGAGAGAAGATAGATATGAAAAAATTGAAGAGTTAAAAGAAAGGATTGACGAATTTACAAAATATGTTATAAATGAAAATGCTAATAATATAGCAATTGTGAGTCATAATAATTTTTTGAAAGAACTACTATTTCAAAATTGTGGTGATGAAACATACAATTTGGATCATTGTAATCCATATGAATTAGATTTATTCTAATTGCCCTTGTGGGGGGATATTATTCTGGCATATCGTGATTTACTTTCACATCTTCAAGATTTTCTAAAATAAATTAATGAATAAATGATATAATCATCCATTGAGTCATCATCTCTTAGATATTTCTCACATCGTTTGGAAGGTAGTTGCAAAATCCAAAATAATAAGTCAATGTCTCTATCAAGTTTTATTTCTACGTATGTTATGTGTGGTGAGGTTTCCGTAGAGTATGATGATGAATATAGAATGGAAATTATTTCCAATCATCATATTAGTTATTGAAGGAATATATTTTTAAAAAAAGTTCTTGAATTTATTATGAATTGGAGAATAATTCTAATTATTATATTTATTCTTGAGGGAATATATTATTTAACAAATAGACTTTTATTTCAGAGGACTTTTAGAGAAATAAATTATTGGGAATGGATAATTGTAATTATGATAATTCCTTTAATATTTGCGTATATTTATATTAATCAGGGGACTTTATAATTGATGCTGAAAAAGAACAGCAAGACCTATTAGGAAAATACAGATAAGGAAGGGAGTTTGAGATAAAAGGAATTGTAACCTTATTTCATGGAAGAATTGACTCCCTTCCACTAATTAACCCAGATACTCTGTTTTATATGAACTTTACTATTGAGAATATTATATGGATTATCCCGATTGTTGTTGTCCTCCAGATTTTAAAACTTTTATATCACGGACACTATCAATTGAAAATGAAGAAAAAGAAGTTAAAATTTGACAAAGAGTGGAAACAACTAAAGAATGTTCTCCTACCTTCCAAGTAAAATACCTCCTTCCCTGTAAAACAAACCCACTGATGTTATCTATTGGGTTCTCTTAAACCATTTCTAGCAAACCATCGGGAACTTCAGGGATCATGTGTTTGTAAGAATTTTTAGAGAAGTATTTTCAACTAAATCCTTTACCTTCTCACGATAAGACAACATATGTGGTGCATGCATATGTTTTTTGAGAGTATCAAAATTTTCCCATTTTTCGATAATGGTAACTATGTTTTCATCACATTTTTGATTATCAATGTGATAATCAACATCTATTGTAGAATTGTATTCTATGCATCCCTTTTCTTTAATTACATGAGGAATGTTTGACTTTAGATGCTCTATTAAAATATCACGTTTGCCAGGTTTTACTCTTATACTTGCAAGGACATGTATCATACATTATTTTCTAGTTAAATTGTTAAATACAATATTATTCGATAACATACCATTATTGAACCATAAATTAGCAAATTTACGAAGGTTAATTTAAATCAAATAATTAAGGAGAATTTAAAATATGACAAACGAAATTATTACCTGTTTTTTTTGTTTTGAGCAGTTTGAGGTTTCATTAGAAATCGGTTCATCTTTTACAGGAAATAATATTGAAATTTATGATTGTGAGGTCTGTTGTAATCCAAACAAACTTGATTATGTGGTTTATGACGGAGAAATAAACATGAACAATGTGAGTGATGGAAATGAATGAACTATCCTACTTCACTAGTGATGGAATCAATTATAAATAATTCCAAATACCAACCCCATCACCTCCTGTGAGTACGCTCGCTAATTCTTCGCAGTTAGACAATCAATACAAATATTTGGTCATTTATATAAAAATAACGGGAATAAATTACTAATTAATTAAACAAAAGTATTGGAATTACTGTATGTGTTAAATTAATCCTCCAATTTGAGAGGGAGTTTTTATACAGATAATGCAGAAAGGTAACTTTATTAAAAAGTCATGTATTCATTTTTGAAGTCTGGTCTATTACTTTATTTCCTTGTGTATTTTTCGCATTCCAAGATTTTGCACCTCGACCATTCATTACTCCATTACGAAAATCACCTTCCACTATTTTCCCATCAGGATAAGTAATTGTACCTTTTCCATTTTCACGTCCATCTTTAAAACCTCCTTCATAAGTTTTGCCATCACACCAAGTCATTTTACCGATACCATTAAATCTATTATTTTTGTATTTTCCGGTAAATTCTTTCCTAGCATCTGGTGAGTCATTATCACCATCTACTGACCAACTAAAAGTTCCTTCACCATGTCTTTTCCCATTCTTATAAGTTCCAACATATTTTGCACCATTAGGGACATAGTAAGTTCCTGTTCCATGTGGGATACCATTTTTTAGTTCACCATCCCAATATCTGTCGGGTGGTTGATCTGATTCTTTCTCGTTCCAATACCTACCATTGTGGTATCTAATTCCTGATTCATCACTCATATGATTTTTCGATAATAATGTGATACAAAACAACACTATTATTACATTTATGTAATAGTTTTACTAGAACGTGATTTTAATTTACGGAAACCAAGTTAAACAAGTTCAATCATCCCCTGTGTGGAACTCCTCCTGAATTCTTCACAAGTCAGACATCCTCCATTAATCTCCCACTGTTCTTGTAAAACAAACCGATTGGTGTTATTAATTGGATTAACCTAATTCACTAGAATGAAACCAAGTGAAAAATCTATTACTCATCATTTCTCTGCTTCTTCTTTTTTCTCCTGTGATTTGTCAGTAAACAGGTATCCTTTATCAATATGAAACAGCTACTGGTTTTGCTTCTTAGGGCTTTGAAGATGACAAAACCAAACCAAATTACAGTGCTAAACTAAATAATTGTGGAATAAATGCAAAAATACTTTGAACCTATCTTTCATATTACTACTGAAAAGGAATGGAAAAATTGTGTAGAGGATAATTATTATCCTGATGATTTTTCAAGTGAAGGTTTCATCCATTTTTCCACTCGAAAACAATTAGTCAATACTGCTAATAGGATATTCAGTAAAAAGGATTTGTTGTTTGTTTTAGAAGTGGAACAAGAAGGTCTTGAGATTGTTTTTGAAAATCTAGGAGGAGGAGTTGAACTTTACCCCCATCTCTATTCAGGATTACCAACTGGGAACGTCAATAATCATTTTTTTATGGAAAAAAATAAAGAAGGAATTTTTAAAAGGTGAATTGTTCATCTTTGACTTTCCACTATCTCCTACATGTTCCCAAAGTAATGCCCCTTCATTCTTCGACCTTTGACTTTAATTTCAACTTTTGATTAATGTGGCTGGAATTTCTTAATTCTCTAAATCTGCTTTCTCTTAAAGAAAAATATCAAAAGGAGATTCACCATTTTGAAGTAATACGGTCCTTTTTCTTTTGAAATTCATTTTCATTAATTGTTCCAGAATCAAGTAATTCCATCAAAAGTTTGAGACTTTCCAAATCCTCTTTTTCATCTCTAAGTAATCTTTTCTTTATGTATGAATAGATTAAAATTATTATAAGGAAAAGAATTATTGGTAGTAGGAGGTAATCTATCACGAATGAATCCTTAGACATTGTTTGGAAGTAGTACTGGTAATCTTGCTGAAAATCCATAGGACTATAACTTTTTTACATTTTTAGTATAGATAAATTTATATCATCAATCGGGTTGTTTTACAAGAAATGGTAAACTTGCTTGGAAGGTGTCTAACTGTGAAGGATTAGCGGTGGTGACTTACAGTGGATGTTGGGGTAGGTTTTAGCGAAAATCCTCTTATAGGAAATGTGACAACTATTTACCAGTATTATACCAACAGAAGTTATTCTATTTTATAGTTCCACTCTGAATCCAGAGTGGAACTATAAAATACGAAACATACTAAAATAGTTGACGAAATATTAATATTTTATTCAATAATTTAAGTATATTATGGGATATTATTGTATATTAGTTGTTGAGACTAAATTAAAGATGAAGTAGCCCAGCGTCTCCAGATTATCCCCTAGCAAT
>Ga0209043_1000068_pt1 | contig 62688 bp, 51 predicted proteins | sample SaaInlV_100m_DNA_3_FD_184654 | JGI IMG/M metagenome (GOLD analysis project Ga0209043, IMG submission 184654) | Marine microbial communities from expanding oxygen minimum zones in the Saanich Inlet - SI037_S4LV_100m_DNA (SPAdes) (version 2) | ecosystem: Environmental > Aquatic > Marine >... | reverse complement strand
GAAGATACTTCTGAATTTGAGTGCGATGATGAGTCGAATATAATTCCACTTTCCTATGTCAATGATGGCGGGGAAGACTGTGAAGATGGCTCAGATGAAAATCTCGGCGAAGGGCATGGCCATGGCTGGTATGATGTTTCAGCCATGGGTCAAAGCTTAGAGATGGAATTGATTGAATGGAACGGTGGCTCCCTTACAGACTCAATGAGTGCTGACGGCATGGACCTCGTTCTTTCAATGTGTGACTCATTTGAAGAAAGAGATAATGGTTATCTTCAAGTTTCCGAATGTGGCGTTGATGTTCAACGATGGTCTTTAGCAGAAATCTTTGCAGGAGAGGTTGTTGGTATCGAATTCTATGACGAAGATGGAAGCGGAACACTCACCGATGGAGACTCGTTTGAAATCACTGAAGATCTCGACGAAACCCTCGAATGGAACGCAGTTCGCTTGGCAAAAAATTCAGCTTACTCTGATGAGAATCCTGAAGTTGTTCTACCGGGATTCACAGCAGTTCTTGGCATAGTATCAATGCTCGGTGCTGCTCTTCTTGTTCGCAAGAACGAGTGATTCTGAACAAGATGTTCAAGGCTATATTACAGTAGCCATCTTGTCCGAGAAGTGCCGTAATGGTAATCAACAATAGTTGATTTTAGAGGCATTTTGGTAAGGGATTAGCCCAAGTTCATATAGTGTTGAATGGTTGAGTATAGTATGAACAAAAAAAGATTAATCGAAATTGTGGATAAAATATCAGCTGACGAAAACAGAACCCGTGGGTGTTTGCATACCGAAATGGATAATGCTCGGATACAACGAACCACTGAAACTGATGAATTACTCATTGCAGAATTTGAACAAGAGACAAATGAAAGAAGACAATGGATTATTGCATGTCTAATATTGAACATTCACCAACCTGCTGAACAATTCTTTCACCTTCACAGAACATTTAACGAACATGGTGAAGATGTTTTTTCTGGAAGCCATCAGTAAAACCATATTTGACTTAGAATTTGATAGCAAAAAAGACATCGATGAAATGGAGGTTTGATGATGTGTGGGCGATAGGCCCACACATGTCCCGCCCTGTTGCACTGATTACTGGTGGCGGCAGAGGAATAGGTGCTGCAGCATCGAAACGTCTTGCAAAAGATGGCTATGATGTGTTGTTGACCTACAATACGTCCTCGAAACCTGCAGAAATGGTTGTCGAAGAGATCCGAGCGGCAGGCGATGACGCTCTAGCTGTGAAAGTTGATTGCTCGGATTCTGGAGAGGTTGGATTACTTGGCATCCACCCCTGGATGGCACGAGGAATTGATGTATTGGTCCTCAATCATGGTTCATATGAGCGTGTATCTGCTGATGAACTCACCATCGAAATCTTACGCAAAACCATGTTAACAAATTTTGAAGGTGCCGTATCTGTATGGAAGGCGGTTCAGCCACACCTTACGCCTCATGCTCGAATGGTTGTGGTTGGCTCACAACTCGGTACCAAGGGTTCACCGCAAGGTGCGGATTATTCCGCTTCAAAAGCGGCCTTATCGATATGGGCCCGCTCCTTGGCACAAGCAGTTGGTCCAGAAGGAAAGCGCGTCAATGTGCTGGCTCCTGGCTTTGTTGATACTGCAATCCTTGCAGGAGATTCCAAAGAGAAGCGTGACCAACGTGAACAAGAGGTCCCCCTCAAACGTGTGGGTACACCCGAAGATATGGCTGGGAGTATTTCCTTCTTAGTAGGCCAAGACTCAAAATACATCACCGGAGCAGTGCTTCATGTCAACGGTGGACTTTACCTTCCCTAAAGTGAAGAGTTGAAAACCCGTTGGCTCAGTGGCAAAGAACAACGGAGGTGAAACGATGGTCAAACAATGGGACGATGATGGCGCCTTTGAGAAATTGGCTGACATCGATGTCGGGCAAAGTGATTTGACTGAAAGAGACCCTTTTGACCTTTCAAAAGCGCTTGAAGGAGCTGCTTTGGAACATTTACATCCAGATGTCAAACGCCTTCGACTCCATTCCGAATTCGAGCCTTCTGGCGACCAGCCAAAAGCAATTGAAAAATTGATTTCTCAATTGGAAAATGGTCAAGAAAGGGCAGTGCTTCTTGGAGTTACTGGAAGTGGAAAAACCTATGCCATGGCACAAGTGATTCAACACCTCAACATCCCAACACTCATCATCAGCCATAACAAAACTCTTGCACGGCAATTACACCAAGAAATGGCCGGTTATTTCCCAGAGAATGCAGTTGATTATTTTGTTTCACATTATGACTACTATCAACCAGAGGCGTATTTAGCAAAGCGTGACCTCTACATCGATAAAGAACTTTCAATAAATGAACGAATCGAACAAGAACGATTCGCAACGATTGCTTCGTTAGTCACTCGCCCCGACTGTGTCATTGTATCTTCAGTATCTTGCATTTACGGATTAAACCCCCCTGAAACATTCCTTGAATACCATGTACGCGTCCATGTGGGTCAAAAAATTGAGACTAGCGATTTACTCAAGGAACTAATTGTCCTCCAGTACAAACGAACAACCACTGATTTGTCTCGGGGCGAATGTCGTTTACGGGGAGAAGTGCTTGATGTTTGGATGCCTAGCCGTGATGACCCGCTTCGTATCCAATTTGATTTTGATGGCGTGACTAAAGTTCAAGTCTGCGACCCTGTGACATGGGAAGTTCTTGACACACTTGACGAAGCATGGATTCATCCAAAGGAATTCTTCATGACCAGTCCTGAACGCTATGAAGCGGCATTGGTTTCAATCGAAGATGAACTCGATGACCGAATCGCTCACTATTCAAGCCTTGGACATGAACTTGAGCGACACCGTATTGAACAGAGAACACGCTATGATTTGGAGATGATCCGTGAAATTGGGCACTGTCAATCGATGGAAAATTATTCACTCCACTTCGATGGACGTGAACGAGGCCAACGCCCCTATTGTCTACTTGATTTCTTTGCAGCATGTGCAAAACAATTCCATGGAAGTCCAGACAGATTCCTAGTCATCATGGATGAATCGCACGTAACCTTGCCTCAAGTTGGCGGCATGTATTATGGCGACCGTTCGCGAAAAGAAAGTCTAGTTGAACATGGTTTCCGACTTCCAACTGCAGCAGATAATCGTCCGCTTAAGATTCCAGAATTTCAAAAACTTATTCCACAAATGGTCTATGTTTCCGCAACGCCAGGAGAGCGTGAATTACGACACCTCTGCGAGATTACTAATCAACCTCTACCAAATGGGCTCTTACATGCGAAATCAGGCGGGGGTGCTGGTCAAGCAGACATTGAGAAAAAACACCCTGATAGTGAAAGTTTGTACCACATGGTGCAGCGAATCGATGGAATCGCAAAAATGGAAATTCGGCCAACAGGCCTTTTGGATCCAGAAATTGAAGTTCGGCCAACAAGCGGTCAAATTGCCGATTTATTGTCTGAAATAAATATTAGAATCAAAAATGGTGAACGGACTTTAGTGACTGTATTGACTATAAAATTCGCAGAAGAAGTCGCTGAATATCTCAATAAGATGGGAGTCAAGGCGCATCATCTACATTCTGAAATCGACACGATTGAGCGAACAGAAATTATCAATGCATTGCGTATTGGACACATTGATGTCATTGTTGGAATCAATTTACTTCGAGAAGGGCTGGATTTGCCTGAAGTGAGTCTTGTCGCGATATTTGATGCAGATAGGCAAGGGTTTCTACGAAACGAACGGAGTTTGTTGCAGACCATTGGTCGAGCTGCTCGAAACATCAACGGTCGTGTCCTACTGTATGGGGACAGTATGTCTCCTGCTATGCGTGCTGCAATTCAGCAAACACTTGAACGTCGTGAACGGCAACAAGCCCACAATGATGCCAATAACATCACACCAAAAACAATCATAAAAGCCCTACCAAAAATGAATTCAGACCTTGAAGGCCTCATTTCTGGAACGGCGACATCAAAGGATGGAACGCGGCGACTTATCGCCAAAAAAGGTGGGCGCAAGGATGGTGATTGGGCAAAGAATCTCAACATTGGAGCAGGTGCTTGGGCCGCAGGTACTGGCCAAGATGGTAGTAAGGGGGAAAATAAGGATATTCCAATTGAGAAATCAAATATCCAATTGACATATGATGAGCCAGATGATGTTCTTTCTGGCCTTGAACCTTCGCAAATCCAAGATTTGCTTACCGAATTGCAAGCCGCGATGAAAGTGGCTGCTAAAAATCTTGATTTTGAAGAAGCGGCGAGATTGCGTGATCGGGTCTTTGAATTGGAACAACGCCTGTGATGTGAAACACACCCTACGGGTGTGCAATGACTTGTGGGCAGGTTCTTCAAGGGGGGGAAGATGGCAAGACCATGGCGATTCAACCTGAAGACTTCGATGTCCCTGTGGTAGATTATGAATTTTCCAAAATCACTTCGCCCCGCTCCCTACTTGACCAAATGGCAAGTGCAGGGGGATTTACTGCCACAAAACTGGCTACAGCAAGAGATATTCTTTTGGACATGAAAAAGCAAGTTGATGCAGTGGATGGTGACAATACCAAAGTCTGTAATTGGCTTTCATTCCCTGCTTGCCTATGTGCAACAGGGACCCGTGGATTTTTTGTCGAGGCCATTAAGCAACGTATGTTCAATGTCGTTTCCACGACCTGCGGAATGCTTGACCATGACATTGCACGCTCACACAAACATTACTATCATGGAGCGTTTGAACTCGACGATATTGAACTGGGTGAACATTCTTTGATGCGCCTTGGAAATGTCATCGTACCCAACTCCTCTTACGGAGAAATTATCGAGGATGTCTTGACTCCGGTGCTTGAAGAAATGTACCAAGACCGACTCAAGGAAACTGGAAAAACTGGAGCTGATGCTTGGCTAGGATTTGGTTCAATTCATTTGGTTTGGGAATTAGGAAAGCGAATCGGCAAACCCGATTCGCTCATCTATTGGGCTTACAAACATCAAATTCCAGTGGTAATTCCTGGCATCACCGATGGGTCAATTGGCGCCCAACTATTCATGTTGCGCCAAAAACATCGTGACTTCCATATTGACACGCTTGCAGATGAACAAGTCATGAGTGACATGACTTGGGACGTCGGTGTGTCGAATGCTTTGATGGTTGGCGGGGGCATCTCCAAACACCATGTCATTTGGTGGAATCAATACCGCGGTGGGCTTGATGCTGCTGTCTACATTACTACCGCTCCCGAACACGATGGGAGTTTGTCTGGCGCTCGCCTTCGTGAAGCAATTTCATGGGGTAAGATGCGCCCTGAGGCCCCGCATATGTGTGTTGAAGGTGATGCAAGTGTTCTTCTCCCACTTCTAGGTGCAGACCTTTTCCAATGAGGTGAATAAATGAATAACAAAAATTTGGCTTTGATGATTACTCTCTTGATGGCCTTGATGCCCCTTGCAGGGTGTTTTGGCGCCGTAGAATCGAATAATGACGGAAATGATGATTCTGGTCTGTTTGAATATGGTAATACCACTTGGTATCACTACCCGGGAGGAATTAATGCTATGAACAATACCACTGCATTTGGAGGCACAAACATTCCATTTTACAGTCAAGGAACATACTACGGCACAGGGTATTCTACCTTTGAACCAACGATGGGCATAACTTCAACGGACAATATCTATTTTTCTAGTTACGGTAATGGGCCTGGAGGTTCGACTGCCATCGTCCAATGTAGTAACATGATTGAAATGACAAGTTTATCAGATTACAGTTGCCAAAATATCTACGGGCCTGTGCTTCCTGTTGCGAATTCAAACGACCCGTATGTCTATGTTGACCCTTGGACCGACCGAATTATGAAATTCGATATGCATGCATTGCTTGGAATGACAGTTGAATGGAGCGACGATGAAGGGGATTCTTGGTTTGGCCCATCTGTTGCCACATCATACTCAGTTCAAGACCACCAAACTATCGCTTCCTCCCCTTATGGAGGAATACTACACGAAACGCTTTGGGTATTTTGTATCAATGGAAATTACCCTGCCCCGCTGTGTTCTCAAAGTCAGGATGGTGGACTCACATGGGGGCCTGAACTTCCTGGCGCCCCAGTCGATTGCCAGAGTGGAGGACTCTCCGCTCACCTTATCGGTGCTGAAAATGGGAACTTCTACCGTGGTCAAATTGGTTGCGATGGAACTGGCTACTCGATGTATAAGACTGAAAATGGAGCGATTACATGGAGCGAACATGTGCTCCCGACCGAAGAATCTGGAACTGCAGATACATGGAACGCTGAAGAAGCGCAAGTAGATACAGACAGTGAAAGCAACGTCTATGCGATGTGGATGGGTATCGATAACATGCCTTACTTTTCATACTCAGTCGATGATGCAAATACTTGGTCTGATGCCATCATGATTGGACCAAGCCATCTCGAAGGTACCGGATTCCCGGTCGTTATTGCTGGCGACCCTGGACGTGTTGCTTTTGGCTACATTGGCACTCAAGGTGACGGAGTATGGCACGGCTACATTTCAGTCATCACTGATGCATTCAACGAAACACCATTGATTACCACGGTTCAAATCAATCAATATGACGACCCCTTGGACAATGCTAGTCCAACCTGTGGATACGAACGATGCGGTGGCTTTGGGGATTTCATCGACATGCAAATCGATGCTTTTGGGCGACCATGGCTTTCATTATCTCATAACCCAAGTGGTGACACTGGAATCATGGGTACTTTCATGGCTGGACCAACACTTGTTGGAAACGTTACAGATCTGAGTATTCTCCCTGAAGGTGGAGCACAGACGCTGTGAAATTCATTCTATGTATTCGACAAGAGAATGCATTAGTGCTGTTCGAATAGGGACCAAAGGGCGCCACCCATCGCCATCGATTCGATGCAAGACGTCGTGTATCGGGGAAAGGTCAGGGCGTTGTTGAGAATTTTCTTGTCTGCTCATCGGCGTTGAAGGCTCGACAATCAACGATTGAACTTCAATCGATGGAGTCGGTGCTGCTGTAAGATGTTCGATTCCAAAGTCTCCTGTTTTCCCAGCCATTGTACGTGCATGCAACAATGAAAGTTCCTCAATAGTTTGAGATTGGCCCCATGCACGACGGCCTGATACTTTCATCTTACTTGGGAACGGCTCTTCACTCATGAGTATTCGAACAAAGGCATCAGCCACATCGATATCACTCACCCACCAATGTTCAGTATCACCATGCACCAAAGGAATTTCTTGCGCATTTAATTGCGCCATCCATTGACCAAACAAAGGAGTGCTCCATGTCAAATCTTTCATTCGAGGCAGAAGGTCGTGAACTATGATGTGACTGTCAAGCCATTCTGTATCTACTTCAACCCCTAAATGTGCAGGCATTGTTAAAATCACTTCAAGGCCATCGATTTCGAATCCATCATCACTATCACTTGGTTTATCAAAAGGGCCCAAACCAATCAGCATCAATCGGTGCCCAGATGCGAATGGGACCTCGTCAGCTGCATGAATTTCACATTCTCCGTATTCAAGTTCAGTTGCATACCTCAGAGACATCTCATGAAACTTCTCTCGAGGTACCACAAGATGGGCACTCGTGCGTAGAATTCTCTCGACCAAAGCCAGGCCAATACTTGAGTCAAGGCCACGGAGATGAATGACCGGTGCCTGACGCATACTTCACTCCAGAAGACAAGTATACATCAATATGTTCATGAATGGAATTATACGACTTTAGCGGACAACATATTTCAATTGGAAAATACAAAATTCAATTGGAAAATTTAGAGAAGAGAATCTGGCGATTAGAGATATCAGAAGGATGTGTTCTCACCTCAAGCTTTCTGATCCGATACAATTTTCCTGAGCCTCATTCTTTTGTTAGAGCCCATAAATAATGCATTTCATATTGGAAAAACTCGAAAATAAGGGATAATATTTGTAATCTCTACATTTCTATAGAAATGCTCCAAATTCCACCTCGGCGTAATGTAACTCCTATTGATAGAATTAATTATACGACACTCCTCAAAATTGAAAAATAATCAGTTTTCCTATTGGAATGGCGATATATTATACGACAAATGCAATTGGAAATCACATTTAAACTGCCAAAGAGTATAAGACCTTTCAAGTAGAGCAGGGGGTAAGCCGGAATGAACTGGCAAAGGAGATGGGAAAAATGCCGAATGACAAATATGACATCCAGGAGTTACTCCAAAGAGATGTTTACGTGAATGATAAGAAAGTAGGAAAAATAGTTGGTGAGCGTCACCATCCGAATGAAGCACGCGTGCGATCAATGCGATTGCAAGTGGAATCGGATGTAGCTGATGAATTCATGCGGAAGCCCGCTGAATTAGTGCCTCTACCAAAAGAATTGGTCCATAGTATACGAAACGATGGAACTGTGAAACTTTCGAAGTCTATGAGAGAACTACAACGCAGATGGCGCAACACCGTCCGTATTGACGAAAAACTGTATGCACCAGACGAGATGCTTGACCGAGCAGTACTTGATAATCAAGGCCAGGAAATCGGCGTCATTACAGACCTGTTCAAAGTAAAGCGCACCTACAAGGGCGTAATCGTACAAGTACGCATCGGAATTCAAAAGAAATACGGGCTTGAAGCGCAACTACGAATACCAATCAATGCTTTTTCGCGAACACGCGAACGCTTAGACGAAGTTGTTCTTTCTCGAACCTTCGACAAAGTACTCACACTACCATCATACATCACGATTAACGCGATGAGTGATGAAGAAGAATAAGTTTTGATTGAGGGTCATTGTGACCTTGTCCACTCCGTCACTCTTATGACGGGGAGGCGAGTCGGCCGAACTGCAGTTGCGCGGGTAGCTTAGTCGGTTGGAGCACCCGGCTGATAACCGGGAGGTCGCAGGTTCAAGTCCTGCCTCGCGCACTCACTATACCTCGAGTAAGGGTCCTTTTCGTGAAAATTCATGAGACCGCCCCACTCGCAAAGAACATGAAGGGGCAGTGCTTCGCTCATCACAAGGGAATCACATGGTTGTGCTATCAGGCAGTAATTCTCGCTTACTAGCAAAACAACTAGCTGATTCATTAAATTGGGAACATCATCAACTTGAAACACGTCGATTTCCTGATTCCGAAGGTTACATTCGAATCCCGAGTGAGACTATTGATGCTGTTAGAAAAGAACCCGTTGTATTGGTGTCCAATACTTTTCCGGATTCTGGGATTGTTGAAACTCTATTAATGCTTGAAGCCATCAATGATGTTCGAAAAGGGAACATGGAGAACCTAAGAGAGATAGGGCCGCAAACCATGGACGATGTAGGCCCGGGAATCTTACTAGCTGTTCCTTACTTTGGATATTCTCGGCAGGATAAACGGTTCAAACCTGGAGAAGCCGTTTCTGCTCGAGCAATTGGCCATCTTCTTGCCTCTCGTTGTGACGGCATCATTGTCTTTGATCTACATGCTCCCTCTGTTCTTCAAGACTTGCCGGTTCCAGTAGCATTCACTTCTGCAATGCCTGAACTTGCGCTTCATCTTCAAGAAACCGTTCAACCAGACTTCATCCTTTCACCTGACAAAGGTGCAATAGAAAGAGCATCGAAGGTTGCTAAGGAGATTGACTGTGAATTTTCTTACTTAGAAAAGACTCGAATTGATGCACATACGATTGTGCATAAGGCGAAAGACCTCAATGTGAATGGAAAGACTGTTGCTATAGTCGATGATATGATTGCAACAGGTGGAACAATTTGTAGAGCGGCAGAAGCACTCCGAAACCAAGGAGCAATTGCCGTTCATGCTGCTTGCTCTCATGGCCTATTTACCGGAGGTGCAATTGCAAGATTGATTCGTTATGTCGATGGGGTTCATGCTACTGGCTCATTGTCAAACCCCCGCGATGTGATATCCGGCGGACCTGCACTTGCCCGAGGCGTAAATGAATTATTTGACCGACTTGATTGGAAACTATAGCCTCGCAGTAGCCCTTTTATCCGAGCATATTTCGGCGTAAAACAATAAAATATAGCAAAGTTGGGCAGTTGTTTCTTTCCGTCGTGTTTATATCCGCGAGGTTATGCGGAGGAACGCCCTTAACATGAGGACAGAGTGATTCCAGTGACTGTACACGTGCAATTTGAAACCCCTGAAGAAGTATCGAACCAAATCTATGATATGCTACAAGCCAATTCCAACGGCCGTATCAAGAAAGGTAGTAATGAAGTGACCAAAACCGCAGAACGTGGTACTGCTCAATTCATTATCCTTGCAGAAGATGTAAACCCTCCTGAACTTCTTGCACACGTTCCTCTTATCTGTGCTGAGAAAGATATCCCATTCGGATATGTTCCTTCTCAAGAACACCTTGCCCAAGCCGCTGGTCTTCCAGTTGGCGTGAAAGCGGCGTCCATTGCTGTGATGGAAATCACCAAAGGCGCTCAAGAAAGTTTTACCAAAGTTGTTGAAGCCATTAAAGGCCTCAAAGCTTGATTTGAATATTGGAGATGACAAAGATGAGCGAAGAACTCGGTGGATGGCCTGCTGAAGTCGTCGAAATTGTCGGTCGAACCGGTATGACAGGCGAAGCAACTCAAGTGAAAGTTCGTGTGAACGATGCCCCAAACCCTCGTGACGTTGGACGAATTATCTCTCGAAATGTCTTGGGTCCTATTCGTGTGGGCGATATTTTGATGCTCAAGGATACTGGCCGAGAAGCCCGTAAATTGAATGCACGGTGATGAACATGCCTGAACGACGTATTTGCAACTTTTCTGGAGAAGAGATCGAACCTGGAACAGGTATGATGTTCGTTCGACGAGACGGTAGTGTCTTGTGGTTCAAGAACTCAAAGGCTCGCAAAAACATGGTGAAACTCAAGAGAAACTCTCGTCGTGTTAAGTGGACCCGTCACTTTGTCAAGGGCGGCGTTTAAGCCTCAGGAACTTTTTCCTTTGTCATTGCTTGATTTTTACAATAATAGTGTGCAACCGCTGTTGTGATTATTCCGTATGGCTCATAAAGGGGAGTCAAGTGGGCTGAATCGGTGAACAACATGGAAACTACCTATGTAATGGTCAAGCCTGATGGCGTGCAACGTGGATTGATTGGAGAAATTATTGGACGATTTGAGCAAAAAGGTCTCAAATTAGTTGGACTGAAGTCGGTTATCCCTAGCAGAGAAACTGCAGAAACTCACTATGCAGTTCACGCTGAACGCCCATTCTACCCTGGACTTATCAAATTCGTAACCTCTGGACCCGTTGTCTGTATGGCTTGGGCCGGAAAAGATGCAATCGGTGTCGCCCGTACACTCATTGGTGCAACCAATGGCCGCGAAGCTGCTCCTGGAACAATCCGTGGAGACTTTGGAATGGATATGGGATACAACATGATTCACGGCTCTGATGCTCCTGAAACCGCTGAGTTTGAACTTGGACTCTGGTTCCCAGAAGGTTTGATGGATTGGGAACAAACCATCACATCATGGGTTTATGAATAACTGAGTCATACAGTAGTTGATTCACATGTCTAATGAAGTGATTGATGAGGCAGAGGCTGTCGAAGAAACGCTTCGCCAACCCATCGTCGCAGTCACAGGACATGTCGACCATGGAAAAACAAGTCTACTCGACTTGCTCCGTTCTATTGGTGGAAACAAAACCAATGTTATGAATCGCGAAGCAGGTGGAATTACACAGGAACTTGGCGTGACCAATGTACCCTCAGAATTACTTGTTAAAGCGATTCAAACCATGCCTTTCAAAGAAAAGCCCAAATTTGAGAGCCCTGGTATTATTTTTCTCGATACGCCAGGGCACGAATCATTTGGCTCCATTAGAAATCGAAGTGGTAGTGTTGCAGATATTGCAATTCTTATCGTCGATATCGTTGAAGGTTTCAAACCCCAAACAATTCAAAGTATCGAAATATTAGAACAAAACGACATACCTTTCATCATTGTAGGAAATAAAATTGACAGGATTCATCAATGGGAATCAAAACGTGGACGTTCTTCTTGGCAATCTTGGAATGAACAATCGAAAGATGTTCAGAAAATGGCTGATGACTATTATTTCAAACTACTCGGCCAAGTTGCTTCATATTCGAAATTTAATCTCTCAAAATATTGGGATGGCATCAAAACCTTCGATATCAAAAATGACCGTCTCTTCGTACCAATGAGTGCCAAAGAAGGCGAAGGGCTGCAAGATTTGCTCTTCGTGATTCTTGCTATGGCTGAAAAGTTTGCTCGTGAAGACCTAATCATTCACGCTGAAGATATGGCGGAAGGCTATGTGTTAGAATCACGAGAAGAAATTGGGGTTGGAAAAACCATTGATATAATTCTCACAAAAGGAACAATACAAGTTGGTGACAGTGTCGCATACAACACAAATGACGGGCCTATTGCAGATTTGAGTCATGCTGATGATTCGACAAGTGTACGCATCCGTTCGATTCGCAAACCGATGGGTATGGCGGAAATGAGAGATGCTGGGAAACGATGGGAAAATGTCCAGTTTGCTTCTGCTGCATCGGGATTGAAACTGGTAATTCCAAGAATGAAGGAAATTCATATTGGTAGCAAAATATTTTTCCCGAAGCCAGAAGAAGACTTAGAACTGATTTTCAAAGAAATGAAACTAGAAAACAAGAGAATTCGAGATGATGCACCAATCATGTGCAGTATCTGCAGTGAAGTTCTCTCACGAAAGGATTTTTCCACGCTTCATACCAATCCAAGTGCAAAGGGAGATGGCTTTTCTCAAGGTTGCCAAACAGCACGAGAAGTTCGCGAAGGTGCTGTTGTGAAAGCAAGGACTTTTGGTGGTCTTGAAGCTGTATTGTATGAATTGAAAAAGCGAAAAATTCCAATTAGTCATGCCGAAGTTGGGCCTGTCAACAAACGAGATGTACGTGAAATTCTTGCAACTGCTAATGATGAGCACAAATTCCTTATCGCCTTAGCAGTCAAAGGAAACGAACAGGTTGAACGAGAAATCAAAGAGGCTGAAAAATCTAATAAATCTGTTGATTTCAATTATGTTCAAGGAGATATCATTTACCAGATAATGGATCAAATTGATGAAAGAATTGAAGAGATTCGTGAAGAAACAGCAAATTCTGATTCGGGCCTTCTGTTCCGGCCAGCGCAAATCCGATATCTCAATATGTCATTTAAGGACAAACCCGCAGTCTTTGGAGTTCAAGTTCTCAAAGGTCAAATTCGAGTCGGCCAAGAGTTGCTGAGAAGTGATGGAACAGGTCGGATTCTCGGAAAGATTCTCTCGATTGGCACCGATGGTGAGAAAATCGCTCATGAAGGAGAACAAGTTCCTATTCAAGTCAATATCAGATTCTCAAGAAGCAACATCGTCGAGGACGAGATATTCTATGGTAATGTGCTCGAAGAAGATTCAAAGAACATGAGAAATGTGTCATTGAGCGAATCAGAAAAGGATGCCTTCATGGAGATAATCAAAATACATCAAGAAATACTCCAAGAATTTGGATATGGTTTCGGATGGAAACCCTAACCCGGCTTCTGCAAATTCATCTGACCCTTAATTTTGCATGACATAATCACACCTCACATTCATATATGGATAGACTGCGATGTCCTAATATCCTCGGAGGACAAACACATGGAAGCAGGATTTACTGGGACATCTGCAATGGGGCAAAACCCTGCCGCTCAAGACTTAATAGGGACTGTATCTGCTATTTCGAACAGTTTGATGAATGAAGTTGGTAAGGTAATTATCGGTAAGCCCCAAAACCTCCGACGGGTCACCGTTGGTATTTTATCAAACGGAAACATGTTACTCGAAGATTTCCCTGGTTTGGCAAAAACTTTGCTTGCAAATACCTTTGCTCGTGCATTAGGATGTAAATTCAAGCGAGTTCAATTTACTCCCGATTTGCTTCCTTCTGATATCATGGGGACTTACATGTATGACCAAAAATCTGGTGATTTCAAACTACGTGCCGGTCCATTGTTTTCAAATATCCTTCTTGCGGACGAAATTAACCGTGCTCCACCAAAAACACAAGCCGCTTTACTTGAAGCAATGGAAGAAAAGCAAGTTACCATTGAGGGAATTACCCACAAACTTCCTGCACCTTTCGTAGTTTTGGCTACTCAAAACCCAATCGAACAAGAAGGAACTTACCCGCTACCTGAAGCACAAATGGACCGTTTCTTGATGAAGATGAGCATGGGTTATCCAGACAGACCACAAGAAAAGGCAATTCTCGCTCGTAGAAAACTACGTGGAAAGGATGGGCACGATGTCGAACAAATCACATCTCCAAAGAAAGTCGTTGCAATGCAAAAAGCATTGGAAACTGTTCACGTTGACCCTGCGATTCTTTCCTATATTGTTGAAATCGTTCAACGCACTCGAGAAGACCATCGTGTTACCAACGGCGCTTCACCACGTGCATCACAATCGTTGTTCAAGACCGGGCGTGCTGCTGCCGCTATTGCTGGACGAAACTATGTCATTCCTGACGATGTCAAAGGAATTGCACTGCAAATTATCTCTCATCGTATCAACATGAAACCTGAAGCAAAGATTCGAGGAATCACCGGCATGCATATTGTTCGAAAGATCCTTTCCGAAGTACCCGTCCCTGTGATTCAACCCGCTTGAAATTTAACAGATGGGGTCATCATTGAAAGGGGAAGACCATTCTCCCTCAACATGTCCGAGGAGGTGCTAAGTTGAATCCCTACAAGATGGTCGTTGCAGTTGCAAATCAGAAAGGTGGTTGTGCGAAAACCACCACTGCGGTAAATTTGGCTGCAGCACTCGCCAAAGGCTCTTCCAGACAAGGACTTCCCAAGGCAAAAGTCCTGCTCATTGACCTTGACCCTCAAGGAAATTGTGCTACATCCTTTGGTGTTGAGAAGAAGAACATCAAAAAAACAGCATATGATTTACTTGCAAACGATTCTGGAGAAGATTTGCCCCTCATGGAAGAATATCTCATTGGCCCTAAGGAACTGACTCAATCAATGCGTGACGCTTGGAGTCTTCGCAACAATAACAAAAAGGCACCGGACAACCTCTCTGTCGGCCATTTGTGGTTATTACCTAGTGATATCCACCTCTCGGGTGCTGAAATTGAACTCAGTCACAAAATTGGACGAGAAACTCGTTTGCGAGAAGCCTTACTCCCGATTATCGATAACTTCGATTACATCATTATTGATACACCACCTTCATTGGGATTGCTTTCGATTAACGCAATGTGTGCTGCAAACTGGGTGATGGTCCCTGTGCAAGCGGAATACTATGCTCTAGAAGGTTTCAGTATGTTGATGAATTCTATCAAAATGATTCAGCGACGAATAAATCGAAACTTGAAAATTTTTGGTATCGCCATGACCATGGTCGATGCTCGTTCAAAACTCAGTCGACACGTATGTGATGAAGTCAATCGGAAAATGCCGAACAAATTGTTCAAAACCACAGTGCGCCGCTTGGTGAAAGTAGCCGAAGCACCTTGGAGTGGAGCACCGACCGTGCTACTCAACAAACCAACAAATTCTGGTGCTGGCGCTGGTTCTTTGGAATACTGGACACTTTCGAAAGAATTTCATCAGCGGGTCATTGAAATGCGCCGAGAATTTGGAGTTTCAGAAAACCCAAGATTGTTACTTGAGCGAAAAAACCGTTGATTTCTCCTTTTGAAGATTAACTTTTGGCCTTCAAATCGGTGTTTCATTGCATCATCTCTTCGCGCAGGTTAAGTATACTATAGAACAGAGCAGGTTCGGGATAGTTATGACAGGTGAAGGGATGACCTCGGTCAGTGTGAGTTACGAAGTACGTCGACAACTCAATACAATGCGAACGATGAGTGGGCACAAAAGTGTCAATGAACTGCTAACAGATTTGGTACGTGCTCATAAAATTTCTATGATGAATGGAGAAATTGAAACACTCCGAGATAGAATGAAAGCAGTAGCAGATGTCGAAATTGAACACCTGGTCGATCGACTTAATCTCGCACCATTCAAGGTTTGATTTTCATGATGGAATGGCGTCCAAAAGGATACGAATTCAATGCCAAAAACCTTGTCCGTGCACTGTTTAGCGAGCACACCGATGAAGGTAAATTACTCGAAGCTGCTGCTTGTGGCTATGTTGAAATCTTTGCACGTTCCAATGCTTGGAATGGTGTTTTATGGCTGATAATGAGCACTCTAAAGGAAGAAGGAAAACCCATCTATAATGGTGAAGAATTGAAAGCGCTTCGAGAATCATTGCCAATTGTTTGGCGTTGATTCACAAGGATTCACATTCCACGATAAAAGTGGACCATCTCGATTATTTATTTGCCAATCTGTGAAATCGATGACTGTCTCCAGCGTAGGTAAGAATATGCTGGAATTGAGGTTGTAATCACTGCACCGAACCAACAGATTAGAGTCCCTAGAATTATTCCATTTACTGGTAAAGCCCACGGTGCAATCAGCGAATACACGGCAACTGAAGACCCCCCTAGCATCATGGGCCCTGCTGCCCCTGTTGGGACATCAGAGCCTTGAGCCATCCATAGTGCCACCATTGTTGTCAAGAATATTGCAGGGAATACCGAGGCAAGGCCAGCAATGATTGGCTGACCCATACTGGATAACTGGACTGCAATTCCTATAGCAGTTGCAGCAGCTAATCCGCGCATAAGTAGGACTTTCTTAGTCACAGAATTCTTTCCTTTTGGCGCTTTTTGCGGAATCCAAGTCATCCATATTCCAAGTCCAAGTAATGCAACTAATCCAACAATACCGATCATGCTTTCAGAAAAAATATTGAGCGCTTGCGTTAATGAAATCGTCATCAAAAGGGCTAGGAGTGACCAGAATGCTAGAGAAACAAATGTCATTTGAGCAAGAGTCACTCCTTCTTTCATCCTAGGAATAACAACCCAAGATGCAACGAAAAGAGCATTGAGTAACATCCAAAACGGAATCAGTGACATACTGGTGGCGAGATCTTCTGAGCCACCTTCGATATACATTCCAATTGTTGCTGGAACAATGGTTGTGGGAAGAGTACCAAGTATTCCACCAATTATACCACCCCATTTCTCAATGGCTACAGTGACTAGAATTGCCACTATGCCAGCGAATAAAGCGGATAAAAGTACAGAGTACACTAATTGTTTCGAAATGCATTTCCTGTATTATTGTTACTAACTCCCTTCTTTGCAGGGTTTGACCCAATATAGCGTAGTGTTTGCATTTCAGACGGTAGCGAATGATTCGGCCCACTGCGTTCCCATTGATTGGGTCAAAACGAATCAGTGGGTTTGTGCATTAACCCTTTGATTCGTTAGAAAAACGATTGAATCAACGGTTGATTTAAAATAACGAAAGTCCACGCTAAAACATGCGAAAAAGCCAGATTTTTGTTTTGTTTGTGATTTTTTTATTACCTATGTCAGGCTGTATCGATGGTTCAGATGCCGAGGAAGAGTCCGGAGACCAGACAGTATCATCAACAAATCATCACCCTGTGATTTATGGTTATGTAGACTTTGGGGAGTACCAGCATCAAAACTTAACAAGCTTTTTTGATGTTCTTGTTTCACAAAATTATGCACATGCAATAGATTTTGATGGTACAATTACTCAATTCGGCATAGACACAAATCAAGATGGTGTAATCGATTTGGAAATAAATCAATCGAATGATGGCCCCGGATCCAAAATTGTAAACGGAAGCGACTCAGAAGTTTGGAAGAACCCGACTGAATATTACTTTTCTACAACTTCGGATGTGCAGTTTTGTTACCAGTGGTTATCAATTATTGCCGTGGATGATGACGGAGGCAAAACTGTTGAACCATTCATAATTTCATTTGAGTATGATGACCAAAACAATGAATGTCTAAAGACTTCATCGTATATTATTCTAGACTGAGAAAACGTATTCAAAGGGGGGCCCTCTGATTAGGCATCCAAGCAGTGGGTACCCTCTGCTTACCCATCAGAGCAGGTGGCCAGACTGCAAAGAAATCTTCATAATTGGACACTCCCCGTATGTAACTGATGGCGAGAAGTAAGAAATCAATGTTGATTGTCGGCGGAGTGGTTTTGGGAATTGCTCTGGTTGCAATTTTGTTTGGATACATAAAAATGCAGGATGGATTGGATTTCGACCCCCCTACTGATAATTTTTGGGGCGGAGAGGCAAGTGACACTCCAGATTCACTTTCAGACTTCTCTGTGACTGGAAGCCTATTGTACAATGTTTGGACCGAGGATGACGGTGCTTTGCCAAATGTGAGTATCGTTGATTCAAATGGAATTGAAATCTTTAACAAATGTGCGGGAGATCGTTGTAGTGTCCAAGAGGGTTTCAGGGAATTGGGTACTTTCGGAATACCCACCAACGATACCCAGACCTACACAATCACGGTGACTGGTGAAGGAAATGCATATGTTATGACTCCCGCCCAAGGGCTGGGTGATAGTTTACTAGGCATCGTATCCATCGTTGCGGGAGTTTGCTTTTCATTATGTGGATTAGTCATACTCATAATTGGCCTTGGGATGAAAGGTGGTGATGAACAATTGGTGCACATGGTTCAACCTGGAGTGGTTGGCCAACAACCAATGCAGCAACAACCTCAGCAACAGGTGCAACAGCCAGTCCAACAACAGTATCAACCACCTCAGCAATGAAAGAATTAACTATTTGCTTCCGGATAGTTTGGATATATCATATCAATTCTACACGATAAGCCAATTCTTTAGACTTTCAGTGGATCTTTTCGTGCCTACCCTTGAAACGACGTCGTTCACAAGGGCTTGCAGTGGGCCACTACAGATGCTAGGCGTGCTTACTCTACGAACTGTGCCAATTGAGGTGGTTGCCAACCTTCAGGTTTGAGCACCTTTCCATCCTCGCGTCGAATTACTTTCCCATCAACAAGTTTGGCCATATTGGAACGGTGAACTTCATTGAAGGCATCATCATAGATGTGTTGCATTCCGTGGTTGATTATGGTACCTGCAAGGATATATCCAATATCTGCAAGAGCATCAAGAACTTCGACTAAATCACCAGCACGAGCAGCTTCTGCATATTCTTCCACTTCTTCTCGAAGTAATTTAATTCGTAATTCAATCATATCTTCCGGGCCCAGAGCAGGGGTGTTGAGTTTGGGGATTTCAAAGGCTTCATTGAATTCAAGTAGTGATTTGACAAGATGGTTCATGATTTACGGTGAGCCGTCAAAGCACATCAACCTTCCATAGGTGTATTGTGACAACAGTCATCAACATGTTCTCGATTTAGAAACATTTAGTCCAACATAAATCCGGCGTTGGGCTCAGACATAAATCCGATAATGAGTGCAAGGAGAAGAATCCATCCGGTTAACATGGATACACGGAATAATACCGTTTGAAAATCCTTGATTTTTTCTTTTTTCAAGACCACCCAGATGTTTAATGCCGCCATCATTCCTGCAGATGCAAGAAACCATATTCCATCCATTGGGTCACTGATAGCAAAGCAAGCAAACCAAACCAACGTTAACTGTATGGTTGTACGTGTGGTCGCATTTTCTCCAAATTTGGATGGGAATGAATGTATTCCACTCTCGCGGTCACTCTCTACGTCCATTCGAGCATAATTGATATCAAATGCAGCAATCCACAAAGCAACGCCCAATGAAATTGGAAGAATGGTTGGAGCCCACAGGAAATCCGTTCCATACTCAAACATACCAGTAATTGCCGCCCAGCTGTGTACATCCGCTGCTATAGCCACCCAGGCGCCCGCAGGGGCAAGGCCCAAGCAGAGTCCTAGCCAAAGATGACACAACCAAGTGTAGCGCTTCGTGTATGGGTAGACAACAAAAACGAGAACAGGAAGCCATGCCATCATGAGTGCAACAGGGTTAAGCAGGCCCGCACCGATGAGTAGCATGGCCAAGAACGCGGCAGAAAGCGTCCATGCCGTTTGAAGGCTCATCTCACCTGAGGCGAGAAGGCGGCCTTCTGTTCGAGGATTTGCTGCATCAATATCTCGATCGATAATGCGATTCAGGGCCATGGCAAGTCCGCGTGCGCCGACTGCTGCAAGAAGAATCCACAGCAGATCAATTCCGGGAGAAATATTGAATTGCTCAAGGGCAATGAAATAGCCGATGAGAATGAAAGGGAGGGAAAACAGTGTATGTTCGATTTTTATGAAAGATAGAATTTGCTTGACATCCATCATTCATTCCCTCCAAACGACAGATGGGGTGGCCATTGATATTTTTCCAATTCAGGGTGTTGACCCACTTTCTCAAGTGTTTCTGGGGAATGCAATGTGATGGAAGGCCATCTGCGCACACCATGCTTTACGGAAGGAATTGGTGTAGTAGCATCCCAACAAAGGCGTTGCCTCTGTTCGTCAAAGGTGAGCCCTCGCCCGACATCAAACCGCGAGGTAAGTTGCCATAAAAGGCGGCGGTGAGCTTTTTCGCAATGCAAATCAAGGTCATCGTTAGTGATAAAGAGCCAGCGAAGTGAAAATAAATTATCTAATTGCCAAATTGATTTTCGCAATTGAGAAATACGCTCTATTCTCGATGCTTCAGCATCGTCATTTGATTCGGATTGTCCATCTTGAGGGGTCGGTGAGTTTTCAATGTGGGTTGTGACAACCATGATGCTATCTCGTAGCATTCTCGCATCAGCAACATGTTCCAATTTGAGAACGTCTTCAAGACCAGAGAATCCAGGTGCCTCGCCTTTACCTTGCCTCCATTCAGGTGTAGGTTGCGCATATGAGCCTTCGAGCGGTTCACCCTCTGCACGTGGGTCTCGCTCTGCCAGAGTTGTGGCATCGATGAGGAGTTTACTGTGTACATTTTCATACGGACTGGCCGCTTCAAGCGAATCAGCAACCATGCCATCAAGGACCAGAACATCGGTTGCAATATCGACCTTCGAATGCAGTGCGTCAAGAAGTGCTTCCAAATTCTTAGGGTTTTGATGTTCATCAACTGCAATGATTGTTTTGAGGAACATCATTTGCCCAGCCCCCAACAAACCAAGTGCTGTTTTCCGAGCTTGACGCGGATAGCGTTGCTTAGAAGCAACAATGGCTAAATTATGGAATCCAGATTCCATTGGTAGGTGAACGCTTTTCACGTCACGATGTTGGAAATTGAGAACGGGTGAAAATTGCTGACCAATCGCTTCACCCAGATGCCCGTCTTCCATTGGTGGCAATCCAACAATGGTTGCAGCCAAAACAGCATCCTTTCGGCAAGTGATTGCAGTGACATGCATGACTGGATATTGGCCCGTCAGTGAATAGAACCCGAAATGGTCACCAAATGGCCCCTCAAGTCGAGTCTCGCCAGGAATACAATAGCCTTCGATGACAATATCGGCTTCAGCGGGCACCATCAAATCTTGAGTGAGTGCTTTGGTAATCGGCAATGATTTACGACCTAGTATACCAGCGAATTGGTATTCGCTCAAGTTATCTGGAAGTGGAGAAATTGCTGAAAAAATGAGTTCTGGAGGGCCACCCATGCAGATTGCAACCGGCATACGCTCATCTCCACCAGCGTCTTTGACGGCAGCAGCGTGTTCCGCTCCATGTTTGTGTATTTGCCAATGAAGTCCGATCTCTTTGGGGCCGAATACTTGAGCACGATACATGCCAAGGTTGTGCTCTCCATTTTTCGGATTCTTGGTTACCACAAGTGGGAGAGTGACAAATGGTCCACCATCTTTTGGCCACATCGTAGGAATTGGAAGTTGAGTCAAGTCGATAGGTAGTTGCACTCGTTGGCATTTCCCCTTACGCTTTTTCTTAGGAGGCATTGCCAAAGCATCACGAATTAGAGGTAAGCCTTTCCATGGCCTACGCATATAGAGGCCGATGTCAGGTTTCATCATAGCGACCATTCGGTCACCGATTTCAGTTTCATGACTGGCGCCCAATGCGCGTAATGTTCGGTCTTTACCTCCAAACAAATTCATTGCTAATGGGATGTTACTGATGGTTCCATCAGCAAGGCGAGGCTGTTCAAACAAAACTGCAGGTCCGTCGTTTTTGACCAGTAAATCAGCAATTGCTCCTGCTTCAAACTGAACATCAACCGGGCGAGCAATACGCAGTAATTCACCGCGTTGCTCGAGATGGTCGAGCCACCGCTTAGAAGTACGCCACGCCACAACCTGCCGTAGTGGGACCTCCCTTTGAACCGTCGTATTCACACAATAGGCCGAATTTTGAGCGTGGAGAGAATACATTCATTGAAAACTTACACCGATTTGTAGGGATGTTAAATGTACATTCTTTGTATCGTCATTGTTTATCTTGAGCGTCGGACTTGCTGGCGCTGAAAGAACACCATTTCTTTCACTCATATCTTGACTTACCTTGCAGGCTTTTATCGCAGTCTTGCATCGAATAACTGAAAATCGAGCCAACAGCATCAACCGTTTCTTTCATGGACTTGATTCCTCAGTTGCTGTTCATGGGGGGCGAAGCGAAGATGTTCGATGTCTTGGTAATCGGGGCAGGCCCTGGTGGGGGTTCTGCGGCTCTTCATGCCGCTCGGGCAGGTTTGTCAACACTAATTGTTGAGGCTGACCCAGAAATTGGTACGCCTGTTCACTGCGGGGAATGCCTGAGTGAACTCGCCGTTGAGAATCTCGATTTGGAACTCCCCGAACATGTCAAAGCGCTCGATGTAAAAGGTATCCGAGTCATTTTTCCCGATGGGACAGAAAAGTTGCTCACCGAGAGGGGCTATGTTCTTGAAAAACATCTTTTCGAACGATGGTTATGTGATGAGGCAATAAAAGAAGGCGCTGAATTAAAACTACACCATCGCGTGACCTCAATGGAGAGAGTTTTCAATAGCGAAAATCAATTTTCCTATTGGGATATTGATGGGAAAGGCGAAGGTTTCCCATTACAGTGTAAATCAGTGATCGATGCATCCGGGGTATCCGGAGCAGCATCTAAACTTCTTGACATGGGTACCGAAGTCGAGGTAATCGCTGGATTTCAATACGAAATATTGGATGTCAAAAACGATGGTTACCTTGACTTTTATTTGTGGCCAAAGTACTCTCCACATGGTTATGTTTGGATGATTCCAAAAGAAGGCGGAAGAGCCAATGTTGGTTTGGTAACAACCGATAAAAAAGGTGCGATTAAGTATCTAGATTCGTTCATCAAAGACACTTATCTTGATGGTAAACCAATCGTTAATCCTCCTTGGCGAGCGGAAGGTATCAAAGTACGTCCTTTTGGGGGAACTATTCCGATTTCAGGTCCGCGTTCGGTCACAGTCGATGATGGTTTGATTTTGGTCGGCGATGCTGCAGGTTTCACCTCACCTCTGTTTGAGGGCGGCTCTCACTTGGCACTTTGGTCTGGACGAGAGGCTGCAAAAACCATTGCATCGATATTACATTCTAAATCAACACTTTCCAAAGAGCAATTGATGGTCTATGAAAAGGCATGGAAGAAGAAATTCCCACCATATTCGAAAATCCTCAAAGGTAAAACAGCCTTGTACGAATTAACAGATGATGAAATGTCGATTATGGCGCGTTGCTTACCTGAAGAACTCGGCAACATGTCACCTTTGCAAAAAGTAGGCATAGGGTTGAAAATCCTCGTCCGCAAACCAATGTTATTCACTAAAAGGGTGATTCATGTCCTCCTTTCTTTTGGATACTCCCGTGCCAAATTCTTTGGTTGGTGAACTCCAACCATCTTCGAGTTGAACACGCGCAACCTCCTTGAGGGAGCATCACGACCAATGTCCATGTGGGGGTTGACAATGTGGCTTGCCATCATTGCAGCAGTCGTATTGCTGGTTCGTCCTTTGCTTCAACAACAATCAAAACCAGCCTCAATAACATTTCATATTCTCATGGCTTTGCCGTTTTTTGCTCTAGCGAGCCGTTTTCTTGTCAACGATACATCGTTTGCTCATGTCGTCTCCTATGGCGGTGAAGAACTTCCTCTTCGCTATCGATTTGCTGCGACATGGGCTGCTCGTGAAGGCCCACTATTGCTTTGGGTCATGTGGATGACGGTGTTGGCCTTTATTTGGAGAAAACCAATGAATGGGGAAAACACCGACACAACCCATCCTCTCCGACTCCGATTGATTTATGGTTTCAATCTGCTTCTATTACTCCTTGCTTTAACCCTCGACCCCTTCAAAGAAAGCACGAATATGGGAATTGGTCAAGGTTTGAATGAATTATTACAAACCGACCTCATGGTGATACACCCGCCACTTATTTTCTTAGCTTATTCATTATGTTTACATCTGAGTTCAATCGCTCTTTCATCGATGTTTACAGATTCTAAAGGAATTCAAGAACGTATGCTTAGTATCGTTCGCCCGGGCTTATTTGTATCAACGCTTGGAATTGGTTTAGGCGGGTTATGGGCTTACTTAATTCTCGATTGGGGCGGATATTGGGCTTGGGACCCTGTTGAAACCGGTTCACTGCTGCCTTGGCTTGCCTTGGTTTTCATGGCCCACCTTCGCACTAGGCCTGGCAAAACATCTGAACAAACTTGGATTGGTGCAGGTTTGGCCGCAGGTGGACTTGCGTTATTTGCTACACTTGTTACTCGTGCAGGCGGCGTTTGGGCATCTTCAGTCCATACCTTTGTCACTGATTCAGCAGGTACGCCTCCATCTGATGCATTTTCACGGATGATGGTACTCAAATCTGATGCTACAGCAGGCGTAGAGGTAATGACCTATCTGGTAATCTTACTACTTTTTATTGGGTTTTGGCTCCAATTACAACGAAATTCCGAGAAAAACTGGAAACCTACGCCACACTCGCTTCGTCTTTTCAGTCTGCCATTAATTGGAGTAATACTTGCTTTAATCCTCCAATTATATATCGATCAATCGTGCGATTCCCAAAATCTACCTTCGTGTTCAGTCACTTTGGATGCAACTGTGTATGCCTTAATTCCATCCTTTGTCTTCTCATTCCTTCTGTTTGCACCACTTGCCCTTGAATTCTTCTTTGGCGATATTCGCTCACCAAGACCTTCAGTAGAAGGTTGGAGTTTTGGTTCGCTCGTTCAAACAGGTGAAAAAGACAGAACGAACTCTTTGTTTTTCATCCTTCTATTGGTTGCCATTTTTATTTTTGGCCTTACAGATAATTTCCTCTATACGGCCCTCTTTTTAATATTCTTTACACCACTGTTTTTTGCCGAGGATGCAACAAAATTGTGGGCACATGGTGCAGGAGGCGTGATGCTTGGCCTTGCCGGTGCTTGGTCAGGAATGGTTGAGGTATTAGCGGCTGGCATCATTATTCTATTTTTTATTCTCCCGTGGTTGCTTGTTCCTGAATCAGAAGAAACATCATCGTTCTCCTTTTTTGAGAAGAAATCCCAGCAAAAAATTGCCTTATGGGCCTCAGTAGGAGTCATAGGGACTTACTTGGTTTTGACAATAGTGCTTCTTTTATCGAGCATTGATGCCATCAATTTCGAGGGCCATGAATTGTATGGGGCCCCGTTCCTAATGGCATTTGCAGGTTCGTTGTTTTTGTATTCTAATCGCCGGCATGATGCAAAACGAAATGCTTGGCTCCTCATTGGTACACTATTGATTTCAATTCTTTTCGCCATATGGCAACCTGTGGCCTTTGGAATGGATTCCAGTACCGCCATATCTTCACTCATTGTCCGAGGTGTTTTGGCATGGCTGACACTCCCTATCTTGATTCTCGTCGTTGTTCCAATGGTGAAAGAAGTCGTAATTACCCAAGGCATTGAACGTTCAAAAATCCCAATTTGGAGAAGAATTCCTCTTGGGGCACACCTTGTTCATCTTGGCCTGTTGTTGTTGTTAATTGGGCATGTATATACAACGGTACTTATCGATAGAGGGGATGCAAGCCATCGAGTGACCATGGTCAAAGACGAAATCGTATTCGATGGAAATTATGGATACGAATTTACAGGTCTGCGAATGACAACCGAAGACCTTGAAGTCGGTAATGGCTATGTTGGAATTCAAATTAATGTCTATGAACTTGAAAACGACGGGGTTGGGGACAAAATCGGAACCGTTGAACCAGGAATGTTGCGGTTTGATACAATCACAGATTCAGGTTTTGTACTTTCATCGAAATCACGTTCCGAAGTGGATACTCTCACTCGTTGGAGCGGGGACATGGTCTTCATTTTTGACGGAAGTCAGGCCAATGGATTGATGCAAGAAACAGTAGCAAACGGTTCTGATTCAGTTCAGATTGTGCGAGTAACTGTCTACGACCTACCAGCCTCTCACATGGTGTGGCTCGGCTGGACTACTATGCTACTGGGAATGGGCGTGGTTGTTCTTGGAGACATTTCCAAAAACGAGCGACTGAAGGCTAAAACAATCACTTCAAATGAAGAAGAGTGAACAACTTCTTCTCCAATGCAATTATGAAGGGGGCGATGGTCGCCGAACTACCCGAAAGGGAGGTTATACTATGGAAGAAGGAACAATTGTCCACGTGGATTATGAACTTTACAACAATGAAACAGGTGATCTCATTGAGACAACCCGTGAAGCAGTCGCTAAGGAACACGAAGCACATCAAGAGAACCGCACCTACGAACCAATGGTCTGTATCGTTGGCGGAGGACAACTTATTCCTGGTTTTGAAGCCGCTCTTGCTGAAGCAAAGAAAGGCAAGGAAACTGAAATTGTTATCGCTCCAGAAGATGCTTATGGTGAAAAAGATGCAGAACAAGTTGAAACAATCAGTATCGACAAACTAATCCGGGCTGTTCAAGACCCAAATTCACTCTACATTGGCGCTCCAGTAACTATCAATGGACGTCAAGGGCAACTCTCCTACCTTGCAGCAGGACGTGCTCGAATTGATTACAACCACCCAATGGCTGGTAAATCTCTCAAGTATTCGTTCAATATCGTTGATGTTATTGAAGGAAAAGAAGACAAGGTGACTGCACTTCTTCAAGCAAACACTGGGCATTCAGGTTTCGAAGTTAGTTTCTCTGGAGACGACCTTTCAATCGTGTTGCCACAAACAATGCTTTTCGATACCAATGCAGCTATGCTCAAATTCCGCTTAGTCACCACAATCCGAGATGCGATTGAATGTGGCAAAGTTTCTTTCATTGAAGTACACGAGCCTCGAGGATTCGGTGTTGAAGATGAAGATGACCATGACCACGACCATGACCACGACCATGGTGAAGACCTCTCCTCACTTTCTGTTGCTCAACTAAAGGAACGTTGCAAGGCAGCTGGTCTACCCGTTGGTGGAAAGAAAGCAGATTTGGTTGCTCGTCTTTCACAAGAAGAAGAGTGAATACATTTTGGCTTGAATCAAACGAATCAACAGCATCCGCCCCCAAAGGATATTGAAGAGATGCCCTAGGCGAGAACAGGGATTGTAATGTCGGCTCTTGAGGAGATTGAGGAACAACTTGCTTCTGAGCACCCTTCATTGCCTTCAGAAGTTTATTCCACACTTGAAAAAAGTGCATTATGGCTTACACTTATTGGGCTCGGCCTTTTTGCAGTTGGTTTCGTGGCTGTGAATGATTTTGTTTGGACCGATGGCCTCAAGCCAATTGTCTGGGATCCCATCATGGAAGATGCCGGTTCTGCTGGCGATGCTGATTATAACCCGATGAATACAATGCTATACACTTTCAGCATGTTGGCCAGTGTGCTTGTTCTTCAGGCGTTGTTTCGAAAAGCAAAATTCCCTGCTGATGACCGTATGCTTTTGGCACTCATTACTTGGGTGTGCCTTGCACCAGCATTACGGGTCTTAGAGGATGCAGATTTCTTTAGTTCTGAGATGGATTGGTTGTTTATTTCACCTATAATTCATCTTCATTTGGCTGCTTGGCTTGTTGTTGTAGCAGGACTTTCCCATTATCTCGCTTCGCAGTGGGATGGCATTGATACTGACCGTGTAGAAGCAAAAGTTAGAATTTCTCTATTGTCAATTCTTTCACTTGGATTGTTTTTACATTGGGCCTACCTGTATCAACCAGAATACACCAATCACGAGGGCATAGGGATGTTTTGGGTTATCGTGGGATTAGCCTCTGCCTTTGCAATACTCTTTGCAATTATTATCAAAACTAGAGGATGGCCTGCAATTACTAGAGGAATGCTTGCATTTGGTGCATCAGCCAGTATGCTTGGCTTTGCACATTGGCTTCAATTCCTTTCAACCCCATGGGCCCAAGAGAGTTCAAGGGTTTCTGAATCCATAGTTTGGTGGCCTCTTTTGGTTGTCTTTGGAATTCCTGGATTAGTCTGCTATGCGATGTATCAACGAGGTAAAGATGACGCACTTCAACTCCAACTTACAGGTTATGAAGCCGGTGTACTTCCACAAGGAATCAGTCTCAAAGCATGGGAGGATGCAGGTGATGAAATTCAACACCACCCCGTCGAGATGCTTTCAAGAACCGCTCTTCTCGCAAGTCCAATGGTTTTAGCAATGGTGTTTGGCCAATTATGCGATGGATTTGCGACAATGGTTGGAATCGACTTTTTTGGTTATGGAGAAAAACACGTTGTCAGTAATCAAGTAATCCAATATGGGTCTGAAGTGAACACAATGCTTGGCATTGAGTTCGGCAAAGGGGCTTGGTTGTTCGTTCTTTTGAAAGCGACATTGGTAGCAGCAATCACTTGGATGTTCATTGAAATGAAAGTTGAAAAAAGGCAACGTCATATCCGCATTCTCATCGTTTTGGCCGTTCTAATCGTCGGATTGGCTCCTGGATTGCGAGACATCGGCCGACTCATGCTCGGAGTATAGGAACAATTGTTCCGATAACCTGCACTGTAGTAGTGTTAAAGACGGCCGCCGCCTCCCTTGATATGAGGGGTGAAGATGGACCGATTACCTACCCGTGTGAATCGCAGCGACCCTGAGTTCGTAGAACACAAAGTGTTCAACCAAACTCTCATTGATACTTTACAGGAGCGTTTGGCAGTCGCATCAAATGGCGGGGGCGGCAAATATGTTGAACGACACCGAAGTCGAAACAAACTTCTTGCACGGGAGCGAATTGAACGTATTATCGACCCTGGGACTGCTTTTTTGGAACTTTCACCTCTTGCTGCTTTCGAACTTTATGATGGCCGCGCACATTCTGCGGGAATTGTTACGGGCGTGGGAATGGTTCATGGTCGAGAGTGCCTATTTGTGGCGAATGATGCTACGGTGAAAGGCGGTTCTTACTATCCAATGACCGTGAAGAAACATATTCGGGCTCAAACTGTGGCTCATGAGAACCATTTGCCATGTATCTACCTTGTTGATTCAGGTGGAGCATTTCTCCCAATGCAAGACGAAGTCTTCCCAGACATCGGCCATTTTGGCCGGATATTCCGCAATCAAGCTCGTATGTCGGGAGATAAAATTCCGCAAATAGCAGCCGTCTTAGGTTCGTGTACTGCTGGTGGTGCTTATGTTCCCGCAATGAGCGACGAATCGATTATTGTCAAAGGAAACGGGACAATTTTCCTTGCAGGCCCTCCATTAGTGAAGGCTGCAACAGGCGAAGAAGTCACTGCAGAAGAGTTAGGTGGAGCGGACGTACACACTTCACAATCAGGTGTAGCCGACCATTTCGCCGAAGATGAAAATGAGGCTTTACGAATGGTTCGCAACGTCGTAGAGAATCTTGGCCCTCGAGAACTCGCTCCTTCTGCAAGCGTAGCCCCAGAGGCCCCGGCCCACGATGTAGATGATTTACTCGGTTTGATTCCAAATGATAATCGAACACCGTTTGATATCAAAGAAATCATTGCACGTATTGTAGACGGCTCACGATTCCATGAATTTAAATCCCGATATGGCACGACATTGGTTTGTGGATTTGCCCACATTCATGGCCATAAGGTCGGCATTGTAGCCAATAATGGGATTTTGTTTTCCGAATCATCCTTGAAAGGAGCCCACTTTGTTGAATTATGTGGTCAGCGAGGAATCCCCCTCGTCTTTTTACAAAACATCACTGGATTCATGGTTGGTAAAGCGTATGAAGCCGGCGGTATCGCAAAAGATGGAGCCAAACTTGTTACTGCAGTATCATGCGTCAATGTTCCTAAATTGACAGTGATTATTGGAGGCTCACATGGTGCAGGAAACTACGGAATGTGTGGTCGGGCCTACGACCCGCGCTTCTTGTTCATGTGGCCAAACAGCCGAATATCAGTAATGGGCGGGCCTCAGGCTGCAGATGTTTTGACTACTGTCAAGCAAGACCAACGTGTTCGAGAAAGCCTACCTGCGATGGTAGGGGAAGAACTCGAATCATTCCGTGCACCAATCCTTGAGAAATATGAAACTGAAGGAAGCCCCTATTATTCAACGGCTCGACTTTGGGATGATGGAATAATCGATCCCCGAGATACTCGAGATGTCCTAGGGTTGTGTTTGGCAACGGCGCGAAATGCCCCCCTCCCAGATGACCGCTTCGGCGTTTTCAGAATGTGATATATTTTCAATTAAAAAATTAAAAATGCAATTGGAGTTTTTAAGATGATAATGGATACACCGCCACCGACAGAATTGGTAACAATCGAAATACAAGGCTCTGGATGCCACATAATATTAGACCGTGAAGACAAGTTTAACGCCCTTAATGTTCAGATGATTACTGAATTGTGTACTTTGTTTGAATGGACTGCTGAGCGTAGTGTCGGCATTCAAGGCGAACTTGCCGATTCAAATGGAGTATCGTTTCTTCGAACTCTAGTTCTGTCTGGGGCAGGGCGTCATTTCTGCGCAGGTGCAGACATCAACATGATGCGCGATGCAGGCGCCAATTCTCCTGAAGAAAACCGAGTTGATTCCGAACGCCTTGACCGACTATTCAACGGCCTGTGGTCACATCCCTGTTTTACCATCGGGGCAATTCAAGGAGTCGCTTTAGGAGGGGGGGCTGGACTTGTAGCATGTTTAGACCATGTCATTGCGACATCAAATGTCAAAATCGCTCTTTCTGAAGGTAAACTCGGAATTCTTCCTGCAGTCATTGGGCCCTATGTCTACCGTCGTCTTGGCTCAGCATGTTTCCGTAGACTTGCTATGCAAGCCAGTCGAATCGATGCTACTGAAGCACTTCGAACTGGATTTATTGAAGCAGTGGTCGATACGCCCGATGACCTCTCACCAGAAGTTGATGTTTTGATTGAAGAAGTTCTTGGAACGGGTCCTCAAGCGGTAACATTGGCCAAAGAATTGACACTTGAATTCGACCGATGGACTGGAAGTGATGAAGAGTTGCGAGAATTCACTCTTGATTTCACCAGTAGAATGCGTGGCTCAAAAGAGGGTCAAGAAGGCCTTTCTTCATTCCTCGACAAACGTCCTGCAAACTGGAAAAACGAATGAGGGGACGCAATGGTAAGCAAAGTCTTGGTTGCAAATCGAGGTGAAATTGCTTGTCGAATTTTACGTGCTTGCCGTGAAGCAGGCCTTACGAGTGTGGCTATTTATGCTGCGAATGATTCGAAGTCACTATTTGTCGAACTTGCAGACCAAGCCATTCTTTTGGAAGGAGATTCAATTACTGAAACCTACCTCAATCAGAGACAAATTTTGGAGATCGCAGAATCTACTGGCGCAGATGCACTGCACCCCGGATTCGGTTTTCTCTCTGAACGAGCAGATTTTGCTCGTGCAGTCACTCAAGCAGGGATACAATGGATTGGGCCAAGTCCATCAGCCATCGAAAAAATGGGCGACAAAATGACCGCTCGAATCACCATGAGAGATGCTGGAGTGCCCGTTATTCCTGGCGAAGAGATTGAGACAGAAGATGAAACTGAAGCTCTTATCGCCATAGAGCAAGCCAGTACACGCGTTGGCTACCCTTTGTTGCTCAAAGCCTCATCTGGTGGCGGCGGTAAAGGAATGCGTGCTGTTGAACACCCTGAAGATCTACTTGAAGCGGCCCGAAGTGCACGCCGTGAAGCCTTAGCAGCATTTGGTGATGGCCGAGTCTACCTTGAACGATTACTCACAGGTTCGAAGCATGTCGAAATTCAAATCCTTGCTGACCGTCATGGGCGCATCATTCATCTTGGAGAGCGGGAATGCAGTGTTCAACGTCGCCATCAAAAAGTGTTCGAAGAAGCACCGTGTTCTACAATGACTGAAGAGATTCGTTCTGCAATGGGTAAAGCAGCAGTTGCAGCAGCCATGGCAGTTAATTATGAAGGGGCAGGAACCGTTGAATTTTTACTTGCACCATCCGGTGAATTTTTCTTCCTTGAAATGAATACTCGCATACAGGTTGAACATCCTGTGACTGAATTGGTTACAGGTGTTGATATTGTCCGAGAGCAGTTGCGTATTGCAGCAGGAGAGCCAATGTCTTGTGGACAATTGCATATGCGTGGTCACGCAATAGAAGTTCGTCTCTATGCTGAAGACGCAGCACAGAATTTCCTACCTGCCATAGGGCCACTCGCTGTATTTCAACCACCAGAAGGGCCGGGAATACGTTTGGATACAGGCGTGCGTGAAGGTGATGAAGTCACTCCTAATTACGACCCAATGTTGGCCAAACTGATTGTTTGGGCACCATCACGCGATGAAGCCTTGCAACGTATGCGACGCGCCTTGGATGAATTCGTAGTATTAGGAACGACGACTAATATTCGGTTTTTGCGGGAACTATGTGATGTGCCTGATGTTGTAGAGGGAACAACAGACACGACGATGATTGACCGTTTATGGCCTGAAGGCTGGTCACCATCATTGCCGATTGAATTTGAGGATGGTGCTCTAATGGCAGCAGCAGTCGCTGAAAGCGCAGGCCTACATCGTCAATCCACCTCAATGGCTGAATCCAATGAACACACAGGCCCAGTTAGCCCCTTCATGACGCTGAATAGGAGGTATCCTTGATGCAACATCAATTTAGAACAGAGCAAGGGTCTGTTGAAGTCATCGTTGCCAAGCAAGGAAATGTTTGGCATCTTGGCGAACACCAAGCCACGGTCGAATCCGATGGCCGATTACGCATTCATCTTGCAAGTGGTGCCTCAGGCTTAGCAACAGTTGCCAAAGTTGGTGACACATGGTGGATTCATTTTGAAGGGCATACCTTCTGTTTGGAACGAATTGAGCCGGGCGCTTCCCAGTCTGGAGAGGAGGGTGGCTTAACCGCACCAATGCCAGGTAAGGTCATCGACGTTCTGGTTAAAGTCGGCCAAGCTGTCGAAGCAGGTCAAACACTGATGGTTCTGGAAGCAATGAAAATGGAGCATAGGATTCTTGCATCAACATCTGGCCACATAAAGGGGATACATTTTGCAGCAGGTGAACAAGTACAGCAAGGTTCAGTTTTACTTGAAATAGATGAAGACGAAGATTAACGGTTCCGCCAATTTCCAGAAATAATTTCTTGATATTCAATTCCTTCTTCTTGATTATAGACATAGGTCCATGCCCATTCAGTACCGTGTTCAGTTTCGATTTGAACAATGGTACGAGAAAATAACGAGTGCTCAGAATCATAGCCATAGAACCCCTCAATAGAATCCAAAGTTTGTAAAGTAGGATACACTTGATCGATTTGATAGATTTCACCCTGAATCACACCATTATCACCTGCAATCATTCCTGGATAGTTGCCAAGGTCGAGAATTGTTCCACTTGCCGTGGCTGAAATACCTTCACCCACACAGTATTCTACCAATGTAGAATGCCGTTGTTCCCCATGCATGAGGGTCCCATAGACGAAAAGATTCTCTATCGGATAACTTGGGGTAAAGTTTTCAATAGCGTTTTTTAATTCTTCAATTGGAAGTTTTCTCTTTTTTAGCCCATTGAGGATAAGAGTGGAGTACGTGGTTGTTGGTTGAATAAAGCGATTCTCTTTGCGTTTCTCAGTGACACAATAAGTCAACGCGTCTACAAATGTTCCATTTGGTAAAATCACCTGCACCTTTCTACGTTCATATGCTTCGAACTTGATTCCCTCTTTTTGGTCCATGGCCTTTAATGTGGCATCATCCATTCGAAACAAGACACCAGGAACTGCGTGCCCCCGTCCCGTTTCCACCACATCTGCGGCACCACCTTCTCTACTCCTTGAATAATAGTGAAATTTCATCGAATAGTTTGGTAGCCAACACGAACTGACTTCGACCAATCCTTCAAATCGAAGATTTTTCTTTTCACACCAAGACTTCCAATCATCCCAATCGAGGTTGGAGCCGTAGCCAAAATACAGGGTTCCGCCATCTTCCATGTGTTGTCAGTGGCGCAAGAATATATCAAATCTTACCGAATTATCCCCAACTGCAGGGTTCAAGAATTTCTTGTCCACCCATTAAGGATTGCAAAACTTGAGGAATTCTAACACGCCCATCTTCCATCTGGTTTTGCTCCATAATGGCAACCAATGCACGTGATGTAGCAACAGCGGTTGAATTGAGGGTGTGAGCAATTGGTTGTCCTGCATGACCAGGTTGGCCATAGCGGATTTGTAAACGGTTTGCTTGATAATCAGTGCAGTTCGAGCACGATACGATTTCTTTGTATTGATTTGCACCAGGAATCCATGCTTCAAGGTCATATTTTCTTGCAGCAACAGTGCCCATATCACCCGTACAAATATTCACGACCTCGTAATGCATTTCTAGTGCATCCCAGAGGTCAAGACAGTTCTGTAACAATTCTTCTTGAAGGGCCCAGGATTGTTCAGGGCTTGCAATTATGATTTGTTCAATTTTTGTGAACTGATGAACACGCCAAATTCCTAGATCAGATTGGCCATGAGAACCGACTTCCCTTCGAAAGCACGGCGAGACGCCTACGATACGTAAAGGCAAGTCACTTTCAGGAATAGTTTCACCCATGAACATGGCAGTAAGGGGGTGTTCTGATGTCGCAATCATGTAGTAATTATCTGGCTCAACACCATACATGACCGTCTCGAAATCCGATAGGTCGGTTACACCTTCGTAGGCTTCGCGATTCATCATAACTGGAGGCTGGACAAAAGTATAGCCACGTTCACGGATAAAATTGACAGCAAATTGTTGCAAAGCAAAATCGAGTCTTGCCAAGTCACCTTTGAGGAAGTAGAACCGACTTCCAACAATTTTCGCAGCACGTTTGAGGTCAACCCATTTATTCATCTCAATGAGCTCATTGTGAGTACGAGGTTCAAATTCAAAGGTTGGTTTTTGCCCGTGCACGCTGTGTTGGGTATTACCTGATTCATCAGCACCGACCGGAACATCTGGATGAAGAATATTTGGAATACTCATTCGAAGACGGTCTCGTTCTGCCATTGCTTGGTCAGTTTTATGTTCCATTTCAGTAATCTGTGCACCTAAATCAGCAACTTCTGCAAGAATGCGTTGAGCCGCTTGCTCATCACCAGACTTCTTTGCCGCACCAATGCCGCGAGCAGCAGTGTTTTTCTGTGCACGAAGTTGATTTGTATCGTGTTGAAGATTAATCCATTGTTGGTCGTAAGCAATGACTTGGTCAATTTTATCATGAGGAATTCCACGTTTGTCATGGTCCTTACGTATGATATCTGGTTCATTTCGGAACAAGTTCATATCAAGCATATTTCCACCTCACAATGTTATTCCAAATTTGAAGATAGCAGGCCCTATCAAGAGTAATCCGCCGATGACATAACCCAATATGGCGCCTCCATTTAGCAGAGGAAGTCCTGCTTGAGCACGCCCTCGTGCAACGTAAGTCATCAAAGCAAAGTAGCCAATTAATCCTCCAAGCAAGGTGGTCATAGCAACGAGGAAACCATTGGGGCCATCGAGGTATTGGGCAGCAGAAAGCACTAGCATTCCAGGGAAGATGACATCGCCAAGACCCATGAACATAGCATCTTTACTTTTCTTCTTAGGCGCAGAGGAACTGGGTTGTTGAGGTGATTCGGCATTTTTATCTTTCATCGAAACTGTTTCATCGATAAATGAATAACCCTTTTCTTGAGGGGCAACCAGAAGAATAGGGAGTCGAAGTCCAATCATTGTATCGGCCAAGTCAAGCATGTGCTTTGAGCGATACACAGCCCATGCGTCATAGATAGCAGCAGCAACCATGAACAGGATAATCAAGGTTGGAACAAAAGTGACTCCAAGCATGACAATAACGCCAGAACCAACCAAAACACCGACGGTGTTGACCACATACCATTCACTATGGACGTAGAGTAAGATCATCAGAATAATGGCAACCAACAATCCGAAAAGAAGTGGTCCATCAGCGAGTTGCAAACCTTCTAACGCAATCATGTCGACAGTTATTTCACCAGAATCCATCGTCAATATACCATGTTCATAATATTTTGAACCATTGTCATATATGGCATGGAATTGGGATGAATTCTCAGATTGGCTAAACCAAGCGGTTTCCAAACTGTCTTCAACCGGGAAAGAAATTTTATTTTTCAGTAATTGTGTATGGAGCCAATCAGCGCTTTCATCAGTAGTGATGAGTAAATCGGTAAAACCACTTTCATCAAGGTCAGTGATTCGAACAGATTGTATAGAATTTGCATACCCCTCAAGTTTCATCTTTGTTTGAGGAACGAATGTAAGTTCAGTGGATTCCCATTCGAAACCAAGAACATCGCCGTTTTCTTCACCGAGTATCAAAAACCCTTCATCATCTTCTGATTCATTGATTAAATTTTCAGACCAAGGAGAATGCCCATAGTCTGCACTGGTGAAATTGCTTGTAGCATTTATTTCAAACAGAATTGACGCATTAGCATGATTATTATCTGGCGCCTCTGGGTCAAATGCTGGTGATGTTTGTTCTAATTCGACAACTACGGCCATATTTGACGTAACAATGAGAACTTTATCTTCATCGATTAATTCAGCATATTCAACGCCGTCATGAGTTTTTAGATCAACCGGTAAATTCCATCCGGCTTGATAAGCAAGTAATCCAGGCTCTTCTTCAAAGACATTGAATCGAACCAAGACATTGTTCTCATTGACGACATACATTGCATCATCTGCATAAAATGCAAGTGAGCAGGCGCCCTCTAAAGTGCTTAAGAAATCTAAATGGGAGATATTTGTTTCTACATCCTCGACATATTTATGGCAATCATAGGAGTTTTGTATTTCACCAGTTTCAGCATCGACATACCAAATATATCCCTGATTTGTGAATGAGTAGTATTCGTCTGAAACAACAGTTCTCAATATAGCAGAATCGGCAAATGGTAGTCGTTCATGTGCCATATTCCATGCAGGGGTCCCATTTAGAATTCCTTCTCCATGATAGACACTGATAGAATCGTTCCACATTCCAGGGGCCCCAATTAGTTCATTGGTGATATGGGTGTTCATCCTATGATGAGAAAGGTAGGATTCATCCGATTCAGTATTACTTTCATATGCAAATGGTTCAACTTCTAAATCCAATACCAACATGTGGGCCAGAGGAACAGTCGTATACATCAACGCAATTGCAAGAACGCCCATAATTCCGTATTTGATAATCCATTCTTTCTTGTATTTGGCAAGTAATAAGATTCCTGCAGTGAACACAAAAATCATGAATAATTCGAGTGCAATATATCGAACTTGAGTTGCACCAGATGCGCCAAAGGCTTGCAAACCTGCAATATCATACCACGGACGAATAAACAGAGAGATTGCGATAGTCAAGATAAACATGAACACCATGCCCATCATCGAAGGAAGTTGCTCTTTCATCATTGCGAAAATATTGTCTTCCGCCTCTAATTCAGCTTGAACCGCAGCAAATTCCTTCGAAACCTTTCTGTCCGGTGACGAGGGTTCCACTTGTTCGGTCATACCCTGTGCGAGTTCGGACACTCATATGAGCGTCGCGTATCTCACGCCCCCTACGGGGGCGATACATCGCCAATCAACCCTCAGTGAAGAAAAGGCCTAATTCCACCTACTTCTCCGCTAGTATGTGGATGGAGCACGCTCTTGGCTTGAGTCAACAAAAAAGCGTGGTATGGCATTAGGCCTCAAAGGTACCAAATCAGTTCTTGACCGCCTTGGCCTCACTCTCCCTCGTCACATCATTCATGTGGCTGGTAGTAACGGTAAAGGGACAGTGAGCGCCTTAATGGCCACAGCCTTAGTGTTAAATGACATCGACAATGTGCTTTTCACCTCACCTCATGTCGCTCGAATTGAAGAACGTGTTCGGAGAAATGGAACTCCACTTTCATCACAAGAATTTGATGAGGCTTTGGAACGAATATATCTTGCAACTCTTGGTGATGAACACAATCCGGTTATTGATTTGACTTTTTTTGAAGTGACATACCTTGTCTCAATTATCAGTTCGGTTGGCAGCGAGGTACTGATTCTTGAAACAGGTTTGGGTGGACGCCTTGATGCAACCAGAAGTGGACCTGCGACCGCCTCATTAGTAACAGCAGTTAGTCGAGAACATGTGGATGTTTTAGGTTCAGAACTATCATCGATTGCCCGAGAAAAAGCAGCGATATCTCGCCCTAATTGCCCTCTAATAATCCGTGACCCAGAAGATGAAGAGGTTCGCCAAGCAATGCTTTTAGAAGCATTGAATGCTGGAAATAAAATGCTGGGTGAAATTTCCGCACCTGCCCAAGTAACCTTTGTTTCGATACCCAAAGATGCCAGTGTTCAACAAGAGGCTGTACTATTAGCGCAGGCAATGTTCGAAAAAATTGGATTTTCAACAGAATATCTTGAACAGGCAAGAAAAATTCTACGATGGCCAGCTCGGATGCATTTACTGAGCAATAATGAAACATCTACTCATCCATTTCTACTCGATGCTGCGCATAACCCATCGGGATTACGGCGTATTATTCCTGAACTGGAACGGTTCATCTCCTTGCATGCTCCGAAAACTGATAATGGCCCACTTTGGACTCTATTATTCGGTACATCACCCCAACAAAGCCTTGCAGAGTTTCTCTCGCCATTGCATGAATTATGCCGTCGTATGCCGCCAAAGCAGATTCTGTTAACCCAACCGCAAGGCGGGCGGTATCCCGGTGTTGGAGTTGAAATTTTAGCAGAACAACAGTGGTCAATTCCACCATTGAAGTTTGCTTCCGCTTCTCAAGTAGTGGAAACCTTGCGGACTCACTCCGAAGCAGAGATAGGACTTGTAGTAAGTCTCGGTTCGCTGTATTTGCAAGGAAATCTTCTCAATATTTTTGATTGGACCAGCGATGAAAACCTTTCGTTGTTTGCGAAGCACTGATAGAGAGTTGGTATGTGAGAGGTTTGTTGAGGGCTATGGCAGATAAATGGGACATTCGATTTTTGGAATTGGCAAAGCACATTTCTGGTTGGAGTAAAGACCCTTCAACCAAAGTAGGTTGCGTAGTCGTCGGTGAAGACCGTGAGATTCGTTCTACAGGATTCAATGGCTTTCCACGTGGAATCAGTGATGATAGCGAACGTCTCACGGACCGTTCTAAGAAATATCCCCTGATATGCCACGCAGAAGAAAATGCAATCATGCATGCTGCACGAATCGGGATCTCATTGAAAGGAAGCACTGCATTTGTAACATGGCCTCCTTGTTCTCGATGTGCCCGTTCGTTAATCCAAGCAGGTGTTCAAGAAATTGTTTATCCTGAAACAGATGGTATCCCCGAACGTTGGTTAGAAGATTTCAACATTTCAAATGGAATGCTTCTCGAAGCAGGTGTCTTGGTTCGACAGGTCTAATTTTGAATTTACCGACGCCTTCATGCTCTCCGGTCTCTTGGCAAATCTATGCGAGGAGGTCAAGCAGCAGTTGTTTTGACCATTATTTTGATATGTTCTGGATGCGTTACTCCAACTGTTGACACACTTTCTATGACTCAATCACAAGAGCCCGAACCTCCAACTGAGCCTTGCAATGGTTTGTTGATACTTTGTTTGCGCACCTATGACAATGTGACATTCCCAGAAACACATAATGCCTTTTCCACTCATGAAGATGGAATATATTATCCTGCAAGTAATCACCAAACAGGTCTTGATGCACAATGGAATGCTGGAATGCGTGCTTTCATGATAGATACACATTACGAAACACTTGGTGATGAACGAGTCGAAACAGTTAGATTATGCCATGGAGATGATGATCGCGGTTTCAGTCCTTGCACATACGGTAATGTGAATTCAGTTCAATGGTTGTCTAACCTTCGTGATAAAATGGAACAAAATCCACGAGATGTCGTCACGCTATTGGTTGAAAATTATGTACAACCCGACCACCTTAAGTCCGTGTTTGAACAATCTGGCTTGTACGAAAAAGTCTTCATACACCAATTGAATACTCCTTGGCCGATATTACAGGAATTGATTGCCCAAAACTCGACTTTGGTTGTATTTTGGGAACAAGGAGAGGATACTTCTCACCCCTGGATTCATGATTTCCTCGCTCATAGCTGGACTACGAATTATGCTGAAGAAAACACAGAGGACATGAATTGCGATTTGTTGCGCGGCGATATCGAACAGGAAGTTTACCACATGAACAACTGGTTAAGAGGCCCTGCAGGTTTGTCAGACCCTTCTCGAGGAGATGAAGCAAACGATGTCGATTTCTTAATCCAACGTGCCAAAGAGTGTTGGCAACAGCATGGAAAACGCCCGACATTTATTGCCGTTGATTGGTGGGAGGACGGCGATGTCGTTTCTGCAGCCAATGCCATCAATGAACTTGAAAATTGGGAATAATCAATTCCAGAAGCGTCTAGTTCGGGCGTATTCGATTTCAGCATTGTGAATTGTTTCAAGCAACCCCTCGATATTATTGCGCTGAACTTTTCGTAATACTCGTTGAGCAGTCGCCTCTCCAATCCCTCGTCCCATCAAACAAAGAATTGCTTCATAGCCACGGGATTGTACAACTGATGCATTTTTCATCATTCTTGCTTGGTCTTTTTCATCGTCAGAATTTACCCAATCGATTAGCATTGATTGCATTCGTTCTGGAGAACATGCAAGCATCGAGCCTTTGCATTTCAAGCAGTTTTTGATATCATTCATTTCGGGGTATCGTGCAACTCGGAATCGGCGTGTTGTTTTGCATTTCAAACAGCACAGTACGGCACGTTCATTGGTTAGGCGGCTACGAAGTTGGTTGCGAACTTGTGCATTATCCCAGTTTGGCAGAAGCATGTCTCGACTGGAATGATTCGATAATCCCATGGGGCCAGAAGCAGTAATTTTCAATTCAATATTTCCGTTTTGAATCGAACGAAGCAGATCTCGAACCCCCAATACATCCATTCTTTCATGGAATAATTTTGAGAGAACCTCCTCCATCACAACGGTACCTCGGTATTTTCTCAACAGGGCTTGAAGATTGATTTTCCGTGGATCAACACCGTGACGCAATATCCCGAAGGTTTTCGCAACTTGAGCAAATCTCCATCGAACTTGACGTGAATTTGGTAATGTGACGCTGAGTAATCCCTCAATCGCATCCGGAGGTGTTTCCATCATCCAGCCAATCAACTCTTCAGGATTGACGGCTCCTGTTTGGAGAGCAATTCTAGTAGGTTCAACTACCAACCGCCCCCATTTACCAGTTTTTGTCGTCGCCATTGCCATGAGAAAGTGCCCCAGCCCTTCATTGATTCTAGAACCATGGCAGGAATTGATTACTAAGGCATCTTCACGTTGTTCAATCGTCATCAAACGGTCTGTTGGAACATGACCAGTTGCTTCGATATGTGCAGTGATAGATTCAGCCATGAGGCCAAGTGCTTCATCATCAAATGGGTGTTCAGATAATGTGGAATTTCGTTCAGCAAAGATACCCTCAGTATCGATAGCCTGGGGATGAAGAATAGCATTTGGTTCGGTTTCAAATAACTGCAGATCATCAGCAATAAGTTGACGCAATCGTCCGATATCTCGGCCAATGGCTTTGGGGACAGGGGGTAATTCGCCGACCCATCGTGGCGCTTGTGCTTTGTCAGAAACAGGAGCGACTAGAAGTTCAGATTGCTCAGGGTCAGCATCAATAATCAGCCAAGTTCTTCCTGCCATCACAAATTGACGACGGCTTCCATCATCATCTTCACCACTGTCATTTAGTGATAATACAAAGGCTTCATCAACGCTTCCTAAACTTCGTCGGGTCACAGCATCTCGAACCCGATACGATTGCTTATCGGGAATCATTGAAAGGTGATTAGTGACCCATTGACGTGTTCTTCCAGCCGTTGAGAACCATCCTAATTTGAAAGGAAGTGGAACAGGTACAGTTCTGGACTTGAAATTTTCAGGAACTTCTTCATCAGGTAGAGAAAACAATGGACGTTCATCGGGTAGTGGGTCGCCTTTTTGCTTCGCTTCTTCCTGTGCCACAGTATAGACTGCTTTCGGCCATCGATACCATGGTACTTCGTCAGGATTTGGAGTGAAACGGATAATCCAACCGTCAGCTAATACGCGTAATATCGATTCAGTATCGTTTCGTTTCCAGCCTTCAAACTGAGCAACTTTGGAAAGGATATCAGTTGCTTCATCAATAGGAACAGCGTTGAATGAATGAGCCATTAATACCAATTGATTTGCTGCAACGGAAAGGGGACGTTGCCTCCATTCAATCGATTCAATTTGTCCAAGCATTGCCCGACGACCTACAACTGCGCTTTCTGCTATGTCATCGGTATCCCATGACAATAGATGTCCTCGCCCAACTCCACCTAATCGATGGTCTGCTCGACCAACACGTTGCAGCATTCGGTCGACAGAACGAGGGCTTTTGACCTGAATAATTCGGCGGATTTTCCCAACGTCAATACCCAGTTCTAAACTTGATGTACAGACTAAACCAGCCAGTTCCCCAATTCGGAGATTATCTTCCATTTCTTGACGGGTTTCTGCTGCAAGCGAACCGTGATGGACTCCTATTTTCACATCCGGTGCCATGTTTTGTAATCGATTGGCAATGGTTTCTGCATCACTTCTGCTATTGACAAACACCAAACAAGGGGGTTCGGTTCGTAGCACTTCAATCAATCTTCGGAAACTTGCATGAGCACGGGGCTGAATACTCATATCCAATCCACCGATTTCATCTTCCGGTAGAGTTTGAGCACATTCTACTGTCAATTCCGTTGTGCGGTCACCTGTTGTGAGCAAGGCTTTGCCTTTCTTTGGAGAAAGCCATTCTGCGACTTCTTCGGGATTTCCTACGGTAGCAGAAAGCCCAATACGTTGAACCGGGTGTCCAGAAAGTGCTTCAAGGCGTTCAAGGCCAACCGATAATTGCCAACCTCGTTCACTTGCTGCCAAGTCATGAACTTCATCAATAATGACCGCTTGAACTCGTTTCAACAATTCGCGTAAATTTTTACCTGTAAACATAAGTTGAAAGGTTTCAGGGGTGGTAACTAACAAATCCGGTGGATTTCGCACTTGGCGAGTTCGTTCACTTTGTTTTGTGTCACCATGACGCAAACCTACCTTCAGTCCTACCGCTTCAGCAATCTCGGTGAGACGACGGTCAACATCTCTGTTGAGTGCTCTAAGGGGTGTGATGTAGAGAATCGACAGCGGTTTCCAATCTTCGATTAAACACCGATGTAGCATTGGAAGAACGGCGGATAGCGTTTTCCCAGAACCGGTTGGAGCAACGATAATTCGATCGCTGCCCTTGCACAATTCGGGCAAGGTTGAGATTTGAACTGGTGTCGGTTTCCAACCCTTTGAATGGAGTGCTGCGGCCAATTTTGGCTCAAGGTTGGAAAATACATTTGACATACTCTCCCCACCCCTATGGAGAGGGGGTCTAGTCGACCTCTTTTGAGTATTTGCAGAGTAGAGTAGATGTAAATGAGTCACAAAACTCAGTCATCATCTTCGTATTCTTCATCATCTTCGTATTCTTCATCATCTTCGTATTCTTCATCATCCCAGTCTTCTTCATCTGAAAAGGCACCTTCGCCATGGTCGATGGTTGTGCGTGCAGCAATGGATGCAACACCAAAGAGAACAATAATTGAAGTGATAATAAATATCCATGCAAGAGGACTTTCACGCGGTGAATCGAACCATCCAAAGTATTGGCTATAGGCGATATCGATGGAGTGTTCAGCACTATTATCATCATCATTAACTTCGATAATCAGGCCCTTTTCGGAAAATTCGTCGTAATCGACAACAACACGGATACGGTCGACATCTTCTACTTCCCATGTAGTACTGACTTTGACAACTTCATTGCCATCTATTCCAGCTACACCGACTGTATCGAATGGCTTTTCATCATCGCCTGAAAAGAAAGCGACTTTGAACGATGCAGGTGTTGAACCTCCGATGTTGATGACTTCAGCATTGATGACAATTTTTGAACCTGGGGCGACGTGGTCATCAGAAAGCGAGATTGATTTAACTCGAAGTTCAGGGCCAACGGCACCTAATCGGATCCATTGACGCTCGAAATCAGTATCATCTACTGCAAGTTCTGGAATTGGACTGGCTTCAGAATTTGAGACTACTGGGAATTGATTTCCTGCAGCATCATATCCAGTAACATAGAATCCTACAAAATCTCCAGCCTGTGGAACAATTCGACCATTGTCAGTCAAATCTACGGCACCGGTCCAAATCACATTTTGACCATCTTGTTGCATGCCTAGTAGAGTAGAACCAGCACCAATTGTTACAGTACGAGTTGCATCACGCATAACCCAATGTACCATTTGACTCGAACCAGTAAGGTCAGCATCTTCGGTACCATGGAATTCGACTGGGACGTAACTAAGGTCATTATTGGCCGAAATATCAATCACATTGAGAGGGGAGATTCGACGAACAACACGTGGTGCAGCATCATCGACAATCACTTGTAATGTCGTTGAAACTAACGTTCCTGTCATGTCTTCTCCACGACCAGGAATATTCGTAATAGAAATCAAACATGTTCGGGTTGGAGATGATTGAAGGGTTGAAGCAGAAGACAATGGAACTTCAACAGAAAATTCTCCTAATGAACTGATTGAACCATCACTCCACATCTTTTCACCATCGAAGACTTCGATGAGAATTCCTACGTCTCGTGGTGCTGCAACAGTGCTACCTTCGTAGACAACACGTCCAGTGAATGCTAAGCGGTCATCCTTACGCACTCGACTTCCATCAGCAACAATTCCAGTTCTTGGTTCAGAAATATCTTCAACTAAATATTCTGTTGGCGAGAGCATCAAATCATTTTCGACTCTGAAAGTATGCTCAAGTAGCAATATCTGAGCATCTTCATCAGAGCCGCGTTCTTTGAATACCAAGGCAACATCACCCATTTCTTCATCTGGCCAATCCCAGCCAATGACAAATTCAAAGGTTACAATAATCCATGGAAGGCCTGATTCATTAGTCGTTTCATGCATAGCACTGGTAGTCATCAAAGTGATGAAATTACTTTCAGACCAGAAGGTATTATTGATTCCAGAATAGGAAATACGTTGTGCATCCCTAATTGGATTTGGTCCTTCGAAATCAAACACTAACGAAATGTGTTCAAAGTCAATTACCGTATTGGCATCAATGAAGCCAAGGGTAATTGTTTGTTTCATTCCAGCAAAGACCGGAGCATTATCAGCATGACCAACCCAATCCAAACCTGTGAATATAGCGGTTGAATCTTTACGGGTACGGAATGTTGCATCATCGTAAATGAAGCCATGTCCAGATTGGAATGCTAATATTTCATCATCATCATTAATATGTGTATAATGCAATGGGTTTCCTGCTTGGTCTCCCCCAGTCCAATAATAAGAAACTCGTCCCATATTCGGGTTACGTGAGTGGTCAATAGTTGTGATGAACCACTTGTTTTTTGCTTCTGTAGAGTTATGAACTGTTTTACTCACATATTCCTGGGGGTCAGCCTCACCGTTGCGATTCAAGTCATGGTCTGATTCAACCCAATACATCAAATCAAGAGCCATTGGATGGCCAACATCATCATTGACGAGTACTTTGATTTCTTGAACAGTACTTGCTGCTTCATACCCATCATCAATAGGTAGAACCGCATCACGGTGAGGTGGAGTTGCATCGACCTTGAATGTTCGTTGCCAATCGAGATTAGGTTGCATTACATGTGTTGGTTCTTTTTCATTATAGGTTTGAACTTCATAGGTTAGGCCAGATTCAATATCGATCTCTGGGAGGTCTACAGAGATGAAGAAACTCCCGTTATTATTGGTTGTATCTCGTGCTGAACTTTCAACCCATCCATTACGAGAAACTCGTACATCAAATGCGTTATCTTTAGGTGCATCGTCGGTATTTTGGAACCACATAGCACCTTGGAAATGTAATGTTTCACCTGCTGCAACCCACGAATTATCTGGAACATCTTCCAAGATTAATGCGCCATCATTGTCACGTACTTTCATCCATCCTAGTCCAAAGGTGCGATTAACATCCAATCCAGTGAGGCTCATGAGGTCCAATGGAGCATATCCTGCTGAGCCGGTATTATCTAGACATCCAGCCCGGAATCGAACATTATCTTGGTCTGGGAATTCAGATGTTACATGGAATATCCAATGAACTTCAAGAATTCCATTATTTGATGACGACCATGAACTTGCATCCAGTTCTATGTAATCTTCAGGGTCATTCGGTTCAGGAAACACATCACCGTTTTGCCAATATAATGTCGGGTTTTTTGCGATAGAGTTGGTGACAAGGGTGAGACTTGCTTCAGTCATCGCCGTTGCGTCCTCTCCAATGATATGCCGTGTCACCACTTCGTAAGGTTCTAAACGCTCATGAAGGATTTCACCTTCTGGAATATTGATATCCAGGTTGACGGTATTCATTGTGTAGGTGATCGCAAACGATTCAAGAATTAATATCCCCGATGATGCTGCAACTAAGCCGATGGAGATGTTACTGAAACCAGAGCCAGTGTCTGGAATAGCATCGTTAAAATGTTTCATGATATTGTTAATTCCACTTGATTGTTCTGTTACTGTCAAAGGGCCCAATAGTGCTCCATTTTGGGCTGTTCGTGACCAACCAGGATTGCCGTTTATCTCAATTCCAGGTTGGGTTGGAGCATTAGAGTGCCTAGCAATAGAAATATTTGAAATCGAAGGGGTCACGGCTGAATTAGATGTTGCAAGTTCGACCCGCAAGCACATGTAGTAACCGGTACCAGTCACTGATTTGGTTTGATTAGATTGAGTGAATGCTAAGACGCCAGCGCTTCCTGCCGAGCATATACTATTCGTTGTGAAACCATAGTATACACGAATCGATGTACTTGTTGGTAACACTTGATCCCAAGTGATGGTAGCGGCAACTACATTTTTCGTTCCAGAACCAACATATTGGTAAGTATACATATTGGCTGAAGAAACATACGAAGTGATGTATTCAATACCTACTCCGTCAAGAATTGGAGCTTTGGTTGTAGTACCATTGAGACTTGCCCTCCAAACAAATGTAGTGCTGGTTTGAAGGAACATCACTGTTTGACCAGCAGACACATGCCTCCATGTTGACCCTCCATCATTTGAGATGTCAATACTGATGCTTGTGCCAGTTGGAATATATCCCAAAATACTACTGATTTTTAAAGTGTCAATTGCCTTTGAAGTGGAGAAAGACGCCCCCATAATGGTGGCACTCGTCGTCGAATGGCTTCTTTGGTCATACAAGGCCCCATCGCCAAAGTTGTTGATTTTATGACGAGTTGATGTACTGCAATATGCTGTGCTGTAATAATGGCATGAGAAACTCAATTGGCCAAGTTCTGATTCAACCAATCCGTAATGCCCACCTTCCGGTACCGCCATTTCACCCATGTGCTCGATAAAGTTGCCATTCATGGTGAAGAAATGATGGTAAGAATCGTAATTATAACCGATACCACTGATGTATTGTTGGTCATATTCGTTGTAGATAATGGTCGGCATATTGACAATCAGACCGGCGCCATAACGGGAGACGGTTGAACCTGTTGCCAAGGTCCAAGTTCCTTGAATACTCGAAGGCGATGATTTACTGACTTCATTGAGGTAGTGAGCGTTCGCATTATAGGAATAGGTTGCAACATACAGTTTTCCTGTTGCATCATCGATATCAACGCCGGTAACGTACTCGTTGCTGAATGCGTTCCAAGAGCCATCACATCGCCATGTTTTCGATGTGCCAGAAGTAATTACAGACCATTTTGTAAGGTAGTAACTGGTGTAATGCGCAGTGTAGACCGTTGTTCCGTCAACGGTAGCATCAACCATATTGTAGTAGGAAGAAGTACTGCAACCGTTGGTATTGAGCGATGCAGTTCCGATATAAGCGCCAGTAGTAGAATTTATTCGAAGGATTGTAGGAGTATTATACAAACTTGAAGATGAATACTTCATGATATGGTATTCATCTCCTACCAAGACAACAACGCCAATGTAGCCCCATGATGCACTTGAACTGACTGTGAATTGGGTGAATTTCTTTGTTAGGCCAGTATAACCTTGGTCTGATAAAGAAGCGAATTGCCCTGTAGTGTTTTGATGAGCGCCCACTTTCGATTGGATTTGTGAAGTTCGACCGAAGTCGATTGATTCAACGGATGGGTTGCCTTTGAGTGACATTGTTTTGGATGCTACTTCCACATTGGTACGTTGACCGTTAGTGAATGGTGAAGGCGGACTGCCTGACCAAATTCCATCGCCAACTCCACCGAAATGAGGATTGGTTGTGAAATTTGAATACGCTGTTGAACTTGCTTCACCGCGCAAATTGAACTGTGCAGAAGTAACTTCTGCCCCATATGGAATTGTGAGGTGTCCAGCGGTCCCGTTCCCAGTACCAGCAAACGTATGGCTGTAGGAAGAAGTTCCATTAGAAAATTGAGTTTCAACTGTTGCACTTGAAGCCATAGGTCCGAATAAAGATACAGTAAATAGTAGTGTTAAGAAGAGTGCTTTTCGCATATAAATCACCATTATCCCTCAGTGGGCCTTTGGCCCACATAATACAAAGCATTTGAACTTCGCCCCGTAATGTCAGTCGTGCAAGCGATAGAAAAAAGAAGGCCGGCACTTCTGCGTACACTGAGGAGAGCACATTATGGGTCTATTTTCAAATTGGTGGCAACAACAACACGGACGACAACTCGGTATTACCGCAACACTTTCTGGCTCAATTGGAATTCTATTTGGAATTTCGATTTATCAGTTATTGTTTCTTCAAAATCATGTAACTTGGGGCGACTATACCGGACAAGCAATTGCTTTGGCCGTTTTTTCATCCATTGCTTTGCTGATTGTGTTACCTGAATTTCTTTCTTTACGAGGCTATGCCAACACTTTGGATGAACTTCGAACAATCGAATCAACTTCGGAACTTCGCCGTCGAAAAGAAGAAGGAAATGAAGCAGCAGATGCACTCGGTGCAGGTCATGCAGTATCATGGACAGCATTCCTTGAAAGCAAAGGACTTCGACGGTGAACTTGAGGGGAGAAAGCGTGAGTGACAGTGACCCGCTGAAGACGTTGTTTCGAGAACTTCTTCTTGCAGTAGGTATGATTGGATTGCTCATTTTAGCATTGTACGCACATACAGGCTCAATGCCGCCTTTGGTCGTAGTTGAATCGTCTTCAATGGTTCACGACCTTGAGAATGGCGAAGTTGGCAGTATTGATGCGGGAGATTTGGTTTTGGTGCATAACCAAGACTATGATACAATCGTGACATTTGCTGAAGCAACAGAAGTTGGGAATTCCAAATATGGTTATTCACAGCATGGGCTTGAAGGCGACGTCATAATCTACAAAAAGAACGGTGAAGAAGGCACACCCATCATTCATCGAGCAATAATGGAAGTCATTCCAAATCAAATCATTTCTCCGAATCGAAGTGTGTCTTCTAATGCTACTCTCAGTGAACATTGCCCTGATGGGGGTACATACGACTCCGAATCTTTCGACCAAGATGGCAAAATTGGAGTGTGTGTACTGACTTGGGATGTTCCAGGAACAGATGTAAAAGATGTTGAAACAGTGACTGTTAATTTTGATGGAATACAGGCCGGGTATTACGATTGCGACCGACCGGCACATGCAAATGTAGAATCTTATTTGGTCGTCTGGCAATGGCAACCACAACATGCAGGAATTCTTACATTAGGGGATGCAAACAAGTGTTCGGTCGACCAAGGTTCCAAAGCCGTTCCGGGTTCTTCAGGCGTTCACAGTGCATCGGGAGTAGTTGGGCCAATACGCAGTTCTTGGCTCATAGGTGTTGCTGGAGGAGAAATACCATGGCTGGGAACAGTCAAACTAATGGTGAGTGGTTCTGATACACCAGGGACAAGCCATGTTCCAACCTCATCATTCCTCATCTTGTTTGCATTGATTGCAAGTGTTCTTGTTTTACCAATGCTTGCTGAACCTCTTATTCGTAGATTTGTGTCGGGGGCACCAGAATTTGAACAAGCACTAATCGAACAGGGAAAACAGTATTATGAAGCAGAATAATTATTGCTGAATTGCTTCTTCTAACGATATTTCTCCGCAAGCAACCGCATATGCCATTTCAGAAGAAATAGTCATTCTACCGTTGCTTCTTTTTCGACTTTGGCGTTGAATATCCCGAATCTCACCTTCTGTTGGTTGAATTTCTTGGAACTCCCACACCTGTTCACCGGAAAGCAAAGCGATACGTATTGCTGAAATCACGTGATTATGACGGAGCAAACCTCGTGAAGTTTTCGCTTCATTTACTCTTTCGACATCCAATTGATGCGTGAGGCAATCATTGATGATTCGGTCCCGGCTCAAAGGAGCACCATCGCCTATTCGTACGACCATTTGGTTGAATTCGAGGGCCGAAGAAATTCCGATTATTTGTGCTGCAATATTTTCGATACGCTCAAATTGAGCCACACCCAAAACAACACCATCTGCTAACCATGCAAGACCTGGGCGTGGACCGGGATCAATTCCAAAACAAAGTCTGTGAACATTAGTGATACCTCGTTGAAGCCGGACAGCACTGTCGACAGCATCTTTGACTGAAGTTGCAGAAGTCATAATCGGTTGACCTTCATTTCGATATTTGACAACTTCAATTTCACTACCGAACCAAATCATATCCTGTTCAGGGAGTACAGCATCATGTTCAAGAAGAATAAATCTCAATCCCCGTTGCTTGAGTTCAGTCATCAATCGGAAAGCCAACTGAAAATCAATGGTGCGTATAGCAAGCCGAGGCACATTCAATACTATATTTTACGAGATTAACTAATCTTCCGCCTTTTCGGAGGTTCAGACATCGTATTGAAACCATAGATATGAGGTGGACTTCAACCGAAGTCATCAAGAACGATTGACGATGATGAAGGGCTGTGTCGAGTCAGTACGAGCGGGAATTGAGGCAAGTTCTTGCAGGGGTTCCCAAAGGCGTGGAATCGATAATTCGTTCCTGCTCCCCCATTGAAAAACAAAAGATGCGTCAAGTGATATATCGGCCCTTTTTGGTGGTTCGAGCTGCAGGTTCGGGAATGGAAGGTACTGGTGATTTGTTGGCTTTACGTGGCGATTTATGCTTCCCGATAGAAGTAAAATCAACTAAAGCGAAGAAGCTCTACCTTTCAGGAAGAACCAAACTTCAGTATGAAGCCATGGTCACCGAAGGTGAAAGATGTAAATTGATGCCATTGTACGCCCACCGTCAGAAAGGAGTAAGGGGTGATTCGTGGAGAATTTTCCGCGTGGAAACCAATAATCTATCGGGTAGACTTCGTCAACTCGAAAAATCAATACCACCGTTCCCTACTACGAGAAACGGTTCAGTATTCCTCAATTGGGAAGATGGGATGCCATTACACACTTTCATATCCCTTGTTTGTTCCTCCGCTGGTTCAGAAAATTATGCCTTACATAATTTGGAGGTCCGTTCATTACGAAACAATTTCTTTACGACACCTCTTCCTTCAACTACACTTGAAGAAATCCGTCCTGCGCAGATACTTTCTGACAAGCCATTAGATGTTCTTGCTGAACTTGCTCGCCGCCGTTCCTAATTAGAAATATGGAATCAAGATTGTGAACAGCAACATGACCAAAAGTACAATCGATGACAGACTCGAGGCTTTGTTTGAGATATGAACAATCCACATCGAATGGATGTCCCATAATTTTGTCCTTTTTCCGATTCTTTTTATCCGTTTGAGAACTCCAGTAATCCAATCTTTGAATAAATGGCCACCATCAAAAGGTACCATTGGAATGAGATTGGTAAATCCAAGCAGAATATTCACCCATAATAACCAAAAGAATAAGTTGACAAAGAACAACAAACCATTCAATCCAAGTATGTCCCCAAGTATACCATCTGTAGGAGCGAGCATCGCTTCTTCTACAGGGTGCATAGATACACCTTGAAGTTCAAAGGGAAGAATCATCATCTGGATTATATGCACGGGTGCATAGATAGCCTGACTTACCGCACCACCCTCAAATCGTGGTGAAAAAGGGCCTGCTAGACGGTCGATTCCAGCCGTCCCAGGACTTATTCCTTCTACACCAACGAAAGGATCACCTTGTTTGATATCAAGTGCATCAAGATTTGATTGACTCCATCCAAGTCCGATATAGTAGTCATACTTATCAGATAATGTCAAGTTCATGCTTTCCAATGTTCCATTTTCATGGCGGACATCGATAGAAATTGTATCGTTTGCATGATAATGCCCGAGGGCTGTTTGAAAATCATCATAGTCATGAATCTCCATTTCATCAATTTTGAGTATTGTATCCCATGGTTGTACTCCTGCCTCATCAGCACCTGCATCTTTAATTATTCCGCGGACGTGTGGATTATCGGATGTTGATGTAAAGTTGGCCGCTAGGCCTCCCAATAACATTAAGCAAATAAATGCGGCAAAGAGATTCGTAGCCGGACCTGCTGCAAACATGCGCATACGCTCTTTTCGTGGCGCTTTATGCAACTCTTGATATTGGGGTTCAGCAAAGGCACCAAGGGGAAGTGGTCCCAATTGAAGAAGGCCAAATGAACGAATTCGCATACCATGTGCTCGAGCAAGTAATCCGTGGCCAAATTCGTGAATTACTAATGCAATAATGAATGCCATTGCCCCCCATCCAAGTGGAATCATTGGATTTATTCCAGGAATTGCCACCAGTTCACTCGCTGTTGGAGGGCTTGCTGAAGAGGGGGGTGATATCAGCGATGTGATGAACACTAGAATCAAGAGAATAGCAACTATAAACATAGAGAATAAACAAACCCATAAGGAAACTTCTCCATAGAGTCTCCAAAAACGCCTAGGTCGAGCAACCCGATCAAGTGTTTTCAGGCCCATATTGCTGCGAACCATTAACACGACACCAAATACTCGGGTAGCATTCCATCGGTCGAGGACTCCATTTTTCTCCCAAATACGAAGAATGACATACCAAGCAATAATCAAGGCAAGGACGAGTTTCCAATCGGCTTCTACCGAACCCCATGCTCCATCCATGGTAGAGGCAAACGCTCCTTCTCTTTGAAACTTGACAGGCTCATTCTCAACAAAGTTGATGATGGTTCGCCAAAACCCATGTACATGGACTCCCACCAAACGGCGTTGGAAAACTGGTGTGAAGAGGAATGGGGGCAAACCCCCCAAGCAATATCCGAATGGCACGCTGATGAAGAGATGGCTCAAGTGTTTATGCGATTAAATCGAAGTGTACTCATCGCTGATTTTACCGTCGCAGAAGATGGTTCACTTGATTGTATCGAGCATCTTCAAATCCCACTTGACCGTTGGAACCCAGGTTCTATTCAAGCCATTCGTACAGCGGATGGCCGTGTTCGTTTTCGCCATCGTAATTTGGATATTCACCTTGCTGCTCGACTTCGTGCCCCTGAATGGGGTCAAGCATTACTCGAAGAATGGTTGATGAGTCAACGCGGTGATGTATTACGCCCAAAAGATCGAACGCAACGAATTGCTTCGATTAATCGTACGAAAATGAGTATTGAACGAAATTTGAACCATTCAAATCTTGATGCAGTACGAATGGATTTCCTTGCAACAACAGCATCCTTAGCATCGGTGGAATCAAAACTAAATTCTCGAAGCGGGAACGATGAATCAGAATAACTCAATTGAGTTTGACCTTGTAACGGTCTCTTCCGTTTGCATACATCGTGATTGTTCCTGAAGAAGATACGCAAACCGCAATTCCTTCAACCAATTGTGAGATGGCGCGAGCAGCCAAGTGACGTCCACCTTCCCCCGCCTTAGGAACAATGCCAGCCGGAACTTGGATATAGCGTCCAGCATCACTTGCAACCCCATCTCGATTAAACAAAATCGCTCCATCAAGCCATGCAAATTCAGCCAAAGTTTCATGATTTGCATCGTCCAATACACTTCGCTTCTCAGCAGCATGTCCTTTGAATGGATTTAGCACAAGCGCCGTCGTATGTTTTCTCAAGGCAGGTAATGGGCCAATTGCAAATAATGCGCCAATAGCGTGTCCTTCTCTTCCTCTGGAGCCGATGTGGCGAGCCAGTTGCATCATTTTTGTTAGAACCTCTAATTCAATATGGAAATCTTGTGCCAATGATGCAAATCGATTCGAATTTAATGTTGAGGTGTCGATGACAAACACACCATCGATCGGTTCAGCAAGAACGACTAGCATCCGTTCACCGCTAGAAAGATTTCCTTCACCGATGGCTTGCAATACCAAATCATGCATATGATTGAGTACACTCAAGCCTTGCGAGGTTAGGTTTTCTTCAAGTAAAGAGCATGTAATTCCACTTTCCTTCAAAGCCTCAACAACTCGGTTTTGACTTGAAAGAACGGTGAGTGTAAGTTCAGGAGGCAACACCTCAGCGACCGATTTCACCTTTCGTACATTGTTTGCAAGCATCAATATCGATTGAAATGAACGCCGCTCGCCGGAGAGTGTACTCTTGACCATAGCTGCAAGGTCAACCATATGATTCGCCTCAAGAAGTCGAATCAAAACCAGGCAATTGGTCCTCGGTTTCTCTGTAGACGGTTCTCATGTTCGAGATGAAATTCTTTTCTTTCACCACAATCGTGTATTCTGAAAATCCAGGGTCTTCTTCTCCATCGAGAATACCCAGAATAATTTCTAAGGTTAAACGGGCCCCTTCTCGATGAGGGTAGGCAAATATTCCCATTGATAATGGCGGTGAAACAATCGATTTTACATCTTTTAAATCATTGAGAGTAGCAAATAAGTTCTCATAAGTTTTAGGAAGTAACTCGCGACGTGCCTCATCTTGGTTTGGCCGACGGCAATCAGGGCCAACAACATGGATAATATGTTTGTAATTATTTCCAAGTTCGAAAGGTTCAGTGACTACATTTTTCGTAACTGCGCATGGAGGGGCGTTAATTTTACGCATTTCAAGGCATATATTTCGGGTTACTTGTGTCAATTCAGCACCTGCTTTCCGATGGATGAGGGCATCCAATCCTTCACGACCAGAAAGTCGATTATTTGCAGGGGTGATGAGAACATCACCGGTGTGATTCCATACATCCCCGCCAACAACGCGAAGAATACCCCATTTGCATGTTCGTGCCATATAAAGTTCGGCCATCAACCATCCATGTGGGGCTACTATACTTATCAAGTTCGCTAATACGGAATGAAAATGCCGAAAAACGGCGTTTTTTATTCTTTATTTTTCACGGCCGAGAGATTATTTTTCCGACCTAATAGCGACATTGCTAAACCCTATCGGTGTTAGCAGAATTATATGGACAGAAAGGGGTCGAGCCTTGTCTTGACCCTTATGTTCGTTTTGAGTAGCCTTGCGACGCCATTTATTGAAGGCGATAATTCTGTGTCATCATCTAATGATTCCATGGAGAAAACAACGCTTAGTGAGGTTTTTACGGGATTCACAAGTGAAGGTGGAGCAGATTTTTGGAACCAAACACCTTGGGCCACACGTGCTCAACCTGCGGGTTTTGATTTTCTTACAGTGTATGATTATTCAGATGTAGGTGTTCTCATCAACAATAATTCGGATGCAAGCAAAACAATTGGTTGGGCTTTTATCAATGCCCGGAACATTTCGGAGGAAAATATTTTCTTTTTCAACGACTCAGGTGCACCGACAAAGGAAACCATTAATCGAGATCAATTTAACGAGTATTTCGCCCTTCCTTTTTTAGAAATGCTTGCAAATCGTTCTTCAAGTACAGAACTCAATTATCTTGTTTCAACCAAAGGAATCCCTCTTCGTATCAATGGTGGTGCAGATAAAGCGAGTTTTGACCAAGAATTTTCTCTTCTAGGGGGTACATATAATTCCAGCATAGGTTCTAATTATTGGATTAATCATGACTATGGCCCTCTTGGAGGAAATGGGATGAAAGCATTTTCACGCGATGACTATGGATTCTTTTTGGTTACTCGCTTGACTGGATATACTGTAGAAACTGCACTTGGGTTAATTGAAAAGGCCAATAACAGTTTAGGGCAACGTGGTATATTTGCTTTAGATTTGGCAACAAACCGTAATAATTCAGGTTACAAATTTTGGAACGAAGACCTCTATACTGCTCAAGCAGAACTCAATGGAAGCAAGGGATTGCCTACTGTTTTTGATGAAACTTCAGAATTTTTGACCAATCTTTCCAATGTAATGGGGTACGCATCATGGGGTTCAAACGACGGTAGTTGGAATTCGAATTGGCTTCCCAATTCGGGATTTAATACCATGGATTCAGCGTATTCAAGTGGAGCCAAATATTGGGATGCAACAGTACCAAACCTCTCAGCTGGTGACACCTTTAATTGGACAACACAATCGGAAGTGAAGCGAGATGGTAATTCTGCCATCAAGGCATCTCTATCTGCCGAATGCAGTCAGGAATCAGGATATGGAACGCAAGGAATACTTGCTGAATATTTCGATAACGAAGGAATAAGTTTCAACACTGCCTCGATGCCTTCACTTATCGATCGAGTTCCCGACCACGTGCGTCTTGAAAGTTCACTTCAATATCCAGCATCATATCAGGCCTATCCTGGTTTAGATAACCGATTTCAAAACAATTGGGGTGCACGGTTTAGCGGTCTGATAGAACTACCTGAAACTGGAAATTGGACATTTTATCTCGATTCAGATGATGGCTCGGAACTATGGGTAGATGGACAATCCGTCGTGACAAATTATGGTTCACATGGAATGACAGAACGCTCTCAATATGGCCAATATGATGTTGGAAAACACGATTTTAAAATTGAATTCTTCCAAGGCGGAGGCCCACATGGTTTACGACTCTCTTGGTCGGGGCCAAATCAAAGCAAGGCATTGGTCCCTGCTTCAGCCTTTTCATTGGCTGAAAATTATATTCCGTCAATAAATAATTTGATTCATCATTGGGATTTTGAAGAGGGGAGTGGTTCCTTCGCTCAAGATTCCGTGAATTCGAGTGCTAACTTTACGCTCAAAAACATGAATTCGACGAATTGGCGTACCTGTACAGATGGCTCATGTCTCTGGTATGATGGTGTAGACGATTCGCTGGAAGTTGATGTCGATGATTGGGTTGGAAACTTTACTGTAAGTCAATGGGTTTGGGCAAATTCAACAACATTGCCGACCTATGCATCGGTTTTTGCCGTCGACCATAATGCAGGCTCTAATAGTTCGTTTCAACATGCAATGTTCAGTGGAGAATGGCGCTTGCATAACAATCAGTCATACACCTTTGGTGCTGTTGAGGCTCAAGAATGGACACATCTTGTAACCGTTTTTGACAATGGTTCTACACGGCAATACCTCGATGGTGTATTGGTTCGAACTACTGCATTTACTCCCGGTTCTTTCAATAATTTTGATGTCTACAAACTCGGGGTAAATCGAGGGGAAAGTGTATATTTCGAAGGAATGATTGACAATGTTATGATTTGGGATTCAGCACTAGAAGATCAAGAAATTACCACATTAAACCGTGATATTTACAAGGATTGTTCAGCCTATTCAGGTAATGGAACGGCTGTGGCATCGATAGAACAAACCTATGATTTCCCCGATGAATTAGAGGGACATGCTTGGATTATCTATCTGTACGGGCAACGTATAGGTGATGTATATGGTGATTTCACTATTGAAATCGAAGGTCTTGACAACAACGGAACAGTACTATCTACCAATCAATCGAGCAGCAAGAATTTTGCATCTTCATGGGAATCTCGGACATTGCGTTTCCGTCCACACAGTGACGCAACTTCTTTCCGAATACGGGTGCCATTAGATATCGTAGCAACTTCAACCGATGGTTCAATTTACCTTGATACCATGAATCTACGAGCAATCCGCCCACACAATTCTTGGATTGACGGCTCCATTGCTGAAACGGCTGTATCTACCGGCGGCCGTTCTTTCAATTGGGATACTGGTTATGGCCAATCTTTGATTGCAGATTTACTAGAAGATGGTGTATCTAGCGTCAAGGGCTATGTCTACGAACCATACCTGACCGCAGTGGGTTCTCCTAGTATGTTGATGAGTATGTACGCCAGTGGCTTCAATATGGCAGAATCACATGCTGCAGCAAATCTTCAAACAAGTTGGATGGGAGTAACCGTTGGTGACCCAAAGATGGCACCTTATGCAGATTTAAACCACGATATCAACCTCATTGGCATTCGACAAATGGAAAATGCCTCGTACATGCAGCCAACCCAACTTCAACTTGCGATAGAAAATTTGGGAATGGCTTCTTCAAACGGTTCACTTTTGGTGCAAGATATTCAAGGAAACGTCGAGATATTCCGCTCAAATATTTCACTTCCAAGTGGAGATTTGAACGGTTCAAGAATACTATACAATTTCAGTATTACACCTGAAAAGACTGGATGGATGGACCTGAGAATTCGTTATTTAAATTCAAGTAATAATTCACCGGAGCGGAATATAGCAAATAATATGGCCAATTTGCGAATCTGGGTGAATGCACCTCCGACCGTCGATGAAATATATTGCGATGCTGAAATCTATGCACGTGGTGACAATTTCATCTGTACGATTGAAGCTAGCGATGACATGAATGTTTCATCAGTTGAAGTAGAATGGGCAGTGGCACAAAATCTTTCGAACCTTTCAGGCTTAGTTTGGGCACCCCATTCGACAGGCAGAGTCGATTCACAACGTTGGCAAGCATCAATTTCTCTCCCTACAACATTGGAACTTGGATTCTTAGTTTTACGAGCAACTGCATATGACGAAAGCCAACAAGCAGGATTTTTGCTCGAAACAGATATTGCTTCAATTGTTGATGCTCAAGCCCAATGGTTTGGTCCTCATTTTTCGGGAATTGATTCACCCTCATGGTCGGGTGCAAATCAGTTGCCCTACCATCCAATAGGAGGTTTGTTCCGTGGCGAGGTTACAACATTCATGATTTGTGTATTGGATGCTGATTATGATATTCTTGAACAACAGCCGATTTTAACGGCTTCTACTGGACAACTTTCGAATATTAGTTATGTTGCTAAAGTTGATTCGAACCATCACTGTTACACGGGTTCATACATCCGAGATACGAGCTCTTCACTTGGCGATGTTACTTTCGAAATTCGTAGTATTGATGGAATTTTACTCAATTCCCGAGTCATCTCGACAGATGACCGTTCTCCAACTGCGGCCATCGAGATAGTTGATGCTGAGGGGCGAGTACTTGACAGTGTTAGGGGGGGAGGAAATGAATATGTTCGTATACTCGTCACAGACCTTGATGACCCCTCATCTTCGGCAACAGGTGATTTGCATATCGGATGGCCAGGGGCTGATATACGCACCATCCCAGTTGATGTGATGGATATCAGTTTGCCAATATTACTTGAATTATCTCAAATTTCAACGGCTTTAGAAAGTGGTGAACTTGAACTTCAACTGGATATGACAGGCCAACACGCTGCTGTGTTCAGTAAAGATTACCGTTTGCCCTTACTTTTGACTCCACCAATCGTAGTGTCATCACATCTATGCGATGAGCAAGGGCCAATCGATTCCTTACGTTTTGGAAATACTGGCTATTTACTTGTACATATTCAAAGTGAACGACCAATAAAATCAATGCAAGCCGAATTGAGCCAATTAGGCTGGTCTGTACCGGCTCCTTCTCTCGGTGAAATTGATCCTTCGGATGCAATGTTAGAAAATTGTTTTTCACTTGCACAACCTCTTGGGATAAATGAACAATTGCATCACTTCCAATTGCGATTAGATGGTACCTTTTTCGATGGAGAAGGGCTCACCTTATTCACAGTTCGCGACGAAGAGGGTTTATCAAAATCATTGAACCTCCCTGTTAATTTTTACCACGCAACGCCTCAAACAGTACTTGAATCGAATGAGAATATGACCGCAGGAGACACCCTCACGTTCCTTGCTTCAGTCTCTGATGCAGATGGAATTGATGATTTGACATGCTCTGCCCTTGTGTCGGAAAATCAGACACAATTAGCCCTCTTACAACTCACGCTTCAACCGATAACAGGCACAACAGCATCCCTAATGTTCCAATTTCCAACAACCGGGGCATTAAGCAATCTTACTCTTGATGTAGTAGTAACATGCATAGATTCGTGGTCACAATCAAATTCCTCTCAACTTCAGTTCACTTTACTTCCTGAACCAATATGTGAATCATGTAATCAAATTGATGTTCTTGATGAAACTGAACAAGTTACTTATTCAACTCGAACAGTACTCATTATAGCGGCACTTCTTTTTGTTGCACTTCTTGGAATAATCTTGTTTTTGAAAAAACCGAAAGAAATGAAAACTCCACTGTGGGCATCCGATGAGAAGACATTCGAAGACATCACCTCTGACGATTCAATGATTTCTACTAGTCAATTGGAAATACCTGAGGGGTGGACTCCTCAACAATACCGGCTTTGGCTTGAAGGAGAAATGCCGGAGGGATGGACTCTTGTACAATGGGTATTATTCAGTGATGAACAGTTGGAATTGCTCGGAGAGTTGTAAATTCAAAAGAGAAGGGTTGATGTGCTTTGAGCACTTGGTTCATTTGATTGCTATGGCAGTGGGATATGTTTTGATTAATGTTGCACCTGGAAAAGAATACGAAGTATACCTTGCAGTGAAAGACATGCCCTATGTTGATGATGCAACTCTTCTATTTGGAGATCATGACTTGATTGTCAAGTTGTCAGCAGACAGTCTTGCAATCATCGCTCAATCTGTTGTAGAATCAATTCGTCAAATCCCTGGAATTGTAGATACTAAAACACTTGCAGGCGCTGAATTATAAAACGAAAATATGTAGTCCAAAATCGGACTTTTCTAAATGATAGACTGCGGGGATAAGCGTGAAAAAACCACCTTGGAATGAGGGACTGCGGGGCTTGTAGGGCGCAGTAAAGCGTTTAAATGGCAAAAATACTATATACTCTACTAAAGTGTCAATAACCGGAGGAAATCCAAAATGTCTGATAAAAAATACTTTGTTCTCATGGAGAACGGAAAAGATACGAGCCAGGTTTTTGCAAGCAAACAACCCCGTGGCGCAGCTCTCAAGGCTGCAACCCGCGGACATACGAACATACGCCTACGTGAGCGTGGCACCAAGCGTGTCCACGTCTTCACAGGCAACATTAGCATGGTAGATAAGCCAGCTAATGGACCAGCTTGGCTTCCTGACAAGATCAAGAAGGCCAATGTCAAGAAGTCTGGAATCGAACACCTTTGATTCCACAACAACTTGGTTGTCTGTTTTTCAAATTTAAAGTTTAAATTTGTTCCCGCAAGGGTCGCCGCTTCATTTCCCTCTTCGGAGGGATTTGAAGCCATTTCATTCTTTCTTCAACGGCCATTCTGCAATCCATAGCGATAGCCAAATCATTGCAAGTTGCGCTATAGCTCGGAAAACATGTCCCATTGTGGTAAAGTTTGTTCCACCAACTGAAATATCATTGACCCACATGTTCAAGTTCGCCCAATAGACCAAGATGAGAAAAACGCCTGTCGAAAAACCGGCTCTTCTTCGTGAGACAGGAGATATCATTCCAATTCCTAGAATAATTTCGACTAGTCCGCTAATGTAAACCCAGAATTCGGGAAAACCGAGCAGTTCTGGAACAATCGGTGTGAAAAAAGCAGTATTAGTGAAGTGTTGAATTCCAATCCAAACGAATACTGCCCCAAATGCGAGAGCAGAGAGTGGCCGTACTTTTTCAACAGAGGGAGGCAATATATCGCCCTCAGTAGCGGACTTTTTGCCGAGTAAGGGTTCGCCAAATACGCTTTATTGGGTCATAATAACGGTCAACAACTCTTTCCTTTAGAGGAATAATTGCATTATCGGTAATGTTGATTCCAGCAGGACACACATCAGTACAACATTTGGTGATGTTACAATAACCAATTCCAAATTCATCTTTGACTTCTGGAATTCGGTCTTCTTCATCCATTGGGTGCATTTCAAAGTTAGCAAGACGAACCAATGTTCTTGGTCCACCGAAAACATCGAACTTTTGGTATTCTCTGAGTACGTGACAAGTATCTTGGCAGATAAAACATTCAATACACATTCTAAATTCTTGAGCGCGTTTTGCTTCAAACTGACTGAATTCCCA